>JAESFJ010000080.1_pt1 | contig 146815 bp, 142 predicted proteins | sample 9266161 | NCBI WGS metagenome assembly JAESFJ01 (sample SAMN14506165, study PRJNA617096) | algae metagenome | isolation source: Calothrix sp. FI2-JRJ7 and co-occurring heterotrophs from granitic desert soil | place: USA: Red Pass Lake area, Fort Irwin, California | collected 2000-06-01 | reverse complement strand
GTCTTGACCTCGGCAGCCTTGCCCGACAGGGCGCCCTGGCTGTTGACAGGAAGCTGCAGCTTCCAGTCAGACAGATCGAAGTTCGCACTCGGAACAGCGTTCGGATTTAAAGACATGCATACCCCAGTTTTTCTGACAAATAGCCAGCATCGTTAAAACGCGGCCCACTGTGTCACTTAATGTGATGACAATGTGGCCCGCTTCGGTGCGGTGTTTTGGGTCTAACGGACTAGTCGGATGGCTCATTTGTCGACGCGAGCGACAGCCAAGTTCTTGAGTCCACATAAAAACGGAATATGGTTAATGCAGTGTTAACGCTACAGAAGGCAGTGCCGGTGCAGCAACTGGTACTTTTTGCTCTGCACTTTTCGGCTCATTGGGAGATCGGTACGAGTTCCGCGGCTGCTGCAAAGGAAACAATAGAAGCAGTCGAACAGCCCACCTTTTGAGCGGCAAACGCCGTGTACAAGCTTATTCCAAGCTGATGTAAACCGTTCCGGTCACATAGCGTCCCGCTTGCGCCTTAACGTCATACCGTGCGATCTCTTCCATAGCCTGTACCCGATCCCGACCTGAGCCAACCCGCCACACCAAAGCTTCGCGCGCGACATAGGATTGTTTGAAACGGATATTGAACGCCTCTTTGTCAGCGTTCTGGGGAGCCACCGCCGTGACGGTAATCGAACAATTTTCTGCCCTGGCTTGAGCGCCAATGTCAGCCAATTGGTCACGCTCTTGGGCGGTTAAATACTCTCGTTCGGCGGGAAAATTGGTGAACTCGAAAGAGGATCCGCTTAGCGAACAAGCAGCAATTGCCTGTCCCGCAGAGATGAGCATTCCAAATACAACGATTGTTGCACCAAGAACAGAATGCTTCATTTCGCACTTCCTACTCACCAGACATCACGCAACGTAGCGCTGAAATTAAGTTTATGTTGAACTATTGTTAGCAGATGGTTAACACCAGCTGGCGATCGGTAACGTTAGCAGATAGTGCGATGATCCTGATCAAACCGCATCTTCAAGTTGAATTTGGGACATCAAAGTTGTTAGAGCTTCAGAACCACTCGCCTTCAAAAATGCTCGCTCGCGATTTTTGATCAAGTACCAATCCGAAGCTGTCGGTTGCTTCAACTATTGGAATTCGGAAGAAGTTTATATCAGCAGGTTGAGCATCAAAGAACGCGTGCTTGCTGCTAGACTCATAATTTTCCACAAAGAACTCATTCAAGAAAGTGTCTGAGACCCCTGCTCGAGCTTCAGCAGTTCTCTCGAAGGAAGACTCTTCCCCCGCCTTATAGTTAAAGCTGAAAAGATCGTCTTCGACAGCTCCGAAGATCGCCCGTGTTCCAGATTTTTCGTCCGATTGCATGGCGAAAATCTCTGTTTTCGCTACGCCTGCCGGTTTGCTCACCCAGGAAGATTGTGGAACAAGTATCGCGGACTCCTGATGTGGAGCGGGAAGTGCACAGTAGATGGTCGCAGTTTGAATTGGGGCCGGCGGAATGTCTGGCTTTGCCGTTGGCGGTTCGACCGGTGTGTGTGGCGCATCTGGGGTGTGGCTGGCATCAAGGGCAAAGATGGAGACCTGTCCTTGGCCGCTGCCGTTGTTTTCATTGACCCCCAGATATGCGCCGGCCTTGAAGTAGAAGCTGTTGTCGTTCCAGCTGTCGTTGATGGCGCTTGAAGAGCTATAAACCTGCCCATCGGCCATAACCGAGACAATTAGCCGGTCGGCGCTAACATCGATGGTGTAGGAGAAGGTCTCGTTCAGCGACACCGATGGCTGCTCGCCCCGGGCATTGCGCAGCTCGATATGCACGTCCTTGGTGCCGTTGCTGGTGATGTCGTTGGCAAAAAACAGCGTGCCGTCTTCCCAGGCCAGCCGCACCAATTGCCCATCTCCGCCATGCACCTGCCCTACCACGATCTTGCCATAGCTGCCATCGGCATGGCGCGGCGCTGCATCGACCTGAAGGGTTGCACTCAAATGGCCGCCCTGTTGCAAGCTCCACTCGGCATTGGCCGTGCCGTTCATTTCGCGTAGTTCGGACCGGGCATAAAGCGAGCCCCCCGTGGTTGCCCCGTTCACAGGTGCTCCTAGCACCATGGCACCATCGCTGCCCGTATAGAAATACTCACCATGCACATAGCCGGTGAGTGTCTTGACCTCGGCAGCCTTGCCCGACAGGGCGCCCTGGCTGTTGACAGGAAGCTGCAGCTTCCAGTCAGACAGATCGAAGTTCGCACTCGGAACAGCGTTCGGATTTAAAGACATGCATACCCCAGCCGCCACGGCAAAATAGGCGACTGATCAGTCCAGATCTTGGTTGATCAGAGCTAGCCGCAACTATCGGAGAGGATACCGGCTTGGTCTTAAAGTTTGGTACAATGGCTACCACAATTGCTGCCAATCTTGTGGCTGCTGCACCCACTTTCACCGAATTTGCAATCTGGTCATCGCTGCCCGCTAGGATGGCCATTCGAAAACTACTCGATAAGAACTATTCCTCAAGTAACGTTATACGCCGGCACTAAGGCGTTTTATCTAACCGCCGAACAGAAAAGCCTTTAGTGCCTCTCTTGAGCTGATAAGGATCAATCCAACGTAGTTCGCAGATCAAAAGCAGTTCGCAGCTATGCAAACAGCGAATGGAACGATCAACTAGTCTTAGTTAAGTGACTGATGAAAAACCTCTTTTTGCAATAACATATACTGCATGTGCATTGCAGGTAGCAGAGCACGCCTTGGCAGCCACACTCTCATCACATCTTCCCGCAAGTTGGTGCAGCGTGCACGCGTTTGAACTCTCACAGCTGGAGCAACCATGCCCCCGAGCCCAAGCCTTAACTTTTCGCAATGGAAATTGCAGCTGCCTATAGACTCAAAAGGCACATTCAGAGGTAAGGCTGACGAGGTAAGATCGCTTAGCGATTACACCCATCCAGAATATTTTAGGGTCGGAGAAGATGGCGCGCTGGTGCTGAGCGCTCCGGTTCAAGGCGCGACCACAGGGAACGCTATGTATGCCCGCTCCGAGTTGCGGGAAATGTCGGGTTCCACTGAAGCCGCTTGGAGCCTGCAACAGGGCGGTCAGCTAAGCGCTAAGTTGCAGGTCGATATTGCCCCGACAGAAAGCGATGGCACGTATGGCAAGATTGTTGTCGGCCAAGTTCATGGCGGGAATGGACAGCTCGTACGGCTCGCCTGGGAGGACGGAACTCTTTTCTATGCCAATGACATCACTGCTGAAGGCAAAAAAGACATTCACGTCGAGCTGCTCAATGAAAGCGGCCAGCAACCCTTGGTTTCGCTCAACGAGACGTTCTCCTATACGATAAGCGTCAGTCCAAACGAATTGAACGTTTCGGTTTATGCTGATGGAGACACATACTCTTCGATTACGCCAATCCACCAGAAGTGGAACGATAATGTTTTCTATTTCAAAGGTGGTAATTATCTAGGTGTCAACGAACGCGGAGGCAGCGGCTACGGACAGGTTTCCCTTTATAGTATCGAAGCTGTCCATTCGGGAGCACCGTCAGTGGTAGCCACAACAAACATCGAGCCGGCTCAACGGGCAGCAAGCCCCTCAGCGGCTGCAACGGCTGCTCCAGCGATTTCGGCCGAAAGCTTGGGAATAACACAGACGCTTAACGGCACCGATGCGAATGACTCGCTACGTGGCAAGTCGACAGACGACATGCTGATTGGGGGCGCTGGAGACGATCAGCTCAACGGCACATATGGTCACGACGTGCTCATTGGAGGTGCCGGCAATGACGTGTTCGTCTTTGACCGCAATGCCAGCACCAAAGGCAATACGGATGTGATCGTCGACTTTACGCCGAACAGTGACAAAGTTGCGCTTTCCAGCCAAAAACTTAAGTCCCTACAAGCAGGCTTATCTGGCGAGAACCTATCGTTTGGCGACCAGGCTCAAGACGAAAACGATTACATCATTTACAATGCGAACTCTGGCGAACTGTTGTACGATCGAGACGGTTCGGGCAATCGTTCCGCACAAGTGATCGTTGTGCTCGAAAACCATCCTGCTCTGCAACTAGCCGACCTACACGTCTTCTAGCTGCTTATACAGACATCGGCTTACTCGACCTCGAACTGGTGGATGGAGACGGCACGGAGCTCATCAAAACAATCCATTCGCATCACGGCGTCGAGAGCGCTATGACTCCGCCGATCAAGTTGGTTTTATTTCTGGTTTAGTAAAGCTGGCTTGGGTTAGCCAAAGCCGCTTGCATTTGTGTCCTAAGCATTGTCCGCCCCCAGATAGTACGATTAAATTTAGTCAAGGTCGTGACTTACGCGGGAATGCGCTTTGCCGGAAGCGCGAGACAGTTGAACTTCGGAATAGGTGCGGCTCGACAATTAGATACTGCAGACATGCCCTAAACAGCTGCTTTCGGGAACTCGCAGACTTTTCCAAATGTCTGGAATGGGTCGGTGACGTCCATTATCCACGTGGTCTGTTCATCACCGGCTCGCAGCTGCCTGGTGTCCATCTTGAACCTCTGCATCTAGCACAGCATAGCCCTTTTCCTTGATATGCATTTCTAGCTCGGCGCCCTTGAACATAGCGTCAAGGCTTGCGAACTGGCCAAAGATTATCCATCCGACCTGATAGGCTCTAGGGATCCAAGCCGTTGAGTTGTCAGGAACAACCAGCATCTTGTTCTTTAGCCGGCCTGCATGGCGGGTGATATAAACATTGACTTGCATCGCTATCCTTCAGCGCCAGTTAGGTCTTAGGCTACAGAGCTTCCTCGGCTACAGCAGAAGTTACGAACGGCACACCGACTTCAAAGGAGGTGAATGCCTCGAGTTTTGGCATAAAAATGATGAAGCCGACGGTAGTAATAGAAACCCACTTAATGACGATTATTCGAAAGCGACGTCGGCGCACGGTCAACATCAACAGCCCTCCATGCCATAGCAACTAAGCCTATAGTTGACCGGTTTCGGAGCATTGAGATGAGTTTGCCTGGATGGTTAGCTGTCAACCTTAAGGCGTTAATGCGGTAGCTCTTCTGCGACGCAGCTGCGTGGTCAGGGAGCATGGCCGATGTACAAGCGTTAAGTGTTACGATCAAAGAGCGCCAACTTTGCAACCACCAAGATTGCTTAGTAGGTAGGCCGAAACATAATCTCGTGCGCCTGTTGGGGTGATAGATCGAGTTCAGTGGGCCAGCCAAGTGGCCGTGAGGTCCACTCTAGTGTTGGTCGATCGCCAATCGGGGCAGTTTACTTTTCGACCACGCTCGCAGGAGCCTAGTTGTCGTTCGCCGGCTCGAACTGCAGAGAGAGCTGGCCATTGCTAAGTGGCTGTCGCTTACCGTGCACGAACTTTCTTGAAAGAGGATTTGCCGCTTGGATAGAAGCCGTCGCAAGCGTCTGCCCAATGGTCTGGAGCGGGAAAATCGGAAAGCGTCGCTTGCTGCCTTCGAGCGTAGGTGCCACCAATTGCGCACGTCGCGTTTGTACGGGTTTATGGATCATACGCTCCTCCAGAAGGAGCACGTAGACGCACAGCATAGACTACTGCAACTCTTTCGCAAAGTTACGCACAGCTTCGCCTTTAACTAATGCGAATGAAGCAGGAACTTACCTGTGGGGTCCACGCTCGCCATATCGAAGCAAGCTGCAGGACAAAACGCTCCTTTGAAGCGGCGGGCAACAAAAACGGCTTCCAGCAAGGTTCGGTTCCATCAACGATACCAGCATTGTCGGCTCTCCGATATTTACCTTGAGGGTTAAGCTAAACAGCCGGTTTTGCTTGGTCTTTCTAGTGTTCAAGGTTGTTATCCACAGGGGCATGTTAATCGTCCGGTCCATGAGGATCGGCTCAACGGGTGTGGAGGATACAATGGCTATGCGCGCCAAAACGGATCTGAAAATTGTCGATGCTGATCACCAGCAAGCTGAGACGGCAATCATGGAAGCGGCCAAGCAAACAGCACCAATGGTGCAGCGTCTTGCAACTCATCGCGATCGAATTGATCTTGCGGTAAAAGAGCTTGAGAGCGAGCGCTTCGAGCTGCTTTCAAGACGCGACCATTTGCGCCGGCAAGCCGAAGCTGTCGAGCAAGGCTTTGCTATTCACATCGAAGATATTGAAGCTACCCTCAAGATGTATGAAGGCGGCCTGAACTCTGTTCCGACCGTATCAAACTAACTATTTGGCCGATCGCCTCCTTCAGCGATCGGTCTAGCTGGTTTAAACCAACTTCCTAGTAGGCGAGGTTGTTGGCGAGAAATTTGGGCGCTGAGGGGCCGCAGGTAAAGTTTATTCGTGGCCTTAGGCTTTGGCGCGTCCTATGAAAGCTTGCCGGAGACGGCGGATGCTGGTTTTAGAAACGATGGCAATTGAGCAATCCGGCCAGCATTAGAATTCAGAAGCGCTGACAGCCCTCGGACATGCCGTTAGGTGGTTAGCGCTTCGCGCTGCGGCATTAGTTGCAAGCTTTCTGAACAGCAGGATGTGCGCCAAATGAGGGTTGAATTGATGTGCTAGCTGGCGATCGCTTCAGTTCGCCTACTTGTCATGGTCGTTTGCCCCCTGCTCTGGCGTGTTGCGAGCGGCGAGCAACATTTCCATGGCTCTGAACCAATAGTCTTTTTCTTTGCCGAAGGGTCGTCCATCATCCTCCCATAGGTGATAAGCGGTTTGCCGGACCTGCTGTTCAAAATCCAAGTCCACGAATTTCTCGGTATCCTCGTACATGATGCAGTTACCGCCTGAAGGTGAAAGAAGTGCCTGCCCAAACCGGAAAGGGCAGAAGGCTGAATAGAGGTGCAAGTATTCTCATCTTGCAACTCCTCGGTCAGGTGAAACTAGGCCAAACATAGCAGACTGTCGATTAAACGAGTTAGTGTTGTTTAGCGGTATCCTCGTGGTCATGAAGGGCTACTATCGAGGAGGGCTCTAGCTGACCTTGACGCCGGACAAGGAGTTGAGACGGGTCGATGCCAAATGCTCTCTGGCGACGGAGCCTAGTGCTTTACGAGCCCACGACCGGCGAACAATGGACCAACTTCAGGGTCCCTGCCCCGGAACGAGCCATAAGCTTCTTTGAAGTCGCGTGTACCACCGGCAGAATAGATAAATTGATGCAGCCGGCTCGCTGTTTCAGGATCAAACGGATCTCCCGCTCGGATCGAAGCTACTAGATAAAATAGAGCGATGAGAAATTCCAAGGTCATATGAAACTAGGCTTGATCTAGCACATGCTGCTGATGCGATGCGCGGTAAGGATAGTGACCGCAAGCTCCTGGATGAACTTGCAAAGGCGCCGAACGTTAGGAAAGGACAAAGGAGATCATTATGCTGAAGAAGGTTTTGCTGGTCGTGTTCCTTTCCGGATCACTTGGAATGATACTTACTGGTTGCGATACCCCTGACGTTGAAACCGAGGAAGTTGATGACGATTGAGGCTCTGGCACTGGCAAGCACAAGCCTCAACTAAATGGCCACGCTTAGATGGTCTCGAGATTATCGGATAGGTTGTATCGCTTGGTTGCTCAACATCAGGCCTTTTAGGTACCTGCTAGTTGCGTGATCCGAGATCTTCCGATCATGAGCGCTGTTACGGTGAGCGTCATGATTTAATCGCTGATTACAATTGGTCTAAGTCACCCCTCGGCTCACAAGAGAGCTGGCCACAACCACTGAAGACCCTGGTTGAATTAATGCTGTCGTCGAACCAGCAAATGTTCATTGCTTGGGGAGAGGACCGCACGCTGCTCTACAATGATGCGTAGGCCGAAATTCTTGCATCCAAATTTCAAGCACTAGGCAGCGATTTGTTGGAGGCTTGGAGCGGTTGGTACCCGCCAATGGTCATCTGCTAGTTGAGTGCTGCGCAACTAGGGTGACACGGCGCGTCTTTGTTGTGACCTAAGCCGCCACGACGCAAAGCCCTAACGCTGCTTTGCTCGAAATCAAGCTCCGCAGAGGACCTTCATTTGCCACAGCAGTGCTGTGCAAGGCGCGGCGTTCACACCGTTTCTTTACAAGCTACCAAATCCTGATTATTCCGGCAGAATTCAAATCTGCGCTGGCGTTGGGGAAGCCGGCCGTCCTGAAGACGCTTGTGCAAGAGTTGGCAACGTCCCTAGAACCCAGCTGAGTTGGCTCACGCCTGCAGCACAAACAAAGTTCTTAAGCTGAACATGCAACTGAAGGTGACGGGCAGATCGAAAGCAGTGCTGACCCTAGTTTGATATCGTCGATTGGCTTGGACAACCAAGGCGCCTTCGGCAGATCGGGGCGGCCAGTTTGTTCGTAGCCGCTGACATAAACGAAGGGTATTGCCCGGTCTCGCAACACTTCAACGAGACGGTCACAATCGGTGTCGGCCAGCTTCACGTCCACGGTAACCAGATCGAACTCAGTTGTTTCAACCAGTTTTAGTGCCTCGCTGCATTTGCCTACCATCTCGGTTCGCCTGCATCCCCGGTCCAGCAGCACCCTCTTTAGATCAATGGCGATGTAAAAATCATCTTCGACAATCAGTACGGCGTTCAGGTGAGACAAGTCTGGCATCCAATCCTCTAGTGACAAAGAGCTGATTAACAGACATCGGCATGCTGCATGCGAACCGTCCCGAATAAGACAACTGGGCAAGCTTCGCTTGAACGGGCACAAAAGCGTTCCTTGTGCGAAAAGGGCATGATCTGTAGGGTTGATCCATCGTTCGCTACGTTCAGGGCGCGAGCGGCTGAGAGTAGAGACCATGCTCCCGCCCCGATATGGGAGCCGAGCATGTCTCAGCCTCAATCTGCTGTTCGCAATCGCTTGTTGCAGTCCTTGTCAGCGGAAGACTATCGCATTCTTGAGCCGCACCTGCAGCCCTTCCAGCTCGAGTTTCGCACAATGGTGGCGGAAGCAGATACCTTGATCGAGAAAGCTTTTTTCGTGGAAAGTGGCATTCTCTCACTGCTTGCCCAGAGCCCAGAGGGCCGTATCGAAGTGGGCATGGCCGGCCGCGAGGGCGCTGGTGGCGTAGCTGCAGCCTTTGGCGCCACGCGACATCTTCATGCCATGATGTGCCAAGGCAAAGGTGAAGCGCTTGCCATCCCTGTGGAAGACCTGAAACGGGCATGTCAGCAAAGCTGGTCTCTGGCAGCATTGCTGGGCAAGTACTTGCACTACCAAAATATACAGATCGGCCAAACTGCTTACGGGAACGTGAGCCTTAACATTGACGCCCGCTTGGCTCGTTGGATCCTGATGACGGATGACCGCTCCGACGGGTTCGAGCTCAATCTAACACATGAGTTCCTGTCGCTGATGCTCGGTACGGGCCGGCCGGGCGTAACGTCAGCCCTGCATGTGCTTGAGGGCGCCAAGATGATCAAGGCCGAGCGTGCATCCATAACTGTACTCGACCGCGGCAAGTTGGAATATCTGTGCAGTGATGTCTATGGACTCGCTGAGGCGGAATACGAGCGCTTGTTTGCGTAGGGAAGCCACAGTGGAACCAACACGAATGGAAAACAAAGCGTGTCGGTAATCGGATCTTTATGTCTCTCACCGCGAAACCTGTCTGAAAGCAGACCGTTGAAAATCCACCCATGTCAGCAAAATTGAGCTTGCAGATAATAGAGCACAGTTGTCGCTTTAACTTCCGGTGGCGGAGCTAGTGCGCCTCTTGGAGCGTTCCCCTACTACTTACCAAAGCAGATGGAGAAGGTGATGCAAGGATCTGAGCGTGTTTTCTATGCTAGCGAGAATGGTGACCAATGGCTGCTCAGCGACAGCAGCGGAACCCCGTCAGTACGACATCAACCAAATGCTGCCTCAGGAGGGACGAGCCGAACGTTCGAGCTGTCGGCGTTCTTGGCGAACGAACAGCACTCAGCCCAGAACCAAGCGCTGCGAAAACTAATCGCCACTCTTGTGAGCACACCTGTGATTGATAACGAAGATCAGGTCGTCAAGATTTACGATCACAATAGTACCGAATGAGCGCGTAAGGAGCCTGACGTTGGACAATGACCTGACGCCTGAGGAACTCAAGACGCTTGCTCTGTTCAACTCGCCCCATCAGCCGCTCGACATCGATCCGCACCACTTTGCCAAACTACTGTCATTGGCACTAATCGAGCAAAAGGAAGGTGGTCCACAGTTAACCTGCGCTGGTAAGGATTGTCTGAACAGTGGTGACAAGTAGAGCGCACTTCGCCAACCTTATCACACCCGGAAACTCAGATCACCATGCTCACAAGAGGTAATCAGGCAGCTTGGTCTGACGTTGTGCAGCGGGCCTTGTTTTTCTCGATGAGCCGATTGTAAGCCACAATCAGCTTACCAATTTGGCGCCACCGCGCTGGGTATTGTGGTCCAAGTCTAACCAAGAATCGCGCCTCCTCCGTTAGCACCTGCAGCGCTTCTTCAGGTCGAGTCGAGATTTCCGTCATCCAGCCCCAAGCATGCAACAAGCGCACCGATTGCCTAAGCCGGTCGTCCAAGTTCGTGCTGTCGTCCACTACAGCTCTCCTTATCCCCGCTAAGTAGAGAAGCAGAAATATGTCAGACTTTGCACAAGCAACTGCAAAGATGTTTAATGAAGTCCTTTGAAGATTTCATGCTCGCCGACTAGGTGATCGAGACAGTTACAACACTAAGCTCGTTTACGGTCAGCAAATACACAAACCGGTTTGGCAGCTTGAGCGACTGCTTCACCATTAAAGAATGTGGGCAAGTACCTTAGCCATGTTGCGCTTGAAGGAGGCGGCCAGATTGGCTTGGCAACCAGTCTCCATCAAGACTTGGATGCGTGTTCAGGCTTGCCCTGGCGCTTGGTTGACGCCATGTCGTGCAGTTGTTTTTCGCTCATGGATTTGTACATCGACTTCGATGCACCTTGCAGGTCGCTGACCTTTGTGTCGCCTTCTTTGGCCGACAGGGCAGCGCCGGCCGCTTTTTGCTGTGCTTTGGATTTTGCAGGCATTTTCGTTCTCCCTTGATGGGTTTCAATCCACTGATCCTGCCGGGGTTCCAGATGGACCATTGAGTACGATGTGCGGCGTATGCCGTTGCCCGATTAGACTGCTGATCCCTGCGCCCTCCGGCAGCGGTGGAGGTTCTGCTCTGTCAGAAGTTAACTTGTAGATGCCGTTGAACCCCTTCCGGCAGGCCGGATTAGCTCCGCAAGACCACCGGGCAAATGAGCCAGCGGAGAGAGATCATGAAGGCAGTTGTGTTCCAAGGGATTGGCGATATCCGGTTGGATGAGGTTCCCAATCCCAAGATCCAGGAGCCTACCGATGCGGTCATCCGCATCACTGCCTCGGCCATTTGCGGCACCGATTTACATATGATCCGCGGCACCTTTACCGGCATGGAAGAAGGCACAATCCTGGGGCACGAGGCGGTTGGAGTGGTCGAAGAACTCGGGCCCATGGTGCGCAATTTCGATGTTGGCGACCGTGTCGTTGTCGTCTCGACGATTGCTTGCGGCTACTGCTCCTATTGCCGCGCGGGCTACTATGCGCAGTGCGACACGGCCAATCCTGGCGGAAAACGCGCGGGTACAGCGTTCTTTGGCGGGCCTGGCCCAACCGGGCCCTTCCATGGTCTGCAGGCCGAAAAGGCGCGCATTCCTTATGCCAACATTGGCATGGTCAAGCTGCCCGATGAGGTCAGCGACGATCAGGCGATCCTTCTGTCGGACATCTTCCCCACTGGCTGGTTCGGCGCCGATATTGCGGAGATCGAGGACGGCGACACCGTGGCTGTTTTTGGCTGCGGTCCGGTCGGCCAGTTTGCGATTGCCTCTGCAAAGCTGATGGGCGCTGGCCGCGTCATAGCGGTTGACCACCTTGATGACCGGCTTGCCATGGCCCGCCGGCAAGGCGCCGAAGTGGTCAACTTCGACAAGGAAGATCCCGTCGAGACCATTGTCCAGATGACGGGAGGCGTCGGGGTCGATCGGGTGATCGATGCAGTTGGTGTCGACTCCGAGCATGCCCACCATGGACCCGCCCATGACCACTCCAAGGACAAGCAGTTCGAGCAGGAAGTGAAAGAGATCGCACCCGAGCAGAATGTTCAGGGTTCACTCTGGAAGCCAGGCGACGGCCCCAGTCAGGCACTGGAATGGGCGGTCGGGGCGCTGGCCAAGGCAGGAACGCTCTCGATCATCGGCGTTTATCCGCCGACAATGACCACTTTCCCGATCGGGCAGGCGATGAACAAGAACCTGACGATCAACATGGGCAATTGTAATCATCGCCGCTATGTCCCGCATCTGGTTGAACTGGTGCGAACCGGCGCCATCGATCCAATCCAGATCCTGACTCAGGTTGAACCGCTGACGGATGCGCTTGAAGCCTACAAGGCCTTCGATCAGCGCCAGCCCGGCTGGATCAAGGTTGAACTCCAGCCAGCGGGTTGAGCCATGCCGAATGCTGCCGACATACTGATCGATACGCTGATCGCCTGGGACGTGGAGGTCATCTTCGGCCTGCCGGGCGACGGCATCAATGGCATCATGGAAGCGCTGCGGACCAGGCAGGACCGCATCCGCTTTGTCCAGGTGCGGCACGAAGAGTCCGCCGCGTTCATGGCAACGGCTTACGCCAAGTGGACGGGCAAGCTGGGCGTGTGCCTGGCGACCTCCGGTCCAGGCGGCACGCACTTGTTGACCGGTCTCTACGACGCCAAGCTCGATCAGGCGCCGGTGCTTGCCATCACCGGAATGCAATATCACGACCTGATCGAGACATTCACTCAGCAGGACGTCAATCTGGTGCGCGTTTTCGAGGACGTCAGCGTCTTCAACGCCCAGGTCTCCGGGCCAGAGCATATGGAAAATTTGGCGAGCCTGGCTTGCCGGTCGGCTTTGGCCAGGCGCGGAGTGGCACACCTGTCGATTGCCAGCGACACGCAGGAAAAGAGCCTGGACGAAAGCGAACGGTCCAAGCGCAACAAGCCCTCGCATGTACCCAACCAGTGGTTCGCCGGTGCAGATGAGCCTTCTCGAAGGGAGATTGAGAAGGCCGCCGAAATACTGAACGGAGCAACAAAGATCGCCATACTCGCCGGCCGCGGGGCCTTAGGTGCCTCAGACGAGCTCGAGCGGACTGCCGACCTGCTCGGCGCGCCGATCATCAAGGCATTGCTTGGCAAGGCCGTAATTTCCGATACGCATCCCCTGACCACCGGCGGCATCGGGCTCCTCGGTACATTGCCCTCACAGCAGGCCATGGAGCAGTGCGATGCTCTGCTGATCGTAGGGTCGACCTTTCCCTATATCGAGTACTATCCCAAACCCGGGCAGGCTCGCGGCATCCAGATCGACACCAATGGCCAACGGATCGGTCTGCGCTATCCGGTGGAAGCCGGGCTCGTCGGCGACGCGAGAACCAGCCTCACGCAGCTCAATGAACTGCTGACACGCAAGGCGGACCGGAGCTTCCTTGAGCAGGCCCAAGAGGGCATGGCAAAATGGCGTTCCATGATGCGGCAGGCCGAAGACAGGACGGAGCTGCCGCTCAAGCCCGAGCGCGCCACGAAGGCGTTCGGGATCAGGGTCCCCGACAATGCAGTCCTGACCACCGATTCCGGGCAGAACACCGAAATGGCTGCTCGTCACATCGATCTTGGCATACGCAACGCCTTTGGCGTCTCTGGCGCCCTCGCCTCCATGGCAACGGGCATCAGCTATGCCATTGCAGCCGGCATCGCATTTCCGGGGCGGCCCATCTGCGCCGTGGTTGGCGATGGTGGCCTTGGGATGCAATTGGGCGAGTTCTCCACGGCCGTGCGCTACGGGATCGATCTCAAAGTGCTCGTGCTCAAGAACAACATGCTCAACCAGATCGCCTGGGAGCAGATGATGTTTTTGGGCAATCCCCAGTTCGGATGCGAATTGCAGCCGATCGACTTCGCCAAGGCGGCGGAGGCGATGGGTGGTCGGGGTTTTTCGATCACCAGCCCCGAGGAGGTGGATCGCGTCATGGACGAGGCGTTCGCTACTCCCGGCGCCGTTGTGATCGAGGCGCTGGTGGATCAGTACGAGCCCATGATGCCGCCCAAAATGCCCCCGAACTTCGCAGAAAACTTCAACAAGGCCCTGCCGCAAACACCCGGGCGCGAGCGCATCGAGGACAATGTCGCGGCAGAACCGCTCCGCACGATGATGAAGGCTGGTCAGGAATAAGGAGCTCCAACCATGGCAGCGCATGCAGGCGAAACGGCAGAAGAAACCGGCGATTTCCGCTGCGCCAAGTGTCACGAGCAGACCCATGTGACCAAAGGCAAGAAGATCCCCAAGTGCTCTCATTGCGGGAACGACGAGTTCGATACGCGCTACCACGAGCCCGGAAACAAGAGCTAAGCGCGCGCAGATTGAGCAACATCATGGTCGGACGGATCAGTTCGGCATCAAGCAAGGAACCACCAGAATGTCCGAAGCGAATGATTCGTCCATCACCCGCCGCCGCCTGATGGGCGCGGGAGCAGTGGCTGCAGCAGCAAGTGTCGTTTCGCCGGTTCTCGCGCAGACGGAACAGGGCGCCGGCTCGTCCGAGCAGGGCGGCCAAAACGCCCAGCTGGTCAAGAACTATCCAAAGCCGCCTTTTCCAAAGCAGCAACAACCTTGGCCGGGCCTGGCGAGCCAGATGGACCCCGTGCCGGACCATGGCGAAGACAGCTATCGAGGTTCTGGTCGACTGATGGGACGCAAGGCGCTGATTACCGGCGGCGATTCCGGCATTGGCCGGGCTGCGGCGATTGCTTTTGCCCGTAAGGGCGCCGACGTGGTCATCAACTATCTGCCGGATGAACAACCCGATGCCGATGAGGTCATTGCGCTCATCGAAGAGGCGGGTCGCAAGGGCGTCGCTATCCCAGGCGATATCAAGGATGAAAACTTCTGCACATCGCTAGTTGAGCAGGCCGTGGCCGAGCTGCAGGGGCTCGACATAGTGGTGAACAATGCCGTGCGGCAGATCAGCACCATGGCGTTCGCCGAACTCAGCTCGGCCCAGTTCGACGAGACGCTCAAGACCAATGTCTACGCCATGTTCTGGATCACCAAGGCTGCGCTTGAGCATCTGCCCGACGGCGCGGCGATCATCAACACAACTTCTGTCCAAGCGTATGACCCCGATCCAAATTTGATCGATTACGCGCTGACCAAAGCTGCGATTGTCAACTTCACGAAGTCCCTGGCCAAGCAATTGGGCGGGCGCAGCATACGGGTCAATGGGGTGGCGCCAGGCCCGTTCTGGACCCCGTTGCAGGTCACTGGCGGGCAGTCTCCAGAGGCTTTGCCTACCTTCGGAGGTGACACACCTTTGGGCCGGCCGGGACAACCAGCGGAACTGGGTTCGATCTATGTCGGTCTTGCAGCGGCGGAAGCCAGCTACGTAACTGGCCAGATATTCGGCGCCTCTGGCGGCAGTGGAAGTCCATAAGGGCGAGGATTGATCAGCAAATCAGATCACTCCATTTTTCTCGCCAGTTTTACATTGGCCTTCCTTTGTCGGGTCCATCGATATCGCTGCTATAACGGCTGCGCAAACAGCGCAGATGAAAGCGATCGAACGCGAGGGCTCGACCACGTCTGCCGAAGAGTGCTGAAAAGTTTTTAGATCTTGATCCCTGGACCGATCGCGGGAAGAGATGCTGTCGAACCAGGTCTACTGGTCCTATGAGGTTGCATTGGCCGAAGCCTTCGAGGCTTGCTCAACAGGACAGAGCGGTTCCAGCCTTGACTTACGGCTATCAAACCGTGTCTCAACTTTGCTAGGCCTGAAGTCATACCTCGGTAGCTACTCAAGACGGTGCTGAAGGCGCATGGAGAGCCTCGCTGGGGACCACAATTGGCAACCTGGCTTCATCCGACTATCACCAAGGTCGATGTCAGCGAGAGCAAGTGACATCCGGCGATGTGTGGGTAATCCTTTGCTGTGTTCAAGGCTTAGTGCTGCTCCAGACCACCGACCATGGAGCAAGGGTGTCGTGTTCAGCGTGGCCCAGGGTCAGAATTTGATCTTCGGCGGGGCGTTGCCGGCGCGGAATGGAAACAACTTCGGTGCTCAGGTTAGTCCGCAGGTGAAGCTGCGTGCCACCATTTAGGGTCCAATCGACTAACAAGGCACGGCCGGAGGATTGGAACACGCTGCTGTTATGGGCCACTCCCTTGAGGAGCGGAACAATTCTCTGCTGCCGCGTCTCTAGCAGCATTCGATAAAAATCAAGCATTTGAGCAGAAGAGGGATCACGGATGCTGGACCAGTTCAGCTTGGCCGAAGCGAATGTCGCTTCGGTAGTAGGATCGGGAAGATCTTCACTGTCAAACCCAGGCAGCCGCGACAGTTCCTCCCGTCTTCCGTCTCTCACCTTTTGCTTCAATTCCTCATTGAAGTCGCAGAAATAAGGGAAATGCTCGCGGGCATTCCATTCTTCGCCCATGAACAACATCGGTGTCTGCGGTGACAGCAGATAGATCGCTGCCAAGGCTTTGATCACGTTCTCTGGTTGAGCGGCAATGATCCTGTCACCGAGCGCGCGATTGCCGATCTGGTCGTGGTTGTGAATGAACGAGATGAACGCAGTTGGTGGAAGGTCCGAGCTGGGCTTTCCTCGCGTTCCACCACGATAAGGCATGTGTTCGCCTTGGAATACGAATCCTTCAGCAAGAGCTCGCCCGATCTTTCCAGGGTCATTGGCATAGTCGGCATAGTAGCCAAAGGTTTCGCCCGTCGCAGCTATATGCAGCACATGATGGAAGTCATCGTTCCATTGCGCGGTAAAGAGTTCAACCTCGCCGTTTTCACCTCGTTTGAGCAGGTCGCTGTTGTTATCTTCATTTTCGAGGATCAAATGGATGTGCCTGCCGGCGCAAGCTGTCTGCACGCGACGAGCCAGTTCGTGAAGGATATGCTCTTTACTGTCGTCCTTGATGGCGTGAACAGCATCCAAGCGCAGGCCATCCAACTTAAACTGCGTCGTCCAATAAATCGCATTCTGGATGATGAACTCGCGCACCCATTTTGAATGTTCAGCATCATAGTTCACTCCATTTCCCCAGGGGGTTTTATGCTGCGCGCTAAACAGGGGTGCGTAGGCGGGCATGTAATTGCCCTCAGGTCCAAAGTGGTTGTAGACCACATCCAAAAACACACAGATGCCGCGTTCATGGGCGGCATCGACCAAAGCCATTAGGTCTTCGGGTCTACCGTAGCTGCTGTCCGCAGCGTATGGCAACACGCCATCATAGCCCCAGCCAAAGCGCCCCGGAAAGTCAGCTATTGGCATGATCTGGATGGCTGTGATCCCAAGATCTCTCAGGTGATCAAGGTGCTCGATTGTCGAGAGGAAGCTGCCCTCCTGACTGAATGAACCAACGTGCATTTCGTAAATGACGACTTCTTCCCAAGGCCGCCCGGTCCAGTTTTCCATACGCCACTTGTAAGCGCCGAGGTCGACGACCTCGCTTGGGCCATGAACGTCCTGTGGTTGAAAGCGAGACGCTGGATCGGGAACCTCAGCGCCGTCCGGCAAGGCAAATTTGTAAAGGCTGCCTTTAGCAGCGCCCACAACATCGCAGTAGTGCCATCCATCTTCAGCGGCCTGCATTTCGATCGGCTCGAAGCTGTCTACCTTAAGGACAATATTTTTGTGCAACGGCGCCCAGAAACGAAACAGAACGGACTGGTCTTTGATGTCGGGAGCGAAGGTGAGGTCTTGCACAGTCAAGGTCTTTCAAATGAGCAGGGATAGCAGCGTCGAAACGCATAGGTCTAAGCCCTCTGCCGACCTAAAGGATGCGGCATAAATCTATGTGCAGCGAACAAGAGTGGGGGCAGTGCAAAGATGGGCAGCCCGTAGTCCATTCAAAGCGGGTCTTTAAAGTTTGCAGCAGAACGGGCTCACCGGTTCGACCTACCGCTGCCTTGTCTGGCTCACAGCATTGTTTTTCGTTGCCCTTAACGCAACATGGGTCAGGAGCTTGCGAATACTGAGCCAAGGGCGGGTTGTACCGGCATAGCGCCGTAATAAGCTGATCCTTGTCTTTGTTGCCTTGACAAGAAGGTCGTTATCCTTATGGCCCACGCCCTGTTATGCTGATGGCAAGGCGCCCACAATGCGCAACGACTGACCTTCATAGCCGTCAAGGCGAATAATCAGCTCCCGACTATCTTGAAGATCGCCGACAATGGTCTCGTGCAACATATCGACGACCGGCCCTGGTTCCGCTTGAAGTGTTATCGTCTCCTCAAGCGGTTCAGAACCAAAATTTAGGGCGGTAATCTGCGTTCCGCGGTTGTCGGGCAGTTCATGAACCATCACGAGGAGCCCGGGGCTTTGCACCTCCGGAACAGCAATCTGTTTCGCCGCGTAGAGGCCATATGCCTGACGAACGGCAAGCAAGTGCTTCAGCTGGCTGGCGAAGGAGTCGGGGTCCAGTAGTTGCTGGTTCAGCGGACCGTACAGTACACTTGCCCTGCGAAGCCCGGCGTTGGACGATTGGGCGGCGGGGTTGACATCCACCAGATCATAACCGCCACGCTCGATCCAACGCGTGTCTCCCTCATTTATCAGGTCGCCGACCTCCTCCGTGGACAGCGGCAGGGCGCCTACAAGGTCCCACCCGGAAAGCGCAAATACCCCGGGCTGGTAAGCATTGAACATGACGAGCAGCAGATGAATGCGCTTGATAAGTTGCTTCTGCTCGGGGGTGAGAGCTTCGAGGTCCCGGATACCGAGGGCAGCGGTAATGACGCTGATGCTTGTGCAAGCGACGCCATTGGCCACGAAACGCAAATTGTAAGGGGCTCCTTCACCTGTGAGCTTGAGGTACATGGTGTCGCGCAAATGCTCGCGCAGCAAGGTGCCTGGCCATGTCTGGCCCTCAAAGTTGTAGGTGTCGTGAGCGTGCTTGGTCCAGAAGTGCACCAGCTCAAGGGTCAGCTCATCGTGGTTCTGCAAGGCATGAACAAGCGAAGCGGGATCAATCCCGAAATCGTGCACCGCATTGAGCATCATTCGCAGGAACTCTGTTTTCCCGGTCAGAAGCGCATGATGATACGCTGGACGGTTTATGAAATCGTAGGAAAGGTCAGCGCCTCCTTTGGACATATCGGCGATATCATCAACAGTTAGATTGAGTTCCTGGAACGAGAACCCTCCTGCCTTGCGGATCATGCCCGCAATTACCTGATTGCCGACCATGGACAAAGGATGGCCTTCGGACCAGGCGCTTGAATTTTGTTGTACTTCGACGCCGAGGAAACCATTGGCATCAAGCCGCACACCGCGCGCACCCAGCACGTCGATGGAATGAAGCGCATCTCCGACAACCATCTGTGCCGCCGCAAACGACGGATCAAGCCAGTTCAACGAAGGCTGGCCTTCCTTGAAATAGTGCAGATAGACCCAACGCCTGGCGATCCCGTCGACGCCCACGACAACGTCCGTGGCGCTCCAGTCGGTCTCTTTCACACCTGGCTCGAAAAAGATAACGCGCCGAAGCTGTCCAACAATGTAGCCCTTTTCCTTGAGGGCATCGACGCTGGCAGGGGACATGTTCGCTGCCCGGCGCCCTTGGGGAATTTCCGGCAGAAGATTCCAATCCTCTTCAGGAATCTCCACCATGTGGTAGAGCCCCGGGTAATCCGCGTAGAACATTTCAGCCAGGCGGAAATCGGCACCCTTGCCGGTGTGAGCGGGAATGACGTCGTCGATCACGATCGCATTGTAGGCCGCTGCAACGCGGCTCATTGCTACGAATTCTTCCTGGGTCCCGAAGTGAGGATCAATCTCGAAGCTGATCCGATCGAAGTTGCCGTCGACCGTCGGCGTTTTCTCACCGTCGCGGATGCCTCCAGCTTCTTTCATAGGTCCGGTATGCACTGCCTGTACGCCGATGGTCGTCAGATTGCGCCAGAGTTCGGGATCACCCAAGGTTGCTAGGACGCTTTCGCCCTCACGGGTCACGATCGATGCCGGATAGGCCGTGAACCATACCGAGGCAAGCGCTGACGCCGCGCGCGGCCGAGCTTCTGCATAAGGATTGCGCCAAAAGCGGCCCTGACCTGCATATTTGCTGGCGAGCTTGCGGGCGTTGGCAAGCATCGACTGGCCAAGAAGCCACTCGACATACTGCGGATCGGGTTTGTCCATACTTGGCCTATTTGCTTCCTGAGAACCTGGCTGCTTTGCGTTCAACGCCTGACTCCCGCCTGCGTTGCTTTTTTGCAAATCGCCGCGTCGCTGGATCGATGCTTAATCCTGATCACGCCTTCCGATGTGACGCAGCGTTCTATTGGCAAGGGAAACTAAACTGCGGTTCAAAGCATTGGCTTTGCTCGTAAGGCAAACATGGGGTCGTCGAAATGCTGATCGGTGCTCGTGCAGACAAGGCCAAGGAACAGCAGCCTGGCATTGCAACGCCCACCGAAGCCGGGGGCTCAACTGAGCGGCCAGATCGCTTGAGGCAACTCGCATCCAGGCGCATCGCTATCGAAGGCATTGATCCCGAGATCGACGGCGGGCGATTTCCCGCCAAGGCGGTTGCCGGCCATCCATTCGTAATCGAGGCTGACATCTTTGGCGATGGCCATGAAAGCATTGACGCTTGCGTGTTGTTCCGTCCGGCGGGAGCTGAGGACTGGTCGGAGCGCCCCTTAAAATTGATTGAGAACGATCGCTGGGGCACCACCATCGTGTTCCCCGAAAACTGCATGTACGAGTACACCCTGGCTGGATGGCGCGATCTGTATGGAACCTGGCGCAAAGAAATCGCCAAGAAACACGCTGCCGGAATACCGATCGTCCTTGAACTTGAAGAAGGACGCCGCCTGCTTGATGCAGCCCAATCTTCCGAGCGAGCTTCCAAGGCGGACACTGCTGAACTGGGCCGGGTATTACAAGCGTTCTCATCGCTGCAAAGCGATGTCGAACGGCTTGGTCTTCTCAGCTCAGATGCAGTAGCTGCTCTGATGAAGCGTGCCGCGATACGCACGAACTACAGCGAGTATGAAAATGTGCTCGAAGTGTTTGTTGATCGCAAACTTGCGGCAATCGGTGCCTGGTATGAGCTTTTCCCGCGTTCGCAGACCGATGATGCGTCGCGGCATGGCACGTTCGATGACGTCATCAGGCGATTGCCGTACATTCGGGACCTGGGCTTCGATGTGCTCTATTTTCCGCCGATCCACCCGATTGGGCGGACCAACAAAAAGGGTAAGAATAACTCCCTGAGCCCGGCGCCAGACGACCCCGGCAGCCCTTATGCAATCGGCTCGGAAAGTGGCGGGCACGACGCCATCGATCCCAACCTTGGTACGTTTGAGGACTTCGACAGGCTGGTGCGTGCGGCGCGCGAGCATCAACTTGAAATCGCGCTGGATTTTGCTATCCAGTGTTCCCCTGATCATCCCTGGATCAAGGCCCACCCGGAGTGGTTCGATTGGCGTCCTGACGGGTCCATCAAATACGCAGAAAATCCTCCCAAGAAGTATGAGGACATTGTCAATGTCCACTTCTACCGCCAGGCGATCCCCAGCCTCTGGTACGCGTTGCGCGACATCGTTCAGCTGTGGATCAGCCATGGCGTCAAGATCTTCCGGGTAGACAATCCGCACACCAAGCCTTTCCCCTTTTGGGAGTGGCTGATCGGGGAGGTGCGCTCGGAGCATCCCGACGTGATCTTCCTGTCTGAAGCCTTCACACGGCCCAAAGTAATGAAGCGGCTGGCAAAGGTGGGCTTCAACCAGAGCTATTCCTATTTCACCTGGCGCAATTTGAAGTGGGAACTGGAACAATACCTTACCGAACTGACCCAGGAAGAGTGCCGGCATTATATGCGGCCGAACTTCTTCACCACGACGCACGACATCAACCCACGCTACCTCCAGCAGAGTGGTCGACCGGGGTTCCAGACCAGGCTCATCCTCGGAGCAACTTTGGGGGGTACCTACGGCGTCTACAATGGCTTCGAAATCTGCGAGTCCGAGCCTGTTCCGGGCAAGGAGGAGTATCTCAATTCCGAGAAATACGAGATCCGTACGTGGGATTTCGACAAACCGGATAATATCAAATGGGACATCCAGTTCATCAATCGCCTGCGTCGTGAGCACCCCGCCTTGCAGGATTTCACCAGCCTAGCCTTCTACAACGCATGGAACGACAACATAATTTACTACGGCAAGCGTACGGCGGACCGTTCCAATTTTCTCCTGTTTCACGTTTGCCTCGACCCGCATAACCAGCAAGGTGCCGACTTCGAAGTCCCACTTTGGGAATTGGGCTTACCCGATGATGCGTCCATAGAAGTCGAGGACCTCGTCACCGGGCACCACTTTACTTGGCACGGCAAATACCAGCACATTCACCTTGATCCCTACTATAAGCCATACGCCATTTGGCGCCTAATTCCGCCGGGAGCGCCCCGGTGAGCGGGATTGCCGGCGGACAAATTGACACCGTTCCTGAGTTGGCGACTTTGTCGCTCCCCGAAGGGCGGCTTGTCGGCGCGCTCAATGGCACTGACAAGAGAGTCCTGGAACACCAGACCCTGCCAGCCTTCCTGCCGCGTCAACGCTGGTTCGGCGCCAAGGATCGAGCCATCAAGGGCGTGACGCTGGTCCCACTCGGTGAGTTGGAAATGGGGTGCCATGCGCTCGCGGCAGCCGATGTCGTCTTCGGAACCGAAACGCAACGTTATTTCCTGCCGGTATCCGCAGCCTGGGAAGAGGCCGCTACCGACAGGGCGTCGCGCTTTACGCCAGTCTTGGCACGCCTCAGTTTTGAAGATCACGTTGGGGTCCTTATCGACAGCGCGATGGATAGCCAACTCGCAACCGCCCTGTTGTCGGCGATGCGAGAGGGTAGGCGTCTCAATTCAGAAGCAGGGGAGGTCGTCTTCGAGAGTGGTGACGAACTTGGTTCCCTGGGCGATATGGATGAACCCCGTCCACTGGGGGCAGAGCAAAGCAACGTCTCCATCGCCTTCGGCGATAAGGTCATTCTCAAGCTCTACCGCCGACTCCGCTCGGGCGACCAACCTGACGTGGAAGTGGCGCGCTTCCTCACCGAGATCGGCCACTACGCCAACACCCCTAAATTTCTGGGTCAGGTGAGGCACCATGCCCTGCATGGCGACCCTACGACACTCGCTGCCGCTTTCGCGTTTGTAAGCAACAAGGGCGACACGTGGACACTGGTTACGGAGGGTCTCTATCAGGATCTCAAGCGCTCCGGGCTTCTGGTTAATCCAGCCAGCACTGACCCCACCAATTTCTTATTTGAAGCCGACCTCATGATAGGGGCGCTGCTGGGTCGCCGTACGGCCGAACTACACAAGGCACTGGCAGTCGATACCGATCACCCTGGCTTTGCAGTCGAAGCATTGACCAAGGCCGACCTGCTGGTGTGGTCGAGTGAAGCCATTGTCGAAGCCCAGACCCTGCTCGACCAGTTGGAGCAGGAACTACCCAATCTTTCGCCGAGCGCACGGCTTGTTGCAGGAGAAGTGCTGGACAAGCGCAACGCTTTAATCGAGCGGCTAGGCGCCGCTGCCGGCATGACGCCTTCGGGCGGCCGCTCCCGGATCCATGGGGACTTTCATTTGGGTCAGGTCCTCACCACCGGCGACGATTTCATGATCATCGACTTTGAAGGTGAACCACGGCGCACGCTCAAGGAGCGGCGCGCTAAGTCATCGCCGCTACGAGACGTCGCGGGCATGTTGCGCTCCTTCCACTATGCCGCCTGGACCGCTGTGGACCGCTATCAGCGCCTAACGGGTACAAGTGAAATCTTTGAGCGTGCCGAGGCTTGGCGCAAGCAAGTCAGCGCCGATTTTCTCCAAGCCTACGAAGAACATGTGGTTGATGCAGCAAGCTATCCCTCCGAAGCAACTTTTACCCGCGCCTTGACCGAAATGTTTGTTCTTCAAAAGGCGATCTACGAGGTGGGCTATGAGCTGGCTAACCGACCCGATTGGGTCGAGATTCCTCTCAGCGGTGTCCGCGACCTGTTGAACGAGGACTGAATTTTGAACGAAACAAGCAACGAACACGGGCCAAGGCCTTCGGCTTACCCAGGCGACGTAGAAGCGATTGTCCGTGGGCGGCATGGCAATCCTTTCGTCTGTCTCGGAATGCAGGGAGGCAATGGCCAGCCAATCAGCGTCAACGTTTTTGCCCCTCAAGCTGCGACGGTCAAGGTGATCGACAGTCAGTCAGGAGCAAAGGTTGCGACACTCGACCGGATTCACCCCGAAGGCTTTTTTTCCGGCTTTGTTCCCGAGCGCAATGAGCGCTTCCCCTATCGGCTGGCTATGTCGGCTGGGGAATTCGCCTGGGAGGTTGAGGACCCCTACCGCTTCCCCCCTATTTTGGGAGAGTTGGACGAGTACCTGTTGGGAGAAGGTCGTCACCTCCGGCTCTATGAACGGTTGGGCGCTCACCTTGCCAATATAGAAGGGGTCAATGGCGTCTCCTTTGCTGTTTGGGCGCCCAATGCGGCTCGGGTGAGCGTCGTTGGCGAGTTCAACGCCTGGGACGGGCGGCGCCATCCCATGCGAAAGCGCATTGGGGTCGGTGTCTGGGAAATCTTTATCCCCGGACTGCCCAAGGGTAGTGTTTACAAATACGAGATCATCGGCGCGCATGGCGAGCGCCTGCCGTTGAAGGCGGATCCTATTTCGTTTGCTCAGGAGCAACCGCCTGCAACGGCTTCCATAGTCACTGGCCTGCCCGACCACAGCTGGCAGGACGACGACTGGATGAATGAGCGTGCACAACGGCAGGGTCTATCCGCGCCAATGTCGATCTACGAGGTTCACCTCGGCTCATGGCGGCGTGGCCTGGGTAATGAAATGCTCAGCTATGAAGAACTTGCCGATCAATTGGCAGACTATGTCATGGACATGGGATTCACCCATGTAGAACTGCTGCCGATTACCGAACACCCGTTCAGCGGCTCTTGGGGTTATCAGCCGATCGGCCTGTTCGCGCCAACGAGCCGTTTCGGCTCGCCCGATGACTTTGCTGCCTTCGTCGATCGCTTGCACAGCGCCGGCATTGGAGTGCTGATCGACTGGGTACCGGCGCACTTTCCTTCCGACGCCCATGGCTTGGTCCACTTCGACGGCACCGCGCTCTATGAGCACGAAGACCCAAGGCTCGGCTTTCACCGTGACTGGAACACATTGATCTACAATTTCGGCCGCATCGAAGTTGCCAACTTCCTCGAAGCCAGTGCCCTGTTTTGGCTCGACCGCTATCACGTAGACGGTCTGCGCGTTGATGCCGTCGCCTCCATGCTCTACCTCGACTATTCCCGCAAACCTGGCGAGTGGGTCCCCAACAAGCATGGTGGCAACGAAAATCTGGACGCCATAGCTTTCCTCAAGGAAACCAATACGCGCGCCTATGAACTCTATCCGGGCACCCAGACCATTGCCGAAGAATCCACCGCATGGCCCAAGGTCAGCCGGCCGATCTACTCGGGTGGTCTTGGCTTTGGCTACAAGTGGAACATGGGCTGGATGCACGACACGCTCAGCTATATTAGCCTTGATCCGATTTACCGGCGTCATCACCAGGGGCAGATGACCTTTGGTATTCACTATGGTTTCTCGGAAAATTTCGTGTTGCCCATCTCCCATGATGAAGTCGTGCACGGGAAGGGCTCGCTATTGGGCAAGATGCCAGGTGACCGTTGGCAGAAGTTCGCAAACCTGCGCGCCTACCTGAGCTTCATGTGGACCCACCCGGGCAAGAAGCTGCTGTTCATGGGCTGCGAGTTCGGCCAGGAGCGCGAATGGAACCACGATCAATCACTAGATTGGCACTTGCTCGACGATCCCCTGCACGCGGGTATCAAGAACCTTGTTCGCGACCTCAATCGCGTTTACCGGGAAAACCCGGCACTGCATCAGCTTGATTGTGATCCGTCCGGCTTCGAATGGATTGATGCCAGCGATGCGGAAGGAAGTGTGTTCCTGTTTATGCGTAAGGCCGCTGATGGCACGCCGCTGGTCATCGCGTGCAACATGACCCCGACTGTCCGCTCCGATTACCGTGTTGGCGTGCCGCAGGGCGGTAGTTGGGGCGAAATCTTCAATTCGGACGCCGAAATCTACGGTGGCTCCAACGTAGGAAATGGCGGGCACATCAACGCTGAAGATGTGAGCTGGCATAACCGGCCGGCGTCACTGCGGCTGACCCTGCCGCCACTGGCCGTTCTTATCCTCAGCCCACATCAGATAGATGCATGAACCCGTTCAGGCATCTAAAATCGGAGTCGATTGGATGTTAGTTCCCGACGCTAGTTGAGTGTTCACGACAGCAAGATTTAGGATAATGTATCTACCATCCTGCCCCATCAAACGGAACACACTGTTCACCCCGGTCGCGGCAAACTCCGGCCAGATATACAAGTGGCGCATTGTGCCATTCATCCTACCCACACATGTATGAAAGTTGAGGACAAGGCCGGTGCCTCACTTGGTTCATGTCTGGTGTTATTAGTCTGCCGAAAGTGCTGACCAGCGCTCACGAAGCCACGCACTAGCCCTGAGTACGTACAAGCCTGCTGCATGTATGGAACTGGTCGGAGAGGATCCCCTCGCTACTCAAGAATGCCCGCTTTCCGGTCTGGACACCTGAAAGCGGAAAGAAGAACTCCGACCCGAGTTGTGCAAAGACCCGATCCGCTGAAACACGCATCGATTACTATTCCACGACCCTGTTCCGGAAATCGAAGTCAGCATATATCAGGACGAAAGTTCGGACTTATAGGCTTTATGAGCGCGGCAGCTATGAGGCCCGATCCCGGTAAAGCAATAGAATTCTTATGTGTGCTTTCCAGCCAAGTTTTCGCACAGCCTCTACACATTGCTGCTACGCGGCGACCTACACAACGACAGACCACTCAGCCTCGGCATATTGTCCTACTTTTCGTGTTGAATCACGCCATGATGCGCTGCCCCTTAGATATTGTCGTCTTCATCCGAACCAGGGATAAGTTCGTTGCTATCGCTCGGCTCGTCGTCACGGGCGGGGATGACATAGGCGCCGGTGAGCCAGCGGTTTAGGTCGACGTCGGCGCAGCGTTTGGAGCAGAAGGGCTTGAACTCTTCAACCGAGGGACGTCCGCAGATGGGGCATTTTTTGGTCTCGGGCATTAAACCCCCGAAAGGCTCGATTGATTGAGCCAATTGAATTGGACGGGGTAACCTTCGCCGGCGAGCAGAGATGCGGTTTCCATCAGAGGAAGGCCGACGACGGCGCTGTAGGAGCCTGACAGCTTAACCACGAACGCGCCGGCGATACCCTGGATGGCATAGCCACCGGCCTTGTCGCGCCATTCGGCGCTGGCCAAATAGGCTTCCATCTCGCGGGTGGAAAGGCGCTTGAAACGGATGCGGGTTTCGACAAGGCGCTGGCGCTTGGCGCCGGATGGGGTGATGACCGTCACGCCGGTATAGACGCGGTGCGCGCGGCCCGACAGCATGGCGAGGCACTGCCCGGCCTCTTCCATGGTTTCGGCCTTGGGCAGTATGCGGCGGCCGACGGCAACCACGGTATCGGCGGCCAAAACCAGGGCACCGTTACCGAAGCCCGCGGAGCGCGCCTTGTGTTGAGCGGTCAAGGCCTTGAGATCAGCCAGGCGCATCGCAAGCTTGCGGGGAAGTTCCCCCTTTTCGGGTGTCTCGTCCACATGAGCCGGCACCAGATGTTCTGGCTCGATACCGATCTGGTTGAGGAGAGCAAGCCGGCGCGGGGAGGCGGAGGCCAGGATTAGATCCGGACGACTGGCCATGATCTGCCTTACTTAAACCGGTAGGTGATGCGACCCTTGGTCAGGTCATAAGGCGTCATCTCGCAGAGCACCTTGTCACCGGCCAGAACGCGGATGCGGTTCTTGCGCATGCGACCAGCGGTGTGGGCAATGATCTCATGCTCGTTTTCCAACTTGACGCGGAACGTCGCATTGGGAAGTAATTCAGTTACTACGCCCGGAAATTCGAGCACTTCTTCCTTCGCCATACTGTCTCCTGAAGGACCCATGGGGCATTGATTTGCCGGCCGGGGGTCGGAAATTGGCCGGAACCTACTTCAATTCATCTGTTTTGTGAACCACCGGAAACCAGAGGTTCCAGACGTTCCCGAACACGGCGGCGGAGCTGGTCCCGCAGGTCCCGGTAGGCTCGCAAAACCGTCTCCCGATTGCCTTCGACAAGCGAAGGATCGGGCATGGTCCAGGTCTCCACAGCACCAGCGTCCAGGCCCTTGCGGGCCACGGCATCGGGAGCATCGTCCGAGAGGGTGATGACGAGATCGAAGCGGTTCGCAACGAGTTCATCAAGAATATGGGGCGTGTGCACGCTCATATCAATGCCGATCTCTTCCATGACCTCGTGGACGAACTGATCGGCCTTGCCGCCATTAACGCCAACCGAGCGGGTGATGATCCGGCCGGGAAAAGCCTGGCGCGCAAGCGCAGCTGCAATTGGCGAGCGCACCGCATTCATGGAGCAAACAAAGAGTACGGTGGGCAATTCGCTTTTGCTCTCGTCGATGCGGCTGGCATAGGGCTGAACGGCGCAGATGAGCGTAAACAAGCGGCGTGCCGTGTTGAGATCGATGATGATCTTGTTGGTAAGGCGCGTGCGCAGCAGTTCGGCGGCTTCATTATGCATGCCGCGGCGCGCCATATCGACGGTTTCGATCTGGAAGGGTTGGGCGGAGCGGATGGCTTCGTAATAGGCGTCGCGGATGCGGAAATAGTCGCGGATCAGGCGCCGGAACGGTGTCAGCGACAGATAATGCGCGGCGATGGGCTGGAAGTTTTCCGGATTGCGCACATCGAGCACGATGAAATTGCCGATGATCGACATATGGAGTGCGAACGGGCCGGTAGCTGTTACGCGCGCCGGGCGGAAGCTGTTGTCTTCCAAGAGGTCATAGATGGCGATGCGCCATTCGTGCACCTCGTCGGGATTGATCGAGGTGATGGTGTTGGGGTCAAGCGTGACGGTGACCAGGCGATCGGTATCGGAAACCTTCGCGCTGGTTGCCATCGAAATACTCAAGAGTTGAGCCTGATCGAGATGGAGCGGCCGTGACCATCAAGTGCTTCGACCTGCGACAGCGTAATGGCCGCGCCGCTGATGGAGGACAGGGACATCGGATCACAGCCCAGGATCGAGGTGCGCTTCATGAAATCGAGCACGCCGAGGCCCGAGGCGAAGCGCGCCGAACGGGCGGTAGGCAGCACGTGATTAGAGCCGCCGACATAATCGCCGATGGCTTCGGGCGTGTGGTGGCCAAGGAATATCGCGCCGGCGTGGCGGATCAGCGGAAGGATGGACTGCGGATCATCGATCGCCAATTCGACGTGTTCGGAGGCGATGCGGTTGGCCAAGTCGCACGCTTCGGTTAGCGAAGCGACGGTGATGATGGCGCCGAACTCGTCCCAGCCTTCGCGGGCGATATTCTCTTTAGGCAAAAGCGAGAGTTGCCGGTCGACCTCGCTTGCCACCGCGTCGGCAAGGCCTTTTTCGGTGGTGACGAGGATGGATTGGGCCCCTCCCCCATGCTCGGCCTGGGCGATCAGATCGGCAGCAACCCAGGCCGGATTGGCAGAGCCATCGGCGATGACGAGGACTTCGGAGGGACCGGCGATCATGTCGATACCGACCTGCCCAAAAACTTGCCGCTTGGCGGTAGCCACATAGGCGTTACCGGGGCCTGTGATCTTATCGACCTTGGGGATTGTAGCTGTGCCATAGGCCAGGGCTGCAATCGCCTGGGCGCCGCCGACCCGGTAGATTTCGGTGACCCCGGCGATCTGAGCGGCCAGCAAAATGGCGGGGCTCAACTCGCCCTTAGGAGTGGGAACAACCATTGCAATGCGCGCGACGCCAGCCACCTTGGCAGGCACTGCGTTCATTAGCACGGACGACGGATAGGACGCGAGGCCTCCGGGCACGTAGATGCCGGCCGCGTCGACCGGCGTCCAGCGCGTACCCAGGGTGATGCCGAGATGATCGGTATAGATCTGATCCTGCGGCTTTTGCTTTTCGTGGTGGGCGCGGATGCGATCATGCGCGATTTGCAGCGCAGCGCGAACTTCAGGCGAAACGGACGCGGCGGCCTGCTCGATCTCTTGAGCGGAGACCCGAAGTGTTGCGGCATCAACGCCCGAGCCGTCGAACTTGTTGGTATAGTCGATAACGGCCGCATCGCCACGCTTGCGCACATCGGCGATGATGGCAGCGACTGTATCGCTGACATCCTGGCTAGATTCGCGCTTGCCGCCCAGGAGATCCAGAAAACGCTGTTCGAAATCCTCGTCGACGCTGTCGAGGCGAATGGGCATGAAAGGTCCTTGCTAGAGCCGTTATTCCAGGGCATGTTTGGGCTTGGCGGCTGCAGCCCAGGCTGCGCCGAGGTCGGACAGGCGCGCTTCGAGGCACTCAACGCCAAGCCTGACCGTGCCGCCGCCAGCAAAGCTGAGCTCGACAATGCCGGCCGGGCCATCGATGGAGGTGAAGGTGATGGCGAGCAGTGCGAGTACGCCTTCGGCAGAAGACGGATCGAACCCATTGGTGACCACCGATTGGACCGCATCAAAGTGCAGCGCCGCGCGCTTGCGCACGCCCTTGTCGCGCCCCTCGGTGGCGGCTTCCCAATCGAACCGGTTCATCAGCAAGGCAAAGCGGCGATCACCGCGGGCATAGCCCATGTCAGCTACGCGCACGACGGCATCCTGCACATGGGCGGAGATGACTTCGAGGTCCTCTGTGTCGAGCGCTATCAGCTTGAGATCGGTCATATGGATTAGGCCCTTGGTGAATCTGGGAGCACTGATCTGGTCACGCTGCCCACGATCTACAAGCTGCAGCGAAACGGGGCAATGCCACAGGTGATAAAAGGCGTGCCAAAGCGCCGCCCCGGGTGCGGTGATGAGGTGAGCGATGGTGGCGAGGCCGCTGCCTCGATGACTGTTTAATGTTTGAGGCAGTTGCCTCGCCACCAAACCGGGCCTTTTCGCAGGGTCGGTTCAGGCACCACCATTATTTCAGGCGCGGCTGCCGATATCCCGCACAAGCAGGGCGACCCCCACTTCTCCGGCCATTCCCGCGCGCATCACTCGTCATGACTGGGCTCTGCGTGGGCAACGCTGGGAGAATGGCACGGGTGCGAGGATGGGGGGAAAAGGTGAATAAGTTCGTGGAATGGGACTCACCCCCTTGATCTTCTACGCAAGGGAGAGGGTGTCGACTGAGGCGGTTGTAGGCAAAGGCCAGGGGCGAGCACAACGCCAACAACACACTCGATGTCATCCCGGCGCAGGCCGGGATCCATCCTGAGGTGCTAGCCTCATCACCAATATACGATACGATCCACCTTGCGGCCGCGGCGTGATCTCGAGATGGACCCCGGCCTGCGCCGGGATGACATCGTGGGTGGGGTGCTTTGGTGAAATCCGAAAGTATTGACTTATACCACAGGCCTTACCTACCAGGACGAGGTTGGGTCGTTTGCTATCGTGCAGCACAACCACCTTGCGGCTGTTGCAGGATCTCGGGATGGGCCCGGGGTCCAGCCCGGGGTGATACCCGCGTTTGTGTGGTGTTCAGGGCAAAAGCCTTCACTATGGGAAGACTAGCCCGCAATGCGCTCGATTTCGGCGCCGCAACGGCCGAGTTTGTCTTCGAGGCGTTCAAAGCCGCGATCGAGATGATAGATGCGGTTGACGATGGTTTCGCCCTTGGCCGCAAGGCCGGCGATGACCAGCGAGACGGAGGCACGCAGATCGGTGGCCATAACCTGAGCGCCCTTGAGCTGGGATTTGCCGCGGACGGTCGCCATTTGTCCATCAACCGATATATCGGCGCCGAAACGCGCGAGTTCGGCGACGTGCATGTAGCGGTTTTCAAAAATCGTTTCGCGGATGTGGCTGGTGCCGGAGGACATCGTCATCAGCGCCATGAACTGGGCCTGCAAGTCGGTCGGAAAGCCTGGGAATGGGTCGGTTTCAACATCCACCGGCTGGATGCCGTTGCCATTGCGGTAGACGCGAACGCCATTGTCCTCGACGGTGAGCTCGACGCCTGTCTTGCCTAGAATATCGAATGCCGATTGCAGATGCTCGACCCGCGCGCCCTTAAGGAGAACATTGCCGCCCGTCATGGCCGTGGCCATGGCAAAGGTGCCGGTTTCGATGCGGTCAGGGATCACATCGACGGTCGCGCCATGGAGCTTTTCAACGCCTTCGATGGTAATGGTGCGGGTGCCGATGCCCGAAATCTTGGCGCCCATAGCGACGAGGCACTCGGCGACATTGGTGATCTCGGGTTCCTGGGCGGCGTTCTCGATAATCGTCGTGCCCTTTGCAAGGACGGCAGCCATCAGGATGGTGTGGGTGGCGCCGACCGACACCTTGGGAAAGACGATGCGCGCGCCGACGAGACCGCCCTTGGGCGCCTTGGCCACCACATAGCCTTCGTCGATGTCGATTTCAGCGCCGAGTTCCTTGAGGCCATAAAGAAAGAGATCGACCGGGCGCGTGCCGATTGCGCAACCGCCGGGAAGCGAAACGCGCGCCTCGTGGCAGCGGGCGAGCAAGGGGCCGATGACCCAGAAGCTGGCGCGCATCTTGGAAACGAGATCGTAGGGCGCAGTGGTGTCGACGATATCGGCGGCATGGAACGTCATGCGCTGACCCACAACGTCATCCTCGCCGCGACGGCGGCCATGAACAGCGATGTCGACGCCATGATTCTCAAGGATGCGTTCGAGCTGCTTGACGTCGGCAAGGCGCGGCACGTTCTGCAGCACTAAGGGCTCGTCGGTCAGCAAGGAGGCAATCATCAGCGGCAGGGCAGCGTTCTTGGCGCCCGAAATCGGGATTTCGCCATTAAGTTCGTTGCCACCGATCAAACGGATACGGTCCATAAGTCTATTCCTATGTGGCGGCCCATGTGGGCCTTCTACCTGGGGATGGAGGTAGGCCAAGTCCTAGTTGCCACGTAAGCCAGACTCGCCGCACTCAGCGTTGAAGCGGTGAGCTTAGCACACCTTGGGGGATAGTCGCCCAAAAATGGTTTACGGTTTATTGACCGCGTCCGTTTTGGGAGCCGATTGAGGTGCAGGCGCCTGCCCTTCCGAATCGGAGCGGGCCCTGGCCTGTGCCTTGCGGCGCTTGAGGTTCTCGCGGAGCTTTGCGGCCAATCTTTGCTCGCGGCTCGCGGCTTGCTCGGTTTTGCTCATGGCTGGATTAAATCGCTGGTGGCCGATGTCGCTGTCATAGGCGCTTTTTGGCCTTGCGTCGAGATTGACCCTATGGCAGTAGAGCCCCCGTCGCGGCAGGCAAGACCGCCCCCGCCGGCAAGCTGCCGTAGCTCAGTGGTAGAGCACTCCCTTGGTAAGGGAGAGGCCGACAGTTCAATCCTGTCCGGCAGCACCATTTTTCTTCTTTGTTAATTGGTTTTCCAGCACTTTCCCGAGGGACGGTTCTGGGCAATTCGGTTTATGTAGGCCGATACCGGTAGCATCAGCCGGTTTGGGGCTGCTGACTTGGTCCGGGTATCTCAAGGAAAGAGCTGGTTATGATCCCTCGTTTGTCTTGTGCAGCGCTGCTCGCCTGTGTGGCCGCATTCCCAAGCGTCGCGCAGGAACAGCCACGGACCGACCTGGATGAGCGGGCGATGGCTTTGTTCGACGCGAGCTATCGGGATTATTGCAACACCGTTGGCTATGCGGGGGAGTTGCCTGCGGAGCGGATGGAGAATTTCGAGTTTAGCTATTCGCCAAGCTCTGATGCGGAAGCGGGCGAAAAGAGCGTTCTGGTTTACCGGTTTTTGTGTGCGTACGGCTCTTACTACATGGAGCACGTTTACTTCTGGTGGCGCGAGCCTTACGGGCTGCAGCCGCTGATGTTTTCCGTGCCCAGCTTTGACGCTAACTTCGAAAATGACGACGACGTTGCCGGTAAGCTGCTGTCGATTGATGTCACGGGTTTTAGCGCTCAGGCCAGCTTGATCAATTCCGAGATCGATGTCGAGGCTGGCACTATCAGCAACACCGCGATGTGGCGTGGACTTGGGGACGCCGGCTCACATGGCACTTGGGTTCTCAGCGATGGTGAGTTTCGCCTGACTAGGTTTGATGTCGATCCGAGCTACGACAACAATGAAAACCCGGTCACGGTTGTGGAATACCCCAAGCCTTAGTGGCTGCTTGAGCGATCCGGTAAGCCGTGAAGGTGATCCAGCAGAAGCTATTACCCCTGCCGGATGCCGATCACTCGATCATAGAGGCGTCGTGTGCTTCCTGGCACTGCGCTTCGGTAAAGCGCATGTTGCCATCGTTCTGCAGATCCAAGGTAACCTCTTCGGTGTAGGGGTCGGTCAGTTCATCGATAGCAGTTTCGTCCATGCCGGCTTCCGACATGGCGAGATAGGCGAATTCAAAAAGGTCGGTGGAGGCGGCGTCGTATTTGGCCGGAGCGCCTTCAGGTGCATCGGGGTGGACGCTGAGCACTGCATAGGTCGTTGCGCAGTACAGCACCTGGTCCAAGCCAGCCATCAAGGCTTCGGTGTCATCCTGGGCATAGGCCAGAGTTGTTGGGAGCAGAAAAAGAGCGGCAATAAGTGTGCGGCGCATGATTGTCTTTCGGTTGTGACAATAGCGTCATGGCATGTCCTAAAACGAAAGTAACGCTGTCCCCATGGTCAATTTTATTGCAAGCGAATTGAGGTATCGGGCAGCACTCTGGCACAGGGGTGTCACGGCATGCCATGGCGTGGGTGGAGCTAAAAGGAGGCCGGGACAATGTCGGGCTTGAAGTGGGCGATTACGCTTGTGGGTATGGCAATATCTGCGTCTACCGCATCAGCTGTGCCTGTCGACATTACCAGATCCGACCCGCTGCGCCGCGTTCTGCTGGATGCGATGCGGCCCACGATCGAAGAGGATGTCGGTGTTCCCGTGCAGTTCGTGGTCAACACCCTGCGGGTCGAAGATGGCTGGGCTTATTTTGCCGGCACGCCACAGCAGAAGAATGGAGAACCTATTGACTTCGAACAGACCCGTTATGCCGAAGCCATCGCGGAAGGGTTCTTCGACGGCCCGTTTCTTCAAGCCGTGCTCGAGAAGGTGGATGGCGAATGGCTCGTCGTGGTCTTTGATATCGGCGCTACCGACGTTATTGCCATAGGCTGGCCAGATGAGTTCGGCGTGCCTTGCGCCGTGGTTGGGCAGTGCTGAAACGCCTTCATCGCAGCGCTCCAGCTCTGATAACGGGAAGGACTAGGCCGCTCCACAGCTTCTAGTTTGGCGCTCGGCCCCACGCGTGCCGGTCGTCCCAGAAGATGCTAGTGCTCACAAGAAATCTTACAGCCGCTAGTCGGTAGTTGCTAATTATCTTCGATCTCGATCAAGCGCATCTTGGTTTCACAACCCGGTCGAAAAGATGGAGTGAAACGATGAGCAGCAACAAAACAGCCCTAGTGCTTGGTGAAACGGGCGGAATCGGCGGCGCCATTGCCGATGCGCTGTTCCGCCACGGCTGGCAGGTGCGTGGCATGGCACGGGATGTCCAAGCTGCCCGCCAGCGGCATGCCCGGATCGAGTGGGTGACGGGCGATGCCATGACCGCTGCTGATGTCGCTCGAAGCGCTGCCGGGGTTTCGGTGATTGTCCATGCGGTGAACCCGCCGAATTATGCCAACTGGGACAAGCTCGTTTTGCCCATGATCGAAAATACTATCGCTGCGGCGCGCTCGGCAGGCGGCGCCCGCATCCTATTGCCCGGCACCATCTATAATTTCGATCCGGCGCATACGCCTTTGCTCGGAGCGAACAGCACCCAGCGCCCCCGCAGCCGCAAGGGCAAAATCCGCGTCGAAATGGAGCGCCGTCTTAAGCAAGCTGCCCCGGAAGTGCCTTCCGTTATTCTTCGAGCCGGCGATTTCTTTGGCCCGGGCGCACGCGCCAGTTGGTTTAGCCAAGGCATGGTGACACCAGGTAAACATTTGCGCAGCGTCACCGCGATCACGCGCAAGGGCGGTCATAGCTGGGCTTTCTTGCCGGACCTTGCCGAAGCAGCGGCGCGTTTGCTGGACGTTCAAGGCAGGCTTGCGCCTTTCGAGCGCTTGCAGTTCGGAGGTTTTGTCGATGACAGCGGGACAGCCTTGATCGAAGCCGTTCAAGCTAGTGCGGGACACAAGCTGGCAGTTCGCCAATTTCCTTGGTGGCTGATGACGCTGCTCGCGCCGTTCGGCGGCTTTCCACGTGAGGCAGCCGAGATCGCCCAATATTGGAAGCATCCTGTGCGGCTCGACAACAAGCGCCTGGTCGAACTCATCGGAGATGAGCCTCACACGCCGCTCCCCGATGCGGTGGGCGCCAGCCTTTATGACCTCGGCTGCTTAACGCCTCCTACGCAAATCGGAACCGTCGCAGCCTAGTGCCTGATGCTCCGTCATAGTGTCAAACATCTAACACCCCCCGTTGTGGGCCAGCGAAAGCGAAAGTGGCAGCCTCGCCAAAAACAGCTGAACGATCTGGCACGATCATCATTCTCCTCGACCACCTTGTTTGGCAGCTTACGGGTGGTTCAATCACCCAAGCATCCTAGAGGAGCTAACATGAAAACCATTCGCTTTGGCCGCACGGGCCTTGAAGTCAGCCGCATCTGCTTTGGCTGCATGTCATTCGGCAAGGTGACCGACGAGCGGCCTTGGGTTCTGGGTGTCGAGGAAGCGCAACCCATGTTCCGCCGGGCCTGGGAAGCCGGGATCAATTTCTTCGACACGGCGAATGTTTATGCGCAAGGCACAAGCGAAGAGATCACCGGGCAGGTTATAAAAGACTTGGCGCCCCGCGACGAGATTGTCCTTGCAACGAAGGTGTTCGGCCGCATGCGCCCTGGACCGAACGGGCAAGGCCTTTCCCGCAAGGCCATACTGAGCGAAATCGACAATAGCCTGAAGCGCCTCGGCACGGATTATGTCGATCTTTATCAAATCCATCGGTTCGATCCTTTCACGCCTGTCGAGGAAACCATGGAGGCGCTCCATGATGTCGTGCGCGCGGGCAAGGCTCGCTATATTGGCGCCTCGTCGATGTGGGCATGGCAGTTTGCCAAGCTACAGCATGCCGCAGAACGGCACGGCTGGACCAAGTTTGTTTCCATGCAAAACCAGGTGAGCCTGACCTATCGTGAGGAGGAGCGGGAGATGATCCCCCTTTGTCTTGATCAAGGCGTAGCCTTGTTGCCCTGGAGCCCTCTGGGCGGCGGCAAGCTTACCCGGCCTTGGGGCACTCAAACCAAGCGCGCCACCACCGATCGCTACAACAAGACCATGTATGAAGCAGCGAAGAACAATGATCGCGCCATTGTGGAAGCAGTTGAAAGTGTTGCCAAAGCGCGCGGAGTGCCTATGGCTCAGGTGGCGATGGCATGGGTGCTGCAAAAGCCGGGCATCACTTCGCCCATCGTGGGTGCGAGCAAACTTTCTCATGTCGAAGATGCAATCGCCGCCGAAGCGCTGACGCTCAGTGAGGAGGAGATCGCGCAGCTCGAGGCACCCTATCAGCCTATAGCAGTTGCCGGCTTCTAGGAGCGACCGGACCCGGCTCTGCGCTGGTTTGGTGTCGGTAACCAGGCGGGAAGCGTTCTTGCCTGGGTTAGCCTCCGGAACTGTGCAGGGATCTGCAGATTGCGGATCGAAGCGTTTCTGCGGCGAGGCAATCAAGTGGCGCAAGTATCCAAGGCGGAAAATCCGAGCACCGGCTTAGCTTTTATGGTGACCGGTACGTCGAGCGGTATCGGGCATGCCTTTAGCAAGCTGGCGGTTGGCAGAGGGGCACGGGTCTTTGGGACCGTACGCAACCAAGAGGATGCAGCCCAGGTCGCTGATGAGTTGGGGCCCCGATATTGTCCCCTGATTTGCGACGTACGCGACGAGAAGGCCGTGGCCGATGCGGCAGAGCAGATCCGATCGTTGCTTGATGGCAAGCGACTTTCAGGGCTGGTGAACAATGCAGCCATAGCCATTCCAGGGCCCCTGATGCTGCAACCTCTAGAGGAGTTGCGAGCACAGCTTGAGACCGATCTGGTTTCGCTGTTTATCGTCACCAAGGCTCTTGGCCCGTTGCTCGGTGTGGATCCCGGGCTGATTGGCCCGCCAGGACGCATCGTCAACATGTCCTCGATTGGCGGCAAGCTCAGGCAGCCCTTCGCCACTGCCTACATCGCCTCAAAGCACGGGGTTGAAGGGTTTACCGGAGCGCTGCGGCGGGAGCTTCAGGTTTATGGCATCCATGTCAGCGCGGTGGCACCCGGACTGGTGAGCACCCAGGTTTGGGACAAGGTAGCCAAGCTCAAAGGGCGCTATGACGGCACGGCTTACGAGGAGCCGTTTAACAAGGGCATCGCCACCATGGTGGAAGGCGGCACAAGGCATGGCATCAGCCCCGATGCTATTGCTAAGGTTATTTGGCAGGCCATGACCGACCCGCACCCAAAACTGCGTTACCGCCCATCGAACCACCCCATTCTTGAGCATGGCGCACTCATGGCGCTGCCGAAGCGGGCAATCGATTGGGCGCTCGCCCGCGGCATTGGGCTACGGCGTAGAGGTTCGTGATTGAACTGCCAGAGCCGCCAAAGCGGCTGATCTCCTAAGCTATCGATGGTTCTGCAAGCCGCGCCAGAACGCTCCAACGATGTTGGAATAGTCGTCCGTCCACACAGCCAGGTCTCGTCGCGCCGGTGTTGAAACCCAGTTTTCCGAGGTTGCGATCGGACCTACATTCTCTCCGTCGCGCGCGGAAATTACCACTGATGACCGGAAGATGAACTCGTCGCTTCGGTCGGACTTAGAGTGCGAGACCCAACTCGCCATTCCATTTGCATCAGCGATTCCGACGACCACATCCGAAAGATCAAGATGACGGTTTGTAATATGCATGACTACGGCGCCATTCGGTGTGAGCTTGCGCTTGTAGATCGCCATGGCCTCGGCCGTTGCCAAGTGTACCGGAACGGCATCGGACGAATAGGCGTCCACTATGATTAGGTCATAAAAGCCGTCGGTTTCTTGAGCAATCGTCAGCCGGGCATCGCCGATGACTGGTTTGAGGCCGGGCATGCACTGGCTTATGAAGCTGAAATTGTCGGGGTTTTTCGCCAGATCAACTATGATCGGGTCGATTTCGAAGAATTTCCAGGTTTCTCCGGGAGTAGCGGCACAGGCGAGCGAGCCGGTGCCAAGACCAATAACGGCGACGCTCAGGGGCCCGCCTTTCGCAGCCCTGACGGCAGAGATCGCCTGCCCCATACCGCCACTTTGATGGTAGTACGTGATTGGTTCCGGCTTGCCTGATAGAGGCTTGCCAGTGGCATCGAGCATTTGCTGGGCACCATGCAGCGTCGTGCCATTCATAAGAACATGGTAGCGGCCTTCGTCCAGTGCCACCACTTCATGCACGCCAAAAAAGCTGCGCGCCGCATACAATGTTCCCGCATCATCGGCTTGGAAGCGAGTCAACGTTAGGGCAAGCACCACCAAAGCGAAGATCTGGAACCTGTCCGCTCGGCTGGCAACCGCCAAGAACATGACTGCGATAGAGAGCACCAAGATGGCGACGAGGCTTAGGCCTGCCGCAAGGGCGGGCGTCAGGCTCCCGCGGAGAAAGATGGGAGCACAAAACAGGAGGGCTAGAGCCGCAAATACCGGCCAAAACCATGAGCCTGCCTTTGTTGAGCGCTCATTGTCGCGGGGAAGGCACAACACTGCCAGAGCTATTAAGATTGGGTATTCGGCAATCCATGAGAAAAGGTGGGGCGCCAGCAAGCCAGCGAACAGGCCGCCCACCATGCCGCCAAACGATAAAAGGAAGTAGAAGCTGGTCAGATACCGCGGATGCGGGCGCGAGATGGCAAGCTCCCCATGGCAGGTCATGGTGATAATGAAAAAGCAAAGCAGGTGCAGGCCTAGCTCCACTACGATGTTGGTTACACCACCAAGCGCCAGAAGCAGGATCACAATAGCCACGGCAATTGGCGCGGCCTTGAGCATGAAGCGGTGCGGCAGCAGTGGCCTTGTTTGGAAAACCAGCACCCATGTCAACAAGTAGAACGACAGCGGCACCACCCAAAGCAGGGGCGCTGCCGCTACGTCGGTCGAGATGTGCGCCGTTACTGCAACCAGAAGGCCAGAGGGGACTGCCGACAAAACGACCCAGCGCAAGCGCTGGAGCCAACTGGGCTTCGATCTAGTCTCGTCAGCCACGCTGCCCTTGTCTGTGGTGGGTTCATCTGACCGCAATAACAGGACGCCGCAGACAGCAATCAAACCTGTCAGCAGGGCAAAACCCCAAGTCCAGGACTGGGTCTGCACATGCAATGACAGGTTTGGTTCGATCAGAAGGGGATAGGAGATCAGCGCCAGGAAGCTGCCGATGTTTGAGGAGGCATAGAGAAAATACGGATCATGCCCGCTTGGATGTCCAGTGCCGACGAACCAAGCCTGCAACAGGGGGCTGCTCGCCGAAATAGCAAAAAATGGAAGCCCGATCGATATGGTGAATAGCCCGAGCAGCCAGAGAGCTGAACCGCTCTCCGGAGGGTTGCCCCAACCTGCCGCCACTGACAATGGCAGGGTCAACATGGCAGCAAGCAGAACAGCGATGTGGATGCCTACGGCAAACTTGCGAGAGCGTGACTGCGTAATGAGATGCGCATAGGCATAGCCAGCCAGCAGCAAAGACTGGAAGAACACCATCGCCACGGACCAAACACCGGGTGATCCACCGAGTTGGGGGAGAACCATTTTGGTAAACAGCGGCTGCACGGAAAAGAGCAGAACGGCACTGCAAAAAATGGTAGCCGTGTAAACCGCAAGTACAAACCGGTCGCGTGAGTTTTGCTTTGCTGTCGGCAAGAACAACATGAACGCTCCATGGGAAGGTAGACGTGGATCACCGTCTCACCATCCAGCATTCTAGAAGCTTACCAATAAGACTTGCTTACCGGCCTAGGCGTTGTCAGGCTGTTTCAAACTTGCCCTGATGCCGTGATAGGCGGCAGCCGTTGTGCCGGCATAAACAGCCTGGAAAGCGGCGTCGGTTGCGAGCGATTGCGCGCCCCACTCCGAGGGCGGCGACGATAGTTTAAGGCTTGGCAGCAGCGCCAACCCGGTGCCCCAAACCAGCGCAAAAAATGCGGCGCCGGTTGCGGGTTCACGGTTCTCAAGTATGCTCGCGAGCAGGCCGAATGCACCGCCGAGCGCCACGCCATAGGACCAGTGCACCTTATTGGACAAGCGGGCCTCTTGATCGTCGCAGGTTGGGTGAAGACCGAACACCTTCTCCGCTCCCTTGGCTGGCGTGTTGGATGCTTCGCGACCTGTCGCCTTCATCTCGGCCGTTTGAGCGGCTGTCATGAGTGCCGTTCCGATAGCTCCCGCCACTAGCCCGATGGCGATGTTAGCGATGAAGTTAGTTTGTGCTGCCATGTGCTGTCCTTTGCTGCTGTGCCGGCGACGCTGTGGAACACAAGAGCCTTCATGATTTCACTCGGCTGATCACCTGGAGCTAATCCGAGGAGAAATAGAAGGTTCATCAGGAGCTAAAGTTTAACCCCGATTACAGCAGTCAAACGACGTTTTTCACTTCTGATTAGTCACAAAAGGATTGTGTCTAGAGCCGCAACTTTTCAGGAACCATCTATGCGCCAAGATGCGCCGGCTGCTCTGGAGGCAAGATGATGACGCATGGCTTGGCACAAATGGCCGTGGACGATGTACCAAGTTTTGAAACGATCCTTGATGCTCTGGGTCATCCTGTCCTGTTGATCGAAGCGTCCGGGCTGATCGTCTATTGCAACAAGGCAGGCCAGGATGAACTCGGCGTTGATTTAGTGGGGAGCCGGATGACAGACCTGTTGCCGTCTTTCCCTGAGACGGCATTGGCTCTTCCATTTACGGCAACGCTGTTAACGAGTGATCAGCGCAGCTTTAGGGTCGCCATGAGTGCGGCGGGAAATCGCCATTTCGTGGTCAGCCTCCATGCGATGGCTGCTTCGCTGCCGATGTCGATGCCGCAGGACGTGGATGAACTGACCGGCTTGGCGAAACGATCTACCTTAATGGCGACGCTGACCAATGCGCTAGCCGTGCGTGAGGTGGGTGAGCCGGGTTTTGCAGTGCATTGCATTGACCTGGACCGGTTCAAAATCGTCAACGACACGCTTGGGCATGGCTTGGGCGATTTGCTGCTTACCAAAGTCGCGGGCCGCTTGAAGTCGATCTGCCGTGGCAGTGATTTGGTCGCGCGGGTAGGCGGTGACGAGTTCGTCATCGTTCAGCATGGCGTATCGGATGTGGCCGATGCCGAGCGCCTGGCTACCCGGATCGTTGACCTTGTTGGGCGCACCTATGTGCTCGAGGGGCACACGGTGAACATCGGGGTGAGTGTCGGCGTTGCGCTGCAGAAGGAACAGACGCAGGCCCGCGACATCGTCCGAGACGCCGACCTTGCCCTTTACGAAGCTAAGCGTGCAGGCAAGGCCAGGTACCGGCTGTTCGAAGCCGGCATGAGCGTCGCGCTTCAAGAGCGCCGCGAGTTGGAGATCGACCTTCGCCGGGCGTTGGCGCTCAAGCAGTTCGATTTGCACTTCCAGCCTTTCATGGAGCTGGAGACCAACAAGGTGCGAGGCTTTGAGGCCCTGCTGCGTTGGTCGCATCCCATCCGCGGCAATGTCCCGCCACTCGCCTTTATCACCATTGCGGAAGAGACCGGACTTATTGTCAAGATCGGCGAGTGGGTGCTGCGCTCTGCGTGCCTTGCAGCGAGTTCATGGCCGGACGAGATGATCGTTGCGGTCAATGTCTCGGCATTGCAGTTCAGGGCCGATAACCTTCTGTCCACAGTGCAGGATGCACTTGGCGGCGCTGGCCTTCCTGCTCACCGGCTGGAGCTGGAAATTACCGAGAGTGCTCTCCTGGATGATGCCGCGAATGTGGTGGAAACGCTCAGGGAACTGCACGGGCTTGGCGTCAAAATCTCAATGGATGATTTTGGCACAGGTTACTCGTCGCTGAGCTATCTGCAGAAGTTCCCCTTCGACAAGATCAAGATCGACCGCTCGTTCGTGGCCGAAGACACCGAAGACAGCCGGGCCATCTTGAGCGCCGTTGCAGGGCTCGGCGCGAGCCTGGGCGTCGCTATAACTGCCGAGGGCGTTGAAACCGCCCAACAGCTGGAAAAAATTCGCGGCCATAACTGCACGCATGTGCAGGGCTACTTTACCGGTCGACCCATGCATGGTGATCGCATCGGTGACTTCTTGGGTGCACATAGTTCGAGGAACGAGAATGTCTGACGCGCTTTATCGCCTGGTTTATTATAGCCGCAATTTGGTTGCCGGTGGTGAGCAGGCCCTCCGGTCCAATCTTGAAAGCATTCTTGAGAAAAGCCGTATCAACAATGGCCGTGACGCAATCACTGGCGCCCTATTGTTCAACTCGGGCTGCTTCGCACAGGTGCTCGAAGGGCCACTGCAGCAGTTGGAGTCCGCTTTCGAACGCATCCAGCAGGACGATCGTCATGGCGAAGTGTCCTTGCTGGCACTTGATCCGATTGCAGCGCGCAGCTTTCCCAACTGGGCCATGGGCTATGTTGGCGGATCGGCAGAACAGTCGGAAAGCTTTGCTGCGATAGGTCAGGACAGTGGCTTTGATCCGGCTCGCCTTAATGGCGAGCAGCTCTTCAAACTGCTCAAGGACTTGGCCTTGCAGGAAGAGGCTGCAGCGGCTTAGGCCTTTAGGTCATCTCAATTTGGCGCAGTCCGTGGCGCCGGAGGCGGAATTTGGCTAAGCGAATGTCCAAGACTTTAGCGGCCGAGATTGCCGAGCGTTGCCTTGCGGTCACCAATCCGGCGAACCGGACGCTGGCGCTGAAAGCCGCGCTGCTGCGACACGGGTTTGCAGCGCGGGTGCCAGAGGGCGATGAGCTTGCGGAACGCGCGGCTTTGGCCGAGTGGCTGCTGGCGACTTATTCGCCGCGCGAATAGCGGATCAGTTCAGAAAAACCGTTACAGCGTCGCCGCGGCCTTCGGCGTCGACGACCGAAAGGGTGACATAACCCGGACCATCGGGAACCCAGGTGTCCTGGCGGGCAAATTCCGGGCGACCGAAGGGGGCGCCGTTGGCAAAGAAGGTGAAGGGTGGAACGCCATTGCGCACCTTGACCATAAGGGGGGATGCGTCGGCGCTGCTGAGGCCCAGATCGACATCGACACCGTCGCCGGGAAAGGCAATCTCGGGCGCGGCGTCGCGGGCAACCTTGTCGTCATCGGGATGGCGGAAGCGGCGCAGGGGAGTTGGTAGTTCGGTATTGGAGGCGATGACGGCGCCCGAAGGTGGACGCGGCAGCGGTGCGCGCCGGTCGCCCAGGCGGTCGAACGCCTCAAACAAGATCGGGGCGGCGCTCATAATGCCAGACAGGCCAGGGACGGGGGCGCCGTCCGGGCGGCCGACCCAGACGCCGATGACTGTCTTGCCATCAAAGCCGATCGACCAGGCATCGCGGTAGCCATATGAGGTTCCGGTTTTATAGGCGACACGGCCAGGAGATCCGTTGAGCGGAGGCGGCACATCGGCGAGGATATCTGCGACGTACCATGCGGCGATCGGATCGAGCACTGGGGGGACTGGGCCAAGAGGAGCCGGCAGGGGTGCGACACCGTCATGGAGGGCCACCGGCATGCCGCCGCGGGCGATGGCGGCATAAACGGATACGAGATCGCGCAGGCTAATGCCGACACCACCCAGGCCGACGGCAAGGCTGGGTGCTGTGTTAACCGGCAGGCGCGGATCGGCATTGCCGCGGCGCAAGCGCGATACAAGGCGGGCGGGGCCAACTGCGTCGAGGACAACGACGGCCGGGATGTTGAGCGATTCGGTCAGTGCGTCATGAATGGTGACGGTGCCGCGGCTGAAGCCGTCAAAATTGACCGGGACGTAGGCGCCGAAAGCAGTTGGGCGGTCTTCGATCAGGCTTTGCGGGTGGGCAAGACCGAGCTCGAAAGCGAGGCCGTAGATGAGCGGCTTGAGCGTCGAGCCCGGCGAGCGGATGGCCTTGGTCATATCGACGAAGCCCGCGCTTTGGGTTTCGAGCAGGCCGGCGGAACCAATGGAAGCCAGAATATCGCCGCTCTCGATATCTGCGGCAACGATGGCGACGGATACCTTTGGATCGATGAGGCGGGCGCGAGCTGCGCCAAGCCGTTCCAGCGCTTCTTGCATGCGCTTGTCAATGGTGAGCTCCAGCGTGCGGGCGCTTGGCTGGGCCTTGATGGCCTGCTCGGCCATGTGGGCGGCAAGCATGGGGAAAGCGCGGCGAGCACGGGGCACCGGCTCGCGTTTGGCGGCATTGGCTTCCTCAATGCCAAGAGCGCCCATGGCAACGAGCCGGTCGAGCACCATGTTGCGGCTAGCTAGCGCTGCCTCGGGGTCGCGGTCGGGGCGACGGGCTTCGGGCGATTGTGGCAGGGCGACGAGGAGCGCAGCCTCGGCGGTGGTGAGGCGCGTCGGCTCCTTGCCGAAATAGGCTAAAGAGGCGGCGCGAATGCCTTCAATATTGCCGCCATAGGGAGCGAGGGTGAGGTAGAGATCAAGGATCTGGTTCTTGTCGAGTTGCTGTTCCAGATGGCTTGCATGCACCATCTGGCGCAGCTTGCCCCACCAATTGCGAGTGGGCTGGCCTTCCAGGAGACGCGCCACCTGCATGGTAAGGGTCGAGCCGCCGGACACGACGCGCCCCCCTGCCCCGACGAACTGCCCGGCAGCGCGCGCCATGGACGACCACGCAATGCCGTCGTGATCGGCAAAGGTGCGGTCTTCATAGGCGATGAGCATTTCGAGAAAATGAGAGTCGACGGCCGCACGATCAACGGGAAGGCGCCAGCGGCCGTCAGACGTTGTAAACGGGCGAAGCAGCGCGCCATTGCGGTCGGTTACCGCGACCGAGACTGGCAGCGCTGCTAAATCCGGCGCCGGCGGCAGGGTTTGGCTGATGCCAATCAGAACGGAATTGGCTTGGATGAGACCAGCGCTGGCCAGCACGAAGAGGCTGAAACTGACAAGCGTGAGCCGCCGCATCCAAGGGCGCGGCGGTTTTGCAAGGTTCTGGTCGGCTGCAGCGGTCATGGTCTGGTTGCAGTGACCTCGATTTGGCCCGAAGCCGTATTCGCCCGGAATTCAGGACGATACATATCCTCGACCGCAGCGCCGGGTAGCACGAAAGTGCCTGGCGTCACGGCGCGTACAACGTAGGCCGTAGTGAAGGTGTTGAAATCCGAGAAGTACCGGTATGCTGCGACATACTGATCGGTCCTGGCCTCCACATGGTTAGCGGCGTTGAGCGCGAGCCAATTGTAATCGCTGGCGCCGTCGCCGGCGGACAGGTTCGGGTTCTCGATTTCAAAGCCTGCAGGGAGCGGGTCCGAGACGAGGAACTGTCCCGAGCCCAGTTGACCGGGGGTTACCGTCAAGACAACGACCAGACGTTCGTTCTGAGCGATAGGTTCGAGTTCAGGATCGACCTGCGTACCATTGGGCAGGAAGTATTCCCGCGTGATGGTGAACCCGTTGTTGTTGGCATCGGGCGCAACCGCCGGATAGCCGCTGACGGTCACCTTGGCTTCGGTATCGCTCGTTGCTGTATTGGCAATGTCGATTGGTTCGAAGCCTTGCTGATCGAACTTGCGGTAGACCTGACCGGTCAGCGCCTCCCCATTGATGGTGATGGAGCCGTCGGTCGCGGCCTCGCCCAGGGCGGCCGCTGCAAGGAGCGTCCAGCTGTCTTCCTGCGTCGAGGTATACTCGGTGCGGTCACGCAGCTTGGCCAGTTGGTTGGCAAGGCCAGTCAAGTCAACGCTCTGCGGTTTGAACTCGGCGGCAAGTGCCAGAACACCTGCCGTGTCGCGCAAACGGCTGCCATAGTCCGCACGATAAAGGCGGCTGTCGTCGGGCTCGGAGAGCCCCTCAACGGCTGCCGCAAAGGCGGCTGCGGCGCGTTCGGTATCGCCATAGAGCGCAAGAGCTGCACCCAGTTGAGCCTGGGCCAAAGGTGAGCCGAACGCTTCAAGACGGGCTTCGAAGTAGTAGCGTAGATCGCCCATGGCCGCACGTCCGGCGCGAGCCAGATCGTAGAGCGCATAAGCAACATCCTGGCCGCCATTGTCGAAGTCGGAGGCGTAGGAAAGCTGATTGGAAAGGTTATCTAGGGCCATGGTCATAGCCTGATTGGGAACCTCGTAACCAGCCGCTTGAGCACGCAGCAGGAAGTCGGTGACAAAGCCATCTAGCCAGAAGTCACCGCCATCAAACGGACCCCAGAGGCCAAAGCCGCCGCCGGAGGTCTGCTTGGACAGAACACTGCCGATCGCGTCGGTGACGGTCTTGTTGAGTTCCTCGTCGCCTTCAAGGCCAATGAGCTTGGCGACGTCGTTAAGATAGAGCAGCGGGAAGGCGCGGCTAGCTGTTTGCTCGGCGCATCCATAGGGATATCGATCAAGCGCGAGCAGCAGGCCGGGCACGTCGAGGCGTGCCAGAGGTCCAACAGCAAGAGTGATCTGGCCGGTATTGGCAAGATAGCTGTCAAAATAGCTGGCGTCGATGTTGATGCTTTCACCGGCCTTGATGGGCAGGATTCGGCTGGTCGAAACTGGGGCGCTGACGGGGCGTACGCCGAGGGTAAGGTCCTTGGTCGTGGTGGTGCCGTCGGGCGCGGTGATGGTCAGGGCAAGTGGCCAGTCGCCGATTGAAATGCCGGTCAGCGACAGACTCAGCGATGTCCGATCGCCCGTCGCGAGCTCGACTTCGGTGTTCTCCGCATCGGTGTCGATGCCGGTGCCTGTGGACAGGGCAATGCCATAGGTGCCCGGGGCGCCTTCGATGTTGTTGATCTCAACCAGGAGGCGAGACACGTCATCCACGCGGAGGAAGCGTGGCGGGCTCATTGTCACGACGACAGGGTCACGAACGATGACATCGGCGTAGGCATGACCCACGGCCGTGTCGTTCCAGGCCATGGCCATGACGCGCACGGTGCCGGAGAAATCTGGCATGTCGAAGGTGATGCTTGCCTTGCCTTCGCTGTCGACCTGGACAACGCCTGAATGCAAAGCAACAAGCACGGAGGTGGCTGGAGGCGTGCCGAGGCGCGAACCGCCACCATCGCCGCCTGAACGCATGGCGCCGGGCAGCCCCTGCGTCGGATCGATCAGCGAGCCATAAAGGTCGCGGATGTCCATGCCGAGCTGTCGCTGGCCGAAATACCAGCCGTCGGGATCGGGAACCTGGAAGTTGGTAAGATTTAGGATGCCGAGATCGACGGCAGCCACCGCTACATATGCGGTCTGGCCTGCGGCAAGATTGCCGAGGTCGACCGTTGTCGTGAAGCTCTGGCGTGGAAGTGTCACTTCAGGTGTATCGAGCGTCACATCAAGCTTGCGGTCGCCGGGATCGACATCGGCGAAAGCAAGGCCAAGGGCGCGCGAGGGCATGCGCTTTTCCGCAACGTCCGATGGCCGATAAAGAACCGCCGTGACATAGGCGCCGGGACCCCATTCGTCGGTGACTTCGAGCGGCACGGTCGTGCCGCCTTCGGGAACCTCGACGGCTTCCATGGCGATGACGCGGTTGTCGATGACCATGATCAGGGCGGTACCGGCAAACTGCGGATCAAGCTTGAGGTTGGCGGTTTCGCCAACGCGGTAAGCCGGCTTGTCGAGCGCGACCTGCAGGGTATCGGGCGTGTCAGAGCCGGCCTGGGCATAATAGTAGCCGGCATAGAACTCGTAGCTTGACGAGGTCGCCTCAGGGCCGGTGCTTTCGACTTCAACGCGGTAGAGGCCCCAATCGACATTGGCGCCGATGATGGCCGGGCTGCCGGCTGGCGTATCAACCGTACCAGTTGCCACTTCGCGGGTAGTGGTGATCGGCTCCCATTTCCAGGCGCTACCGTCGCGGTACCATTTGTAATTGGTTTCGACGCGCGAAATGGTCCAGTCCAGACCGGATAGGGCGATTGCTTCGCCTTCGGGCGAAACGGTCACGATCTCGAACTGCGCTTGGCTCCCTTCGGCAAGGCCTGATGCATCGCTAAAGACAGGCTTGATGCCGATGCGATCACTCGTGGCGAGGACGGGGCGGGTGATGCTGCGCTCTATAGCACGGCCATTGCTGTCAACAAGGCGCAAGAGAATCTGCGCTTCGAGTGGACGGGTGGTGACCTGTGGCGCAGGCAGAGTGACTTCGGCCACGGCATTGCCGGATTCGTCAGTGTAGCCGACAACGCCAAGGGGCTCGCGCGTGGTTTCAATAGTATCGTCCAAACGGCCAAAGACATAGCCGGGGAAGCTTTCCATCGTGGTCAAGGGCCGCACGATGGCATCGGCTTCGACAGCAAGATCGGGTGCCGTGGCGCCGTAAAGATATTTTGCCGCTACATCGATCTGGTTGGGTTCAGCGGTGGTGAATGGGCCTTGTGGCGCGGTAACCTCGAAAGCGAGACGCTCAGGCTCGAAATCCTCAACAAGGAAAGTGGTGCTGGAGAGCGCCTCGGCGTTTGGATCGGAGAAGAGGCGCAGGGTCCAGGAGCCGCGCATGGCTTCTTCTACCATGGGCAGGGCCGCCCAATAACCGCCGGCGCCCTCGTCCTTGAGCACCTGGGTGGAGGCGACGACACCATCCGGCCGCTCGATTTCGAGCGTCAGGGGAATATTGGCGACGGCCTGGGCGCGTTCGTCACGCAAGAGCGCGGTCAGGTAAACCGTTTCGCCAGGGCGATAGACGCCGCGTTCGGTGGTTGCAAAAACGTCGAGCGGACCGGGGGACGGGCGCCCCTCGACGCCACGGTCGGTCAGATCAAAAGCCGGACGTGCAAGATCAAGGAAGGCGTAATCGCCATTGGCAGTCTCGACCACGAGAAGTTGTGGCGCCCTGCCCCCGGTACCGCGAGAAAGACCTGGCGCGAAGGTCACTCGGCCTTCGGCGTCGGTTTTTGCTTCGCCCAGGATCTCGTTGTTGACGGCGACCAGGCGCACATCGGCGCCGGTCTTTGGCTTGGCATCGCTTAGGCTGCGCACGAAGGCATGCAGGCCATCATCGCCCGAGAAGGTGGTTAGGCCCAGATCGGTAACGATAAACCACTGGGTGGCCATGTCGCTCCAATAGTCGCTATCATCCTTGTCTTTAACACGGGCGGTAATGACATAGGCGCCGGCCTGCAATTGACCAATCGCTTCGGCTACCGGGATAGCAGTCGTGATCAGTTCATTGGGCTGGCCTGATGCCAGATCGACTTCGCCAGTCCAGACTTCCTCGCCAACCTGATTGGCAATGTTTTCGGCGGAATAGTCGCTCAGATTGCCTTGGAAAATGCCGTCCCGAACGGCGGTCGCGATTGAGCGGTCGCCGATGCGGTAGATCATAGCTTCGGCGATTTCGGCATTGACCGAAGTGATTGGCAAGCCGCCGCCGAGCCCAGCGGGCATGACATAGGCATTGTTGGCAAAGCCGACGAATGGCGTGCGATCGGGCACATAGACGTCAAGCACGACATCCTTGCTGAGTGTTTCACCATCGGCAGAAGGCAGGCCGGCGCGGAGGCGGACGTCATAGCGGCCGCCATGCTCCACGCCCTCGATGCAGATCTGTTCCTGCTCTGTTTCGACCGATGCCTGGGGGGTGTCGCCCACAACGACAAAGGCCGACAGATCGGTCGAGCCGAGTGGGCTCGAGAATATCGCGCAAATGCGCGGCGACGCGGCTTCGGCATCGACCACGTGATCGACCACGCGGAAGCCGTTTTCGGCAACGACCTGTGCGAGGCGTTCAGCCACGGCATCATTGGGCGCGAGCTTGATGGCAAGGCGGTAGGTGGCGATCACTTCGCGCCACATGCCGCGGAATTCCATGGCATTGGCGAGGGCCGCCAGCGCATTGCCGCGATCCTGTGGATCAGAGGCGCGCAGGAAACTGTTCATGGCGGCGGCACTTGCCGTCATTGCCATGTCGTAGCTGTTGTCGCCTTCGGCTTGGCCGACGACGTTCTCAGCCTCTCGCAGGGCAGTCTGCGCAAGTGCCTGCCAGACATAAAGATCGTTGGGGTTGATGGCCAGGGCCTGGCGATAGGCGACCATGGCACCAGCGCGATTGGCGGCTGCAGCGGCTTCATCGCCCTGAGCGACCAGATCGGCATAGATGGCCTTGGGCGGAGGCGTGTCGGTTTGCGGCAAGGCCAGCGCGAAGCTCTTGGCTTCTTCAATCAAGCTATCTGCCGGGAACGGCAATTCGGACCGCCGCACGGATTCGATGACTGCAGGCGATGGCGAGCGTGAGACGCGGCCAGACGTTGCGCCCCCGAACTGCGCCTCTTCGCTGGCTGCGGCCTTGAGAAAGCACCAATTGGACTGGTTGTTGAACGTGAACGCACGACAAATGTTGTCATCGGCGCAAGCAGCCGTGCACGCATCGATGTCGGTGTCGCGGATAATGGAATAATCCGACCCGGGGAGATCGATGTTTTCCAGAATGGTGATTTTCTGATCCTGCGCATTGGCCAGGCTCATCCCCAAGCCCATTACCAATGCCGCGCCAAGCCAACGCAAAGCCTTAAAATTCCGGTGCATGCTGCCTCCCCATGCTCCAAGCCAGGGCAGCATATCCATGTTAAGCGTGGATAGAAAGCAAGAGGCTGAAATAGTGTTTAACGACTTTACCGAGAAGTATTTTTCTTCTTTGGACCCTGTTTCTGCTTGCGTTCGTCATATTGCGTTCATCTACTTATCTATGAAGGCGTAGTTCTGGGATAGCACATCTGCAGAGGTCCAAGGAGTTGGCGTAGGACAGCAAAAAGCCAGCATCTTGAACGGACGCCGGCCTCGCTGAGTTTAGCTATTTTAGATCCAGTAAGGTGCTACCCCGTAGTAATCGTAGACCAAGCGGCCATTGTCGGCGGCTGAATAGCTGTCGTCGTCGTGGGCGTATTTCGGAGCGCCCTGCAATTGCTCCTTGGTGACGTCGATGCGGTAGCCGCCCAAAGATTCGTCATAGTTGAGCATGGACCAGGGCAGCGGATAGTGTTCGGTGCCCACGCCCAAAAAGCCGCCAAAGCTGAGTACGGCATAGGATACCCGGCCGCTGCGTTTTTCGACCAAAATGCGCTCGATGGCACCGATATGATCGCCGCTAGGATCAAAGACCTTGGTGCCTTCCACCTTGTCGGACGCAATCAGTTCGTGCGTTTCCGTAACATTGGGATCGCGGGTACGAACGTCTTGATAAGCCATTTTCTAGCTCCTCTTGCTTGCGATAGGAAAGGAAACGCCCAAGCCTTGATGCAGGTTGCCGTGTTTAGGTGCCGTTTTGGCGAGGAAGGAACATAGGGGCGCGGAACTCACGGCAGTGCGGCGCATTCATCATCTAGAAGCGCGAGCAAGGGTATTTGGAAGAGGCTACAATGGTTTCGGCGAATTCCAGCGAGCCTGTAAACGGTCAGAGCAGCATCACGCCAGAGGGCATTGCCCACAATGATCTGTTCACTGCCAAGGAAAAGATTGAACTTCTGAACCAGCTCAAAGCCGATTTCACGGTGACCCAGCAAGAGGGGCTGGAGCCTGCTTTTTCGCTCGAAGAGATCGACCGCGCCATATCCGATGTCCGGCAGGATATCGAAGAAGGCCATGGAACCGAAACATTGTCGCGAGGAGATGCCTAATGGCAACCGCACCCAGGACGCCGACGCCCACGGTCGCCAATGTGGACCACCTTGTTGACGAGAATGGCGCACGGCTCGATGTGCCTGATGGCTCTTCGATCAAGGTCGCCGGCGAGCACGAGGCGACGGTTGGCTCAACCGGGCCGACCAATTGGTGGCTCTACGGGCTGATTGGCATTGCGATTGTCATTGCGGTACTTTTCGTATTGCAGATGCTGAACGGCGCACCGACAACGGATGTGCAGCCCGGCACCCCAACAGCCGAGAGCGTGGTTGCACCCGCCACCGATCCGGCGGTGCCCGCGGCAGTGCCAGGCGCACAATAGCGGCAGTGCCAGGCGCACAATAAGAGAAGCGCGGCTGTGTGGCCGCGCCCTTCATGGCTGCTTAAGAACGCTTAGCCGTTGATTGGTGCGATCTGGATTTCGACGCGGCGATTTTGAGCGCGGCCGGATTCGGAAGCGTTGGATGCGATCGGGCTCGTTTCGCCCTTGCCTTCGATATAGAAGCGGCGCTGGTTGATGCCCTGGTTGGCAAGAATGGTCGCGACCGAAACAGCGCGGCGCTGGCTGAGGCTAAGGTTGTAAGTATCGTCGCCTTCGCTGTCGGTGTGGCCGTAAACGTCCACGATCGACTTGTCGAACTTCTTGAGCACCAAGGCGACCGAGACCAGCGTGGAATTGAACGCAGGCTGGACAGTAGATTGATCGGTCGCGAAGGTGATGTTAGACGGCATGTTGAGCACGATGTTCTGCCCAACGCGCGTCACCGAGACGCCCGTGCCCTGCAGCTGGGCACGCAATTCGGCTTCCTGCTGGTCCATGTAGCTGCCGATGGCAGCGCCTGTTAGGCCGCCCACCCCAGCACCAATCAGCGCACCAACGCGCGGATCGCCACCAACGGCAGCGCCCACCAGAGCACCGGCAACAGCACCGCCACCTACCCCGATCAGGGTGCCGCCGGCCGTGTTCGACATCTGTGACTGGCCTGTATACGGATTGGTTGTGGTGCACGCAGACAGGGCAAGGGTTGCCGCCAGCGTGACCAGGATTTTCGACTTCATTAAATGTCCCCCAAAATGGATTCGGTCGCGGCCGTTGTTGGCCACTGAATAAGGCGCAACCGTGATCAGGCAAAAGTGCTGAACGGCAGATGAACGGCGCGGCTTATCGGTGCGGATAGACGGCATCTATCTGGAAGTGTTGCCTGGAAGCCATGGTGCTGTTGCCATGGCTAGCAAGCCCTGCCGAAGGATGCTTTTCGGCAAGGCAGTTTCGCTCAGCCTAAATGCAGCTGCCTAGGCGGTCGCTGCGGCCGCTATGTCACGCCGTTCGGTAGTTTCGAGCAGGGCAAGCACATCGTCGACACGCGTGAGGAAGCGCTCTTCCATGGCAAAGTTAAAGGTGACGTATTCGCGGGCGGGCACGAAGGTGCAAAGATTGGCGCTGGGGTGGAACGAGCCGACATAGACCGGCTCCATCAGGCTTTTGGTCATGTTGCCATACATGCGGTGTGGTGGCACCAAGGTCAGCACCACATCGGTCGAGCCGTTGAAGCGAAAGAAATGGTCGCGATACAGGAACGGCATGACCCGCGATATTTGGCGGTGCATGGCGAACATCTTCATCAGAATGAACTGGAAGGTGGTGGTGTCCTTGCTTTCGATGTCGGTCAACGAGCGATCGATGGAGCGGACATAATCAATGAAATCGCTCTTTACCTCGAACTTGGCACGTAGCGCACGGACACGGAACTGATCATCGTCCACCTCCGAGCGTTCGGAATGATCAAGCATCGTGTAGGCGGCGCTGATGAACTCAGCTTCTTGCTTATTGCCGGCAAAGTCGAGTGCGCGGGTGATCAGGCCGAACATTAAAGAGCGCTGGCGCACGCCGATGCGATTGGCTAAATCGCGCAGGCGGGAGCGCTGGATAGCAACAGACCTAAATCCTAGTTCCTTCATCGGAACAGCTTGCCGATTAGCTTGGAAAAGCTGGATGGAAACGCCGAGCAGCGCGCCGATGCTAAGGCCCAATTGCCGCTTGAATGGCAATTTTGCCTTGATGGGCTTGGTCACCGACCGAGCGATCGATTGCGAGCGGGTGAGCAAGGAAGAGTCATGCCCTTCAAGCAAAGCATGGCTGGAGCGGACCAGCACCATGGAGGCGCGGCCCTGTGCATCGGGACCGCCGCGGCGGGTGATCGCGTAGACGCGGAACAGCGGGAGATCGTTGCGCTCGAAGATGTCGAGCCCCTTGCCCAGCCAGGCATCTGGATAGCCCTCGAAATCATCGACTTCGCGAACCGATGTGATGGCATCAAGGATATGCTTGGGGAAAGGCTGGCCTGGTAGTGCGCCAACAAAGCCGTGCGTCAGCTGTGGCGCGAGCGAGACCATCTCGGCTACGAAGTTCTGTAGCTTCTCGACGTCGAATGCCGTTTCGGAGAACGCGGTAAAATAGACCGTGTTCTTGGAATTGTATAAGAACCACTGGAAGTTGGTGAACAGCGCCTGTGGATTCTTACTGACGGCCAAGGCGGCGCGGCGTAGCAATTCATCCTGTTGAACGGCTGTGTTGTCCAAAGAGTGCTCCAACGTAGTTCCTCCCAAAACCCGATCAAGCTCAGCGTCTATCTTACCGCTTGCCCCAGCGCCCGCAATGGTCTTGCGTTAACAGGGTTTACCGCACACCCAAAACGATCACAAATGGAAGATAAATCGATGTTTTCGCTGACCTGCGAGCTTCTGGCACATTGGCAGAAGGACACGGGCAGTTTAGAACCAGTCTCATGTTGACGCGCTTTTGCAAGGCGCGAACTTGTTGTTGCGCCAAGCCGGGCTGATCGGCCCAGGGGCGCATGAGCGGGCCCGGCCCTGACGCAGATCATGCGAGCAGGGCGGGACAGAAGGGCGAAGAATGGATTATCGCGGCATATTCGAAGATGCAGTGGACACGCTGCGTGCCGAAAAGCGGTATCGCGTGTTCGCCGATCTGGAGCGTATTGCCGGCAAGTTCCCCCGCGCCGTGTATCGCGACGACGCCGACAACCAGCGCGAAATCACCATCTGGTGCTCCAACGATTACCTCGGCATGGGGCAGCATCCCAAAGTGGTCGGCGCCATGCAGGAAACTGCGGGCAAACTGGGCGTTGGTTCGGGCGGCACCCGCAACATTTCAGGTACCAATCGGCCGCTAGTCGAGCTTGAGCGCTCGCTCGCAGATCTGCATCGCAAGGAAGCGGCGCTGGTGTTCACCTCAGGCTTTGTGTCCAATGAAGCGGCGATTTCGACAATCGCCCGGCTGTTGCCGGAATGCGTGATCTTTTCGGACCAGCTTAACCACGCTTCGATGATTCAAGGCGTGCGCCAATCAGGCATGGAAAAGAAGATTTTCCGGCACAATGACGTAGCGCACTTACGTGAGCTGCTTGCTGCGACCGATCGCAAGCGGCCAAAGCTGATTTGCTTTGAGTCGGTTTATTCGATGGACGGCGATGTCGCGCCGATCAAGGCAATCTGCGATTTGGCCGAGGAATTCGGCGCGCTGACCTATATCGATGAAGTCCACGCCGTGGGCATGTACGGCCCGCGCGGCGGCGGCATTGCCGAGCGCGACGGCATCATGGAGCGGATCGACATCATTGAAGGCACGCTGGCTAAAGGCTTTGGCGTGATGGGCGGCTATATCGCAGCCAATCGGGCGATCATTGATGCCGTGCGCTCCTATGCGCCCGAGTTCATCTTCACTACCTCCCTGCCCCCGGCGCTGTGCGCTGCGGCGCGCGCATCCATCGAGCACCTCAAGGGCAATGGGCATGAGCGCATGATGCACCAGCGGCAGGCGCGGCTGACCAAGGCGATCCTGGCCGATGCTGGCCTGCCGGTGATGGAGACCGACACGCATATCGTGCCGCTGATCGTGGGCGATGCGCGCCAGTGCAAGGCAGCCAGCGACATGCTGCTCGACAAGCACAATATCTATATCCAGCCGATCAATTATCCGACGGTGCCCAAGGGAACCGAACGGCTGCGCATCACGCCGACACCGCTCCACAGCGACGAGATGATTTTTGCCTTGCGCCATGCGCTGGTAAGCGTCTGGACGAGTTTGGAACTGCCGCGGGAAAAGGCCGACGCCAAGATCACGGCGAGCAAGCTCACTTCGGGCGATCTGACGCTGCCGACGATCGGCGGTTAGGCGGCAGAGGCGATTACCGTAACCATGAAGTCGATGAGGTCGTTGCGCCGGTCTTGCGGTGAGACGTAGGCTGATATCGCTGGACGGGCTGTCCGCAGGCGCAGCGCTTCGTTAACAAGCTTGCTGTGCTGCGGAAAAGCTTTGAGCGCGTGCTTTGCCGCTGATGTCTTAGAGATAGGCGACTGGGTCGCCATAGTAGCGTGAACACGGGCTACGCCTAGGGCACCCCAGATCAATTCATCATCAGACAAGAGTACGCTGGTTGCAGTAGTTGATCGGCGGATCTCGACCCATGGTTGCCAGTAGCTAGCAAGATTGTTCCGGCTATATTGGACGGCGGCGGCACGGTCGGCTGCTATCCAGCTGGCGTTCGGAACCGGTCCGCGCAGCGCAATCCCATGTTCGGCCAAGGTGAGCCAAGTCACGGGGTGCCGCTCGTCGGGGCTTTGCTGATCCAGTATTCCGGCGCGTATGGCTAAGCCTAAGCCTCGGGGAGGTTGGAGCAGATCTTTGAATTGCAAATAGATGCCATCGCAGTCCGTAGCTGGATAGTCGGCTGCGAGGCCAGTGTGAACTGCGGCAATAGCATCCGTATCGTCATCACCAGACAGGACGCCGATGAAGTCAATGTCACTTTGACCCGGTTGATAGTCGCCGAGAGCAATGGAACCCACAAGATAGAATGCGATGAGCTTGCCTGGGAGAGCGCTATCGAACCGGTCCATCAGCGATCGCGTTGTCTCAGCAACGGGCTGCGGCAGATGCAATTGGCTGCTCGGCTGAGCTGGCATGTTGTGCGGCCGGGGTTAACAGCTCAGAACAATGCGCATAAGGTCGGCTGTGTTACGCGCGCCGAGTTTTTCCATGACGCGGGCGCGGTGGACTTCTACAGTACGTGGGGAAATGCCCAGTTGCTGGCCGGCTTCCTTGTTGGACTGGCCGTCGGAGATCAATTGGAGAACTTCGCGTTCACGCGGGGTTAGTTGGGCAAAACCGCGCACCTCGAGCGACCGGCGGCCGTTTTGCATGGCGTTGAGGTGGACATCGCGGCGCAGACCATCGCGCACGGCTGTCAGGAGGCGCTCCGTATCGACTGGTTTGCCAAGAACGTCGGAAGCGCCGAGCTTCATGGCAGTGACGACAGATTCAAGTTGCGGCGTATCGGACAGCATGAAAACCGGCGTCGCACGCTGCATCGCCTTGATGCGGTGCAGCAACGTTAATCCGTTGATCGGACCGACTTGCAAGTTGAGGACCACGGCATCGGGCATGCGGCGCTCAATGCTGGCAATGAAGCTGCTGGCTTCCACCGAAAAGCTGGTCTGAAAAGCTTCCAGCCTGAACAGGATACTGAGCGCCTCACAGGTAGCTGGGTCGGAATCTACGATATGGATCAGGCGGTCACGGTTGAGATACGTCTGATAATAATCCTCGTCGTTCACGCCGTCCCCCACGTAATTGTTCCTGCGAACAATACTCTGTTCTGTTTTGCCAGCTTCGCGAACTTACCTAGAAAACCGCAGCCGCCGCAGATGTTCTACGTAAATTCTGTCCATGTTTAAGCAAAAGCACAGCACTTTTTCCATACGCATAAAACCTGACATAAAGGTAACAAATATAGGAATATTTTCATTTTCAACCTTCGTCAACGACTTTTTTCCTATTGCCTTGTCGCACGATAAGGCCTTCTACGATAGTCAAGTTTAGCGGATGGGAGCCGTGCGGAGAGCGTCGCGGATCTCTGTGAGGAGGACTTCTTCGCGGCTTGGAGAGGCTGTAGTAGCGACCGGCTCGGCGGCGGCTTGGCGCTTGAGGCGGTTAATGCCCTTGACCACTAGGAACAGAACGAAGGCGATGATCGTGAATTTCACGATAGCGTTGATGAAGAGTCCGATATTGAGGGTTGCGACGCCTGCAGCCTTGGCGGCAGCGACCGATGGCACTGGTACGTTGTTGGGGTTAGACAAGATGACGAACAGGTTGGAGAAGTCGATTCCGCCGATGATCAGGCCGATCAGGGGCATGAAGATATCATCGACGATGGAGGAAACGATGGCGCCGAACGCCGCGCCGATGATGACGCCGATCGCCAGGTCGATCATGTTGCCTTTGACGGCAAAGTCGCGAAATTCTTTGAACATCGACATGAAACGATTCTCCCCCTGTTGCCGCCTGTCCTAAGACGGATCATGCAGCTGAGCTTCCATGAGCCGCCGGGCAAAAGCAATGGGTTGGCTGGCCTTGCATGCTCTGCGGCGGCGGGAGATAGTTCCGGCGACTTCGTTTCATCGGTCCGGATTGCCAATGGTTCCCAATATGATCAACGCGTCGGCAAGCCTGCGGCAGGCGATCGACTATCTGCCGCAAGGCATAGCGGTGTTCGACGCAAGCCTCCAACTGGTGATTTCGAACATGCGATTTCAGGGCTTGCTGGAACTGCCGGACGCGCTTGTAGCGCTGGAAACGGCGCTGTTCGACATTGTCTTATTTTTAGGCGATCGCGGTGATCTGGGCCGGGGAGATGCGGCTCGGCTTGCGAGTGAGCGGATCAACATGCTGACGGCGGCGCCGACGACCGTGACGCAGCTTTTGAGCAATGCCGGCCAAGCTCTGGAATTTCAGTCGAGCCGGTTGCCCGATGGCGGACTCGTCATCAGCTTTGCCGATATAACGCAGCGGGTGGAGGCGGAACGGGCGCTCGAGCGCATGAATCAATCACTCGAGGAGCGGGTGGAAGAACGGACCGCAGCGCTGACGCGGGTCAATGCCGAACTGGAAAGCGCCCGCGCCAAGGCAGATGCGGCCAATCACGACAAGACGCGCTTTCTCGCAGCCGCCAGCCATGACCTGCTACAGCCACTCAATGCAGCGCGGCTTTATACCTCGACGCTGATCGAGCGGGCGAAGCTGACGGGGCTGTCGGACCTGGCTAATTCCATCGAGGCATCGCTCACGGCGGTGGAAGAGATCATGAGCGCGCTCCTCGATATCTCACGGATCGACAGCGGAGCGCTTAAACCTGCGCCGGTGCCGGTTGCGGCGCGCGACCTGCTCAAGAAAATGGAAGTTGAGTTCGGGCCTCTGGCGCGGGAGCGCACCATCTCGCTCAAGATCATGGACACCGAAGCCGCCGTGCTGGTGGACAAGGCGCTAGTGGGCCGTATCGTGCAGAATCTGGTGTCCAATGCCATCAAGTACACCCAGCCGGGCGGGCGCGTGGTGATCGGAGTTAGGCGGCGTGGGAGCCGGATGCGGCTCGATGTTATTGATACGGGAATCGGATTCAATCGGGACCAGCACCGGTTGCTGTTTGCCGAGTTCTCGCGGTTGGAACGCGGCGCGCGCATGGCGCAAGGGTTGGGGCTTGGGTTGTCGATCGTGCAGCGGCTGGTAAGTGCGCTGGGACTGACGCTGGAGCTGGACAGCCGCGAGGGCAAGGGTTCGCGATTTTCGCTTTTCTTGCCCGCAACACGCTCGCTGAAACTAGCGCCGGATGCAGGACCTGCGCAAACAGAGGCAAGTGTTGGGGCGCTCAACTACAAGGTGCTCTGCGTTGACAATGAACGCGCCATTCTTGAGGCTATGGAAGGCCTGCTCAGCCATTGGGGATGTGATGTGCGTACGGCGCTGTCGCTCAAGCAGATTGATCGGGAACGTTTGTTGGAGGGGTGGTATCCGGATCTGGTGCTGATGGATTACCATCTGGACCAGACTTCGGGGCTTGATGCGATTGAATGGCTTCGGCACAATGTGGGTGGGCATTTGCCGGCCGCATTGGTCACGGCGGATCGCAGTCCGGCGGTGCGGACACTGGCCGAGGATAGAGGGATTGCCGTGGTGACCAAGCCGGTAAAGCCAGCGGCGCTGAGGGCAGCAATCAGCGGGCTGGCGAACCAGAGCCGGACCCCGGCCAAGCGGGCGAGCTAGGCAGCGGCGGTAAAGAGACCGGCGCGGCGGCGTTCTAGGGCCCACCAGTAGATCGCGCCGCGGGCGATGAACCAGCAGTGCAAGGCACCCCAAAGGCCCAAGTTGCCAAAAGCGGGCTGCAGTACGAGTGCGGCGGCGAGGAAGACAACGAGGGAAGCAACCATGCCATTGCGCATGATGGTGTTGAGTGTCGTCCCGATGAGGATGCCGTCGTAAACGAAAGCGGGCATGAAGGTAAGGGTGCAGAGGGCGGCAATCAGCATGTGGTCACTTGCATAGGCCTGGACCTCGGAATTGGTCGTCATGAGGCTTACTAGCCAAGGGCCGCTGACGTACCACAGCGCACCCAAGCACACGGCAATGGCGAGGCCCCAGAGAAAGCTCAAGCCATAGGCGCGATCAAACGCCGGACGCCAGTTTGCGCCGACCGCTTTGCCGGTTAGTTGCTCGGCAGCCTGCGCGATGCCATCGAGGAAAAAGCCGACCACCATGAGCAGGTTGAGTAGCACCGCATTGGCGGACAGAGCCACCTCGCCCATGCGGGAGCCCTGTGCGGCAAACCAGGCATAGGCGCCCATAAGGGCGGTTGAGCGGATCATGAGGTCGCGGCTGAGGCCAAACATGCGCTGGAGAGCGTAAGCGTCCACCAGTTCGCTGGGCTTGATAGCACCTAGCACTGCAGCAGGTCCGCCATAGTGACGCAGGAACAAGGCCAAGCCAGCCGCGGCCGCTAAGATCTGGGCAATCACGGTGCCGATTGCTGCGCCGGGGACACCCCAGCCGAACCCATGCACGAACCAGATCGACAGGATGATGTCGACGCCGTGGAGCAGCAATTGCAAGCCCATGCCCGTCTTCGCAGAGGCACGGCCATAGAACCATCCGAGGAGGGCATAGTTGATGAGGCTGAACGGTGCGGACCAGATGCGATAATGGAAATAGTCCGCCAGGGCTGCCGAGGCACCGGCTTCTGGTGCCAGCAGAGCGGTGGCAAGCCAAAGGATGGGCCAGGCAAGGGCGATCATCAGCGTGCCGATGCCGACGGCCAGGATGAGCGCACGCGTAACGTGGAGGAGCCCGTCGCGCGGGTCCAGGGCGCCAATCGCCTGCGCTGTCAGGCCTGCGGTGCCGATGCGGAGGAAATAGGCCAGCGAGAACAGCACATCGAACAGGAGCGCTCCAAGCACCAGACCGCCGAGCAGGCCCGCATCGCCCAGACGACCGATGATGGTGATATCGACGAGACCGACCATCGGTTCGGTGATGAAGGCAATCGACGCAGGAAGCGCAATCTTCCAGACATCGGCGTGGTGGACGTTGAAGGGATGTTGCGGGCGGGGATTGATCATGGAGCGGTCCGGAACGTGCCGTGCGTTTCTAGGCGAGCCTACCCAAGGGCGGAAGTGCTATTGCTGCATCCGCCCTGCACAGATGTGGGCGGCTTGCACGTCGACATCGCGCGGGTCGAGCGTTGCGCCGGTCCGGGTCGCCTGGCGGTCGATGTCGCCGCCGATGATCGCAACGCATCGTTCAAAACCGGTGGGCTTGAGCGCGACGGCCGCAGCAATGACGCCGGAGCCCAAGAGGATCGCGACGGCGATCAGGGCCGTGCGCACGCCCTAGTGTTCCACGTCCATGGAGATGATGACATCGGCGCGATCCTGCGACTCGCAAACGAGATCGTAATTGGGCAAATCATTGCGCTCGATATGGGCGCGGTTGCGTTCCTCGGTGAAGAGGCCTTCCTCGCCATGGCGCTTGAGGAGGCGCGCCTTAACGAGATCGCGTGGCACGTCGATGAAAACCGCGTAGTCGAGCAGTGGACGCACGCCCGCCCATGGGCCTTCGGTGAGCAGCAGGTAATTGCCTTCGACGATCAGGATCTTGCATTCGGGCTGGATCGTAAAGGCGTTCTCGACTGTATCCTCGATCTTGCGAGAATAGCCAGGGCCACTCACTGGCTCGGTGGCGCGTTTGAGATGGTGGAGGAAGTTGACGAACTCGGCCCCTTCAAAGGTGTGCGGAGCGCCCTTGTAGTCCACCTGCCCTAAGCCTTCGAGCTTGGCGTGCTTCATGTGGAAGCCATCCATAGGAACAAGCGCTGCCTGGCCTGGGTGCGTGGCGTTGAGCATGGTAACGAGTTCGGCGGCGAGCGTCGACTTGCCGGTGCCGGGGCCGCCGGCAAAGCCGATCGCGATGCGGTGGTGGGCAGCGCTAGCCATCTGCAAGATATGCGGGACGAGGCGGGAGAGTGCCTGGTGGGGCGTGAGGGTAAGGCGTTCGGGTGTCATCAGCGGGACTTGCTCAGGCGGATCAGGAGCCAGATGGGCACCACTAGGACGGCGCCGGTCAGGATATAGGCGCCAATGTCGCTGAAGACGCCGAAGCCGTCGCGGATGGCTGCGTGGAAGAGGTCGATCGCACCATCAATGATGTCCTGCGGGCGCACGCCGAAGACGCTCATCAGGAAACCGACGATCAGCGACAGGATCAACAGCCTTACGATAACCCCACCGGGGCTGCCGCCGAGAAAGCGTTCAAGGTCGGAGCGGCGAGGTGTTTCGGTGGGATATTGATCGCTCATTGGGGGACCTTGCATGGCTTCATGGTTCGCTGGCGATCATATAGGGTGTTTTGCGTTTTGCAGAAGGCCTGTCCTTGTGCCGGAGTTCTGATTGGCCGATCTGCCCCCCGTTATCAATGATTGGTTCGCTCGCAAGGGCTGGGCACCGCGTGAGCACCAATTAGCGGTGCTGCGGGCTTGGCAGGCCGATGCTTCGGCGCTGCTGATCGCGCCGACCGGTGCGGGCAAGACGCTGGCGGGGTTCTTGCCGACGCTGGTGGACCTAGCCCAGGGCAAGTTCGAGGGGCTGCATACGCTCTACATCTCGCCGCTCAAGGCCCTGGCGGTGGACGTGCAGCGCAACCTCAATGCGCCGATCCTCGAGATGAACCTGCCGATAAGGGCAGAGACACGGACGGGCGATACGCCGGCGAGCAAACGCGCGCGGCAGCGGACCAATCCGCCGCATGTGCTGCTGACAACGCCCGAACAGCTATGCCTGCTGATCAGCCATCCGCATGCGGAGCTTCTGTTCGGTTCGCTGAAACGGATCGTGCTGGATGAGTTACATGCGCTGGTGACCTCCAAGCGCGGGGAATTGCTGTCGCTGGCGCTGGCGCGGATCGCGCGGTTGGCGCCGGAGATGAAGATCACAGCGCTGAGCGCAACGGTGGCGCGGCCGGATTTGCTGCGGGACTGGATCGCGCAGCCGGTGCCAGGGCGGGAAACGCAGTTGCTGGTGACTGCTGGTGGCGCGCCGCCTGTGCTCGAGATCCTGCAAACGGAGCAGCGTTTGCCATGGGCAGGTCATTCGGCGAACTATGCCCATTTCGAGCTATATGAGGTCATAAAGAGGCACAAAACTACGCTGTTGTTTGTCAACACGCGCTCGCAGGCCGAAATGCTTTTTCAGGGCCTTTGGGCTGTCAATGACGACTTGTTACCCATCGCGCTGCACCATGGATCGCTCTCGGTGGAGCAGCGACGCAAGGTCGAGACGGCGATGGTCGCGGGCGCGCTCAAGGCGGTGGTGTGTACCTCGACGCTCGATCTTGGCATCGATTGGGGCGATGTCGACTTGGTCGTGCAGGTGGGGGCGCCGAAGGGCAGTTCGCGCATGCTGCAACGGATCGGGCGGGCCAATCACCGGCTTGATGAGCCATCGAAGGCCATGCTGGTGCCGTCCAACCGCTTCGAGGTGCTCGAATGCGAAGCGGCACTGGAGGCGGTGGCGGAGAGCCAGCAGGACAGCGAGGACCCGGTCTCGGGCGGCTATGACGTGTTGGCGCAGCACATACTGGGCATGGCGTGTGCCGCGCCATTCGCAGCCGATGCGCTGTATCAGGAAGTGCTCGGTGCGTGGCCTTACCAGGATTTGCCGCGCGCACAGTTCGATCGGGTAATCGAGTTCGTTGCCACCGGGGGGTACGCGCTTAAAGCCTATGAACGCTTTGCGCGGCTGAAGAGAACCGAAGACGGGAAGTGGCGCATAGCCAATGCGCAGGTAGCCCAGCAATACCGGCTCAATATTGGCACCATTGTCGAGGAGCCGATGGTCAAGGTGCGGCTGATCCGCGGGCGGGCACCCAAGAAGGGCCAAGCGGAGCGGCCGATCGGCACGGGTGGGCGCGTACTGGGCGAAATGGAGGAGTATTTCTTCGGCACGCTGCTGATCGGCGATACGTTCATGTTCGGCGGGGAGATCGTGGCATTTGAGGGCATGCGCGACAACGAGGCCTTTGTCAGCCGCGCGCAGGCGACGAACCCCAAGATCCCGTCCTATATGGGCGGCAAGTTTCCCCTCTCGACCTACCTTGCCGAGCGGGTGCGACGGATCATGGACGATCCCTCGAGCTGGAGCGCGCTGCCCCACCAGGTCAGCGACTGGCTGCGGCTGCAGCAGGAGGTGTCCGTGCTGCCGGGGCGCGAGTCGCTGCTGGTGGAGACCTTTCCCCGAGGCAGCAATAACTACATGGTCTGCTACCCGTTCGAAGGACGGTTGGCGCACCAGACGCTGGGCATGCTTCTGACGCGGCGGCTGGAGCGGGCGCGGGCACGGCCGTTGGGGTTCGTGGCGTCGGAATACGCGTTGGGCATCTGGGGGCTGGGCAATCTCTCTGCGCTGATCCGTACCGGACGGCTGTCGCTTGATGAGCTATTTTCCGAGGACATGCTGGGCGAGGACCTCGAGGATTGGCTCGATGAGTCGGCGTTGATGAAGCGCACGTTTCGTAATTGCGCAATCATTGCCGGGCTGATCGAGCGGCGCCATCCAGGCAAGGAGAAGACCGGACGGCAGATCACAGTGAGTTCAGACCTGATCTACGACGTGCTGTACCAGCACGAACCGGACCACATCCTGATCCAGGCAACACGGCGGGATGCGGCACGGGGATTGCTGGATATTGGGCGTTTGGGTGACATGCTGCGGCGGATCCGGAGCCATATCGTGCACCAGCCGCTGGAGCGGATTTCCCCGCTTGCCGTGCCCATCATGCTCGATATTGGCAAGGAGCCAATATACGGAGAAGCCCGCGAATCAGCTATGGCGGATGCAGCTGATGAATTGATGCGCGAGGCCCTGAGCGGTTCACCCAAGGTGGAAAGCTCGAGCCGAGTCATCTGACCAATGCCAAGGACGCTCTGCTCCTGGGCGGAGCAGAATTTGAGCCAGACGAATATTCAAGCGGAGACGACGGAGACTCCGGTCTTGCGCTTTGCCGGACATAATTTCGAGCCCCTACCCTCCGGCGCCTTGTTCTGGCATGCCGAGCAAACGCTGCTTGTGGCCGATTTGCATCTGGAGAAGATGAGCAGCTTCGCCCGGCGCGGGCAGATGCTGCCGCCATACGATACCGGCATGACCTTGGCGCGGCTAGAGGCGGACATCCGCCGGACGGGCGCCGCCCGCGTGATAGCGCTGGGCGACAGTTTTCACCGCGACGAAGGTACGACGACGCTGAGCGAAGTCGACCGCGCGCGGCTGGATGGGATGACGGATCTGGCCGAGTGGCTATGGCTTTCGGGTAATCACGACCCTCGGCCGCATGCCCTAGGGGGACGGTGCCTGCCCTTGCTCGAACTGAATGGATTGACGCTGGCGCATGAGCCGCGACGGGGCCAGACAGGGCTAATGGCGGGACATCTGCATCCGGCCGCGCATATCCATATCGAGGGCCGCTCCAGCCGCCGTCCCTGCTTTGTGCACGACAACAGGCTGATGATCCTGCCGGCTTATGGGGCATCGACGGGGTCCATCAATATCCTCTCGCCGGCCTTTGTGGGGCTGTTTCATTGGCCGGGACTGGAAGTGGTCATGCTCGGCAGGGACCGGGTTTATCCGGTGAGCCCCAAGCGGTTGGTGCGCGGCTAGCGTTTGAAGATCAGGCCACCGAGCCAGCCGGTGAACAGAGCTAGGATCACGCAGAGGATGCCGTAAAAAAGAGGGTATTGGACCGCGGAGATCGCCAGGAAACGCTCAAAGCCGATCTTGCGTACGGCAAAGCCTTCCGACTTGCGGGCAACGATTTCGCCATTTTTAAAGACGTAGGACAGCGCAATATAGGGTCCGGGCGGTGCGTTGCTCGGCAGGGTCAGGCGGGCCGAGTAGAAGTTGCCCGACAGGAAATTGACGCCGTTTTCCTGCACGCCAAAAAAGCCTTGCTCCGTCATGAGCCGGACAAGCTCGCGGCCAAACACTGGACCATCCCACCAGGTGTCAGCGTCAGGCGTAAGGGTATGAGCCTCAGGCAGGATGTAGTTGGTGGTGAGGGTCGTAACGTCGGTGATGTCCTCCAGCTTGCCGCTGGCCAAGACATGGAAGTAGCTGGGGAAGTTGGCGTATTCAACCTGCTCGGTGTTGATCCAGACACCAAAATTGTTGGTCTTGCGGCGGGCAACACGATCCTGCGTTGGGCCCACGACGACCACCACCACGTGAAACGGGCCCTCAACGGGTTGGGCTGAACCCGCATCTGGCTCAATGGAGCCGAAGAAGGTCAGGCGCTCGCCCGCATAGCTCGAGGTGATCTCGACATTGTCGTTGGACAATTGCGACACGAGACGTGCCGCTTGCGCGGGGAGGAGCAAGAGGCAAAAGCTAAGGAGCGCCAGGAGCGATCTCACTGGGCACCTCCAACTACCGCCGTGCTGAAGACGTCGCCAGGAGTGAGCACGAGCGAGAGGCCGAAGCGGATGGCAACGGCGAGGATCAGAAGCGCCAGGAGACCGCGAAGCTGTTCGCCGCGCAATTGCTTGCCGGCAGCGGCGCCAAACTGGGCGCCGGCAGTACCGCCAACCATTAGGCAGAACGCGAGGAGGATATCCACGCTCTGGCTTTGCACGGCATGAAGGATCGTCGTGGCGGCCATCATGGCAACCACCTGCGCAAGCGAAGTCCCAATAACGACACTGCCCGGTACGCGCAGCAGGTAAACCAGCGCCGGTACCATGATGAAACCACCGCCGATGCCTAGGAGCGAGCCAACGAAGCCGATGAAAAGGCCAATCAGCAAGACGGGGAGCACGCTGATATAGAGCCGCGATTTCTTGAACCGGACCCGCATGGGCAGGCCATGGATCCAGCTATGTTGGTTGGGCAAGCGTTCGCGGATGACGATGCCCTTGCGCGAGCGCAGCAGGGCACGGGTAGACTCAACCAGCATCAGAACGCCAACCGAGCCCAGCAGGACCAGAAAGCCTAGTGAAATGACTAGATCGAGCTGACCCGCATCGCGCAACAGGGCAAAGGTCGCAACGCCGCCGAAGGCCCCCAGAATGCCCGAGAGAACCAGATACATTGCTAGATGCAAATCTATGCCGCCGCGCCGGTAATGGCTAAGCGCGCCTGAGGTAGACGCCGCCACGACCTGGCCAGTGACGGAGGCTACAGCGACTGGCGCCGGAACGCCCGAAAAGATCAGCAGGGGCGTCAGGAGGAATCCGCCGCCAACGCCGAACAGGCCGGACAAAAAGCCGACGGCCCCTCCAATCCCGACGAGAAAGAAGAGGTTAACGGAAAGCTCGGCGATCGGCAGATAGATCTGCAAGATCCTGTTCCGTAAAACTGAATGGCGCGCAGTCCCACCATAGGAGCATGTGAGTCAACAATAGGTCAAAGGCTCCCGCTTTTTGGCGAAAACCTTTGCTGCCCATCCGGCTTAAGTTTGGCAGGTGGCTCTGTCAAACCAAGCTTTGATGTCAGACGGGCTGGCTGCCCAGGACCGCAAGCAAGCGGGGGTTGATGGCGCCCACTTCGCTCATGCCGGTAGTGCGCTCAAAGGCCTTAATGGCTTCGGCTGTCTTGGGACCGGCGAGACCATCAGGCGTGCCGACATCAAATCCAAGCTTGGTCAAAGCTTGCTGGACCTTGGCAACGACGTCCTGGGTCGTTATCGGCTCGCCTGGGTCGAAAGCAGTAGACCAAGTGCCGAGCGGCGCATAGTTGGCAGCTAGGTCGATCGGTTCGGCATTCCAAGTGGTGATATCGCTACCGAGACGGCTAACCGCATCGGCTTTCAGCGACTTGGCAATGTCATCGCGGGCCTTGGCTGCGTCGGTATCGCCATTCTTGGCGGCCAGCGAGAACCATTTGTAGGACTGCTCGAAGTCCTGCGCGACGCCGAGGCCACGGGCATAAAGCATGCCAAGGTTGAACTGAGAGTCAGTCATGCCGCGGGCTGCGGCCTGCTGGAACCATTCGGCAGCGCTTTCGAACTCCTGCTCGCCCATCTGGCCGCTGGCATAAAGCGCGGCAAGGTTGTGCATGGCCATGCGATTGCCGGCATCGGCAGCGCGCTGGTACCAGAGCTTGGCACTCTCGAGGTTCTTTTCGACGCCTGTGCCGGTCTCATAAAGGTTGCCGAGGCGATACTGGGCGGGAACCAGGCCCTGTGCGGCGGCGCGCTCGTACCATTTGGCGGCTTCGACATAGTCTTGGCTAACCGCGCGGCCTTCGGTGTAGATCGCCGCAATTTCGAACTGCGCGCGGGCATCTCCGTCGGCGGCTGCTTGGCGCAGTTCGAGCGGACCGACAGCTTCGGGCGGCAAGCCATAGGTGACTGGAGGCGTTGGCGTATCGGCGGCGATGCTGCCGGTGGTTTCTGGCGCAACGGCGGGCAGCATCAGGGAGGGATCGCGCTGCCGGCTGATGTCCGATGTAGCGGCGATCAGCGTCGAGGGCATCGGCGTGACGGCCGGTGGCTTGCTGAAGGTAGTTGCGCTGGCCGGGTTGATCGAGCCGGTCGCGGTACCGTCTATCATGTCAATGACGCGCGGCTCGGGACGCACGAGCGAGACATCCTGACTGGCCGCGGGCTCGCCAGCGGGCGCAGGTGTTGTGATCGTATCGGCAGGTGCGGCCTCAGGGGCAAATTCTGCCGTACGCTGCAAGACCAGATTGAGGGCGAGCACCGAGACGGTTACCAGCGCGGCCGCCAGCAGGAGAGGGCGGCGATAACGGGTGAGGAAACCGGCTCTCGGCAGGTCGGCATCGGTGCCTTCGCCAAGGCGCGGCGCGACAGGTGCTGTTGGCTTGGCACGTTCTTCCGCTTTGACCTTTTGGGGCTTTTCAGCCTTAGCTGGCTTAGCAGGTGTGGCAACCTTCTTTGCTTCCAGTGGTGGCACAGCAACTGGCGCTTCAACGGTTTCGGCTTTGGCCGGACGGAAGCGCGCAAAAGCACGGCCCATCACAGAACCGCCCACGGCGGTGCCAACGGCTGGGGCTGTTGCTTCCTGCCGTACCCGCTGGGCACGGCGGGCGGCAGCGACGAAGGTGCTGGTGCTGCTTTGGCTTGGTTGGGGCTCGATCTGTGGCGCGCTGGATTGCACGGGTGGCGGCGCGAACGGATCGGTGTCAGCAGCAAAGCCTGACAGCGGCCGGGCCGGACGCTCGATCTCGCTGGGGTTGAAGCTGGGGCGCTGCATAGCGTCGAGCCGTGGAGCAGGAACGGGCTCACGCCGGGTCTCCGTCTGCGGCTGGGTATCGCTGCTCAACTTGGTGTCGAGCGCAGTCCAGAGGGAACCCGGATCCTTGAAGCCAGGATCGATCAGCGGCGCATCTTCGGCCGGGTTGGCCGGCATAATATCGCGATCAGTGTCGGCCTGGTTGGCGGCAAGCGCCATCAGCATGGCATCGAGCTTGCCCGATGTGGCCTCGGCCCCCAGTTCAGCCCTAGGTGGTGGCGCTATGGTGACGTCGACCGGCTGCAGACTGCCACTCAAAGAGGCTCTGGGAAGCTCGCTCGTCCGCTCGGTGCGCGTAGCCAAGGCGGCCTCAAGGCGGGTCAGGCGCTCGGCGGTTTCTTTACCTGCGGTGTTCAAAATCGCCGTGACGCGCTCTTCCAAGGCATTGATGCTGGCTTCGCTGGCGACGGGCTGGGCTTGCTTGGTGGCTGACTTGGTAACCGCGGCGGAGGTCTTTTCCGCAACCATAGCGGCAATGGTTTCGTAGTCCGGACCCTTGCCTGCGGTCTTGATGAGGCCTTGGATACGGTCTTCGATGCTCTTGAGGCTTTCCGGGCCGAACATCGCGACCGGTGCGGGCGCCTTGCGGGTCATGGCGTCGCTGGTGCGCTCTGCCACCAAAGTGGCCATGGCTTCAAGCTCGGCTACATCGCTGGGCTTGGAATAGAGTTCGGCAAGGCCATTAAGCTGGGCGCCGGTCTCGTCCATGCGCTGCATCAGGAGCTTGAGCTGGTTTTCAACTTCGCTCTGGTCAGGTGGGGTGGCGAGGCGCTCGGAAAGCTGCTCGATCTGGGTCTCAATGCGCGAAAAGCGCGGCTCCATGCCGGCGATAACAGCATCGCGCAGGGCCGAGAGATCATCCTTGAGGCCGGACACGTCGGCATTGGCGGTGCGCAGATCGCCAATGGCAGTGGCGAGAGCATCGACCTTGGCCACGAGCTTGTTGGGGGCGGTCTTTTGATCCTTCATGGCCTGCGTGAAGTCGGCCATTTGGGCAGTCAAGCGTTCGAAATCGCTCGAGGACAGCGCGACGTTCTTTTCGATCGAATCGATCCGGTCGTAGACATTGCGGACGCTCTTCTCGATGCCATGCATTGCAGGCATCAAGGCGCTGGCCGGTTCGGGCTTGGGCTCGGCGGCGCGGACATCTTCGCGCAGGATCTCGCGCTCCATCTGCTGGGCCTGAAGTTCGGCGAGCTTGCCAACGGTGGCCGAAACATCATCAAGGCGCTTGTTGACCGTGCTGAGATCAACCCTGGGTGCCTCGTGGATCAGGGCTGCCAGGGCGCCGATCTGGGATTCGAGGCGCTTGACCTGGCCGGTTTCGCCCACAGCACCAGCCAGCAATTCCACAACATGGGTAAGTTGCTCGACTTGGCTTGCGACTTCGCGGACACTGGCGGTGCTGCGCTGCGTTTTCAGTTCGCCTTCAAGTCGTTCCAGCCGTCCGGAGAGGCCGCCGACCAGGCTGTTGAGTTCGCGGAAATCAAAGCTTGGATCACGTGGGGCCATGGCAGGTGCGACGCTCGCCATCGGGCGGCCGCGGATCTCGGCTATAGCTTTGCTCAAGGCATCTTGTTGGCCATGGACAGTCGCATCGTCGCGCTCGCTGAAGCGATCAACGGCACGCTTGACGGTACGCAGCGCTTCCTGGCGGCGGACAGTCGGCTCGGGACCGACAACCTGATCGCGCAGATTACGGACCCGTTGGGTCAGTCCGGCAAGGGCCGGTTCCGGTTCGGGCTCCTCCACTTTGGCATAGCGCCCTTCGACCTGATCGAGCAGGGCGACCAGTTCGCCGCGCAAGGCCTGCCACTGACCGGGCTGCGGATCGCTGGCCAAGTCGTTGTCGTCGTGGATGGAGTAGGCGCGGGCCATGGGATTACCTGTCACAAAAGAGACGGTCCCCTCGCGATTCAACACGAAGGTCTAAGGGCTACTCTTGGGAAAACATGGTAAAGAACCCGTTAAGCATTGACCCATTTTGCAAAAGTGTATGGCCAGAAAGGCTATTTCGCAGGCATTTGGCGCGCTAGGCTAGGTATCGTACCCGACCGCCAATGCCCAGGAGACTGCAAGGCTGATGACCCGCCGCCGTATCATCATCGTCGACGACCACCCCCTGTTCCGGGCGGCATTGCGCCAAACCCTGTCGGGAGGCGATGCGACGGTGAGCGTGGAAGAGGCCGGCGACCTCAACGGCTTGAGCACGGCGCTGGATACCGACCGGGACTGCGACCTGGTGCTGCTGGACCTCAACATGCCGGGCGTGCGCGGCTTTTCGGGGCTGCTGCTGTTGCGAGCGCAGTATCCCGATATTCCAGTGATGATCATTTCGGCGGTGGAGGACAGTACGGTCATCCGCCGGGCGTTTGAACTGGGCGCCGCGGGCTATTTGCATAAATCGGTGGGGCCGACGGAAATCCGACGCGCGATCGAAACAGTGTTGTCGGGCGAGGTGTTCGTGCCTGAAGGCACTACTATCGGTGGCGATGATGCCCATACCGCGCTTATGCGGCGCTTGGCGACGCTGACGCCGCAGCAGGTGCGGGTGCTGATGATGCTCAGCGATGGGCTGATGAACAAGCAGATCGCCTATGAGCTGTCGATTTCGGAAGCGACGGTGAAGGCGCATGTATCGGCGATTTTGCAAAAGCTCGATGTCGATAGCCGCACGCAGGCGGTGATTGCGGCCGCGCGGATCGAGGATGGGCAGTTCGAGGCGCTATTTTCGATAGGCGCTGAGAAGGCATAAGAGGGTCGCTAAAGCCCTGCCCTGCCCGCCGCCCAATCATTGGTTTTTGTGCCCACCAATTGGCTGATATTGCTCTTGGCTTGTGCACGAACGGCAGCGGTCAGGCCACGCTTGATGTTGTCCAGAAGATCGAGCCCACCAAAGACCAGAGCCGAATAAAGCTGGACGGCATTGGCGCCGGCTTCAATCTTGGCGAGGGCCGATTGGGGCGAATGGATGCCCCCCACCCCGATGAGGGGCAGATCGCCGACGCGCTGGCGCATCTGGGCGAGGCGCTGGGTTGAGAGCAAGAAAAGCGGCTTGCCGGACAGACCGCCGGTTTCTCCAGCGTTTTCCTGACCGGCCACAGCGTCGCGGGTGATCGTAGTGTTGGAAACGATCAGGCCATCAAGATCGGTGGCGAGAACGACCTTGGCGATCGCGTCGAGTGCGGGTTCATCGAGGTCGGGAGCGATCTTGAGAAAGACAGGGACGCGCGTCTCGGCCTTGGCGCGAGCAGCAAGGATTTCGCCCAGCAGACGCCGCAGAGCTTCGTCGGCTTGTAGATTGCGCAGGCCAGGCGTGTTCGGAGAAGAGATGTTTGCAGTCAGGTAATCAGCCAAATCAGCAAAGCGCCGGACGCCTTGGACATAGTCGGCAACGAAATCCTCACTGTCCTTGTTGGCGCCGATATTGACGCCTAGGGCGGCAGGCACCCGAAGACCCTTGAGCCGCGCAAATGCGGCTTCGTGGCCTTCATTGTTGAAGCCCATACGGTTGATAACGCCCTCGCTTTGACCGATACGGAAGAGGCGCGGCTTGGGATTGCCGGACTGCGGCCGTGGGGTCACGGTGCCGATTTCCACTATGCCAAAGCCCATTAGCGCCAGTGGGCGGGGCACTTCGGCATTCTTGTCAAAGCCCGCCGCCATGCCGATGGGGTTACCGAGGTCAAGGCCACAAAGTGTCGTGCGCAGTTCGGGGACGTCGGGATGAGGCTGCTCGGGCGCAAGGCCCAGCCGCAAGGCGGAAATGGTCGCTGAATGAGCGGTTTCGGCATCCATCTTGAGAAGCGCCTGCTGGGTCAGACCCGAAACGACTGGAATGCGCAGGAGCGGAGAAAGCGCCGAGAAGATCATTGGACAGCCTCGGGCAATCGGCAGGACCCATCGGCGGCAACTTGCAAAGGTGCCTCCCAAGTGATTGCTGAGATAGGCAGCGGTCCGCCATAAAGATGGGGGAACAGGGCTCCACCGCGCGAGGCTTCCCAGACGAGGTTGTCACCTAGCTTGTGCGTTTCAACAGCAAGGAGCACCAGATCGGATTGTCCAGCAAAATGCAGGCGAAGCGTGTCGGGTAATTGCGCGGCCGTGGAAAAATGCATGTAGCCGTCGGCGGCGTCAACCGGCATGCCGTTGTAGCTTCCAGTGTCGCGCCCCAGAGCATAGCTCGTCTCAGTCGCAATCTTGTAGATAAATCGAGGGGTGTCCATGGCCGGACCCTAATCAGGGGCAACGCGGCTTGCAAGCAGGGCTGATGGGGCTTGTGCTCTTGGAACAAATAGGATTAAATTCCAGGGATAAGATAGTTTTCCTTTTGATCTGGCATGCTTTCACACGGCGCTATTTGGGACGGGATCGATGCACTGGCGCGCCGCCAGGGCATATCCGTATCTGCGCTGGCACGAATTGCGGGCCTCGACCCAACGGCCTTTAATCCATCCAAGCGGATCAGCAAGGATGGCAGGGAGCGCTGGCCATCGACTGAAAGCCTTTCAAAGATATTGGAAGCCACTGGAGAAAGCTTTGAGAGCTTTCTGGCGGGAGGCACTTTTTTGGCGAGGAATGACAATAGCCCAGTGAACCAGTTCGTGCCCTTGCTTGGTTTGGCACGAGCCGGCGCGGGCGGATTCTTCGACAGTGCGGGCTTTCCTGCGGGCCAAGGCTGGGAGGAGATTACCCTGCCGACGCCAGGAGAAGGCGGGATTTATGCCCTGGAGGTTACAGGGGACTCGATGGAGCCGCTGTACCGGGAGGGGGATCGCATCGTAGTCTCGCCCACCGAGCAGGTGCGGCGCGGCGACCGGGTCGTGGTCAAGACGCGCGACGGCGAAGTAATGGTCAAGATCCTGGCGCGCCAGACCAACAAGCAGATCGAGCTTCATTCCGTTAATACAGCATATGATCCTCGTGTCGTTGATCTTTCTGATGTGGAATGGATCGCCCGGATCATCTGGGCCAGCCAGTGAACATAAAGGGCGCCAAAACTGCAGATGCGGCAGACTGGGCAGAGATGCGGCAGGCGCTTTGGCCAAACAGTGGCTTCGGCAAACATCACGCTGACATCAAGGCGGCCTTAGCGAAGCCGCGAGGAAACACAAACCTGATTGCGCGCGTGGCGGGCGGCATGGCAGTTGGCTTTGCGGAGGCCAGTCTCCGGCACGACTATGTCAATGGCTGTGATACCTCGCCAGTGGCTTTCCTTGAGGGCATTTACGTCAAGCCGGAATACCGGCGCCAGGGCATTGCCCGCCAATTGATTATTGCCGTGGAAGAGTGGGGCCGCGCACAGAACTGCCTTCAAATTGCCTCCGACACCGATATCGCTAATCTTCAAAGCCAATCCATGCACCAATCGCTTGGTTTTAGCGAAACTCAGCGCGTCGTCTTCTTTCGCAAGAGCTTGGTGGAAACGTCAGCTAGCAATGAGTGATGTCTCCCCGCAGGACGGCAAACGCGTGGAGCGCGTGGCGCGGTGCTTCGGCATAGAGGGGCGTCTGCTGCGTTGGCCGTCCAAGCGTGCCGACCAGCTGCTGGCACTTTGGGTGGTTTGGTCGCAGTTGCCTGACGATGTGCAGATGAGTGAGGCCGAAGTCAGTGCCATGCTGCGCGGCTGGCATGACTATCAGGATTTCGCCTTGCTACGCCGTGAACTGGTCGACCTTGATATGTTGCGGCGTACGCCAAATGGGAAGGTCTATCGCAAAGTCGCTCACGAAGTGCCGGACGACGCTCAAGCCCTACTGCGGACGATCAGCGACTAAGACGGTCTGCAGTTTTCGGACCAGATTTCAGGCGAAATGGATCTAGACGATAAAGGCTGGCCGAAACCAGCCTTCGTTTATTCGCCCTAGATCATCGGCAATTGGCGCGGCGGAACATGTCCTCGATGATGATCGGGGTCGCAGCCGTTTCAGTCCAGTTGCTGCGCTCGGGCGCTGCCGCCGTTAGCGCCGCGATAGCGGCATTAGTGTCAAGGCTGAATGACCCGGAACAGTTCATGGATAAACCGCTGCGTGCTTCAGCTTCGGACGCAACGATGCCGGTCGCTTCACCCAAACCCCAAAGATAAGCAATCAAGGTCATGCGAACCTCCGGTTCGGCTTGAGCGCGGAAAGCCAGTTCCATCACCTGTGCAACGGAAACCTGGCCGTTTTGAGTGGTTGATGCTGCGTGGGCACTTGTTGTTCCCGCTGCAAGCAAGACGAGGAGAGCGAAAGCTTCTGCCGGAGGCATTGAGACGATCCTTATTGTTCCACAACTGTGTATAGTTGTTTTGCAGAATTTTATTGTTGTCAAGGAATAATTATCGCGCTAAGATTCAGGATGCATAGGGGACAGCACCAATGATCGACCTGAGAGCCAAGCCGTTACATGCCGGACAGATCGGCAACACCAGCATTCCTGTTCAAGTCAGCATTGCGCGATTGTTCAACTTCATGGCTGTTGCGGCCTCGGCCATTGCCGCACTGCTGCCGCTTGTCATTGCCGGCTATTGGGCGTTGGTGGATCACGAGACGGTTATGCGTTCGAGTGGTCTTGCGGCCGATGTTGTGCAGGTGTTTGGACCGATACAGCGCTTTGGTGCCGCAGTCATTTCATTGCTTGCTGTTGCGCCGCTGTCATGGGGTTTGCTTCGCTTACGCGTCTGCTTTGCCGAATTTGCGCAAGGTCGCCCATTTGCGGCCATGGGCATTGCTGGCCTTAGAGACTTTGCGACCGGCATAGGGCTATCAGTCATCACCAAGCCAATCAGCTTTACCTCGCTGATCCTTCTGCTGAGCTGGAGCGCAGCACCAGGCAAACGGCAATTCACCGTCCAGCTCGATAGCGATGCACTGCTGCTGGCGCTGTTTGCGGCCACGGTTGCATCCCTGTGCTGGGCGATGGAGAAGGCCGCCACAATTGCCGAAGAAAACAGCCAGTTCATCTAGCCATGGCGATCAGGATCAACCTCGCCGTCATGCTCGCGCGCCGTAACGTCAAATCCAAGGACCTTGCCGAGTATATTGGAATAACCGAGGCTAATCTCAGCCTGCTCAAGCAAGGTAAGGTCAAGGGCATACGCTTTGACACATTGGACGCAATCTGCATTTACCTCGATTGCCAGCCAGGCGACATTCTGGAGCATCAAGAGGAGAATGTACCCACTTAAGGAGGGCACCGTCTCTTACACCGACTTCAGCATCTTCCCGGCCAAGGCATCGGCGATCAGCTTGCGCGTTTCAACAACGCCGAAGAGGGCGATGAACGAGCCGAAGCGGGGGCCCTGGTCGTCGCCGAGCAGCACCTGGTAGATGGCCTTGAACCAATCGCGCAGGGGCTCGAACTTGTGTTCGTTGCCTATTGCATAAACGAGATCCTGCAGGGCGCCGCCGTCGGTTGAGCCCTCGTATGCACCAAGGCGATCGTGCAGATCCTGCAGGGCGGCGCGTTCTTGCTCGGTCGGAGCGCGATAGGTCTTGAACGGCTTTACTTTGTCGTTGAAGTAGCGCACGGCATAGCCGGCGAGCTTGTCGAGCTCGGGGTGCGTTGCGGCTGTGGCGCCACGGAGATAGCGGCCGATGAAGCCCCACATGACCTTGGTGTCTTCGGCATTTGCCGTAGCCACAAGGTTGAGCAGCAGGGCGAAACTCAACGGCACGTCCGGAGTCGGCACGGCGCCATAATGGACGTGGAACACCGGATTTTCAAGCCGTGCGGCAGCGTCCTGCCCCTGATAGGCAGCGATAAAGCTGTAATATTCGTCAACCGCCCGCGGGATGACGTCAAAATGCAGCCGCTTGGCCGTGCGGGGCTTTTGGAACATGTAGAGCCCGAGGCTGTCCGTGCTGGCATAGCTCAGCCATTCATCGATCGTCAGGCCATTGCCCTTGGACTTGGAAATCTTCTGGCCCTGATCGTCCAAGAACAGCTCATAGACATAGTGTTCCGGAGCCTTGCCGCCTAGAATCTCGCAGATGCGGTCATAGATCGGTGCGTTGGTCTGATGGTCCTTGCCGAACATCTCGAAATCGACGCCTAGCGCCGCCCAGCGCATGCCGAAATCGGGCTTCCACTGCATCTTCACGTAGCCGCCGGTGACCGGCACGGTGGTGTCGTGGCCGTCCTCGTCGGCAAAGGTGATTGTGCCGTCCTTGGCGTTGACTTCCTTCATGGGCACGTAAAGTACGCGGCCAGAGATTGGCGAGATCGGCAGGAAGGGTGAATAGGTCGCTTGGCGCTCCGGCCCGAGCGTTGGCAACATCACCTTCATAATGTCGTCATAGCGTTCTGCAGCGCGCAGGAGCGCGGCGTCGAACTTGCCCGAGCGATAATAGTCGGTGGCGCTGGCGAACTCGTAGTCGAAACCGAAAGTATCGAGGAAGCGCCGCAGCATGGCGTTGTTGTGGTCGCCAAAGCTTGCGAACTCATTGGTCCAAGGGTCCGGCACCGAGGTCAGCGGCTTTTGCAGATGCGGCTCCATGGCCTCCTTGGAGGGAACATTATCCGGGATCTTGCGCATGCCATCGAGATCATCTGAAAAGCACAGGAGGCGCGTGGGGATCTGGTCGCGCGTCAACAGGCGAAAGGCCGTACGCACCATGGTGGTGCGCGCCACTTCGCCGAAGGTGCCGATGTGGGGCAAGCCCGAGGGGCCATAGCCGGTCTCGAACAGGGCCTCGCCCTTGCCCGACTTTTCCAGGCGCTTGATCAGCTTGCGTGCTTCTTCAAACGGCCAGGCCTTGGCCATCTGGGCAGCTTCGAAAAATGCGGGATCAAGCGGGGGCAAGGAAGCGGGCGACAAGGGCTCATGCCTTTCGGGGGAATGGAATGGCGGTGTGTTGCATTACCAGCCAGCGCCGTCAATGTCGCAGCAGCTTGCCAAGGCTGGGTTGCCCGCCTACCTGTTGGCGCATTGCTTATCAACGGAACGCCATTCCATGCACAACCAAGCCCACGACGCGCTGATCCACCTCATGGTGCTGGCAGCCTCATCGGATAGCCAGATGACCGAGCGGGAGCTGGTGCGCATTCAAACGCTGATCGGGCGCTTGCCGGTGTTCGAGGGGTTCGACAAGGGCCGGCTGGCTGCGGTTGCCAATGAATGTGCCGACAAGCTCAACGGGCCTGGCGGACTGGATGGCGTGATGGACGATGCTATCGCGGCGCTACCGAAAAAGCTGCAAGACACCGCTTATGCCGTTGCCGTGGAAGTGACTTCGGTTGATCTGCATCTCGAGCAGGAAGAGCTACGCTTTTTAGAAATGCTGCGCGACAAGCTCGATCTGGACCGGCTGACGACGGCAGCCATCGAGGTGGCGGCGCGGGCGCGGCACCGTCGTATGCCTCAGTAAAAGCCCACCGGAAACCAGCGCAGGTACAGCTCGTCCAGAGTGCCATTGTCCTTGAGCTTGATCAACGCCCAATCGATGGCATGGCGGATAGCGTCGTTTCCGGCTGGAACAGCGATGGATAGGCCCTCGCCAAACAACGCTGGCCGGAAATAGGGCTCGCCGGCAAATCCGCAGCACGTCAGGTTTTCGTTGAGCCAGAATGACGAGCGCATGCCATCGCCGAAAAAGCCATCAACGGCGTTGTCGCGCACGGCAGCAAGGCCATCAAGTTCGGTGGCAAAGCCCTGCAAACTTGCATTGGGCAAATAGCGCTTCATGAACGCTTCGTGCGCACTACCGGTGCGCACGGCAATGGTCTTTCCTTCCAGGGCGTTTGCGCTGAAGTTCTCAGCGTCGGGCAAGCGCGTAACGAACCGGCCGGGCAAGGCTATGTAGACCGCCGTGAAGTCAAAGCGCGTCCCATTCTCGGGGCTCATATCAAGACCGGCAATCAACGCATCGCCCTGGCTATCGCTCAACGCGTCGGCGGCTTGTTCCCAGGGCCAAGCCTGAATGGTGCAGGCGAAGTTGGCTTCGGTGCAGATGCGGCGTGCCAAGTCGATATTGAAACCGATCAACTCGCCATTTGCGTCGCGAAAGTTGAAGGGTGGGAAATCGGCAGTGGTGAGGAAGCGGATGGCAGGAACAGGCGTCAGCGTCGGCGACATTTCGCGCGCGCTGGGATCGGCATGGTAGGGCAAAGCTTGTGCGAAGGCCGGGACGGCGAGGAGTGTCAGAACGAAGGCACGGAATATGCGGCCCCACCCCCACCTAGTCTCCCCCTGCGAGGGGGAAGTAGAGACCAATGCTTTGGGCATGACGGTGCCAAGAACGCCGAGTAGCCCCTCCCCCTTCCAAAGGGAGGCTAGGTGGGGGTACGTCACGGGTCCGATCTCCGCGCGATGCTCAAATCTGATCCAAACCATACATCAAATCCGCAATCAGATCGTCACTGGCTTCCAGCCCGACCGACAGACGCAGCAGGCCAGGCGTTACGCCGGTTTCGAGCCGCACTTCCTCGCTCAGGCGCTGGTGCGTCGTGGTGCGGGGATGGGTGATGATGGAGCGGGCATCGCCCAGATTATTGGAGATCAGGATCACGGCCAGCGAATCCGACAAGGTGAACGCCGCCTCCTGACCGCCATTCACCTCGAAGGCGACCAAGGTTGATCCGGTCTGCATCTGCTGCTTGGCCAGATCGTATTGCGGATGGTTGCGGTGATGCGGGTAGATTACCTTATTGATTTTGGGATGGCTGGCCAGCGCCTCGGTGATCTTGGTGGCGCTGTCTGTCATCTGGCGCACGCGCAGGGCGAAGGTTTCCAGCCCTTTGAGCAGCACCCAGGCGTTGAAGGCGCTCAGTGTCGCGCCGGTGTGGCGCAAAAGGGTGTGCACATCGCCCTCGATGAGCTTCTTGGAGCCCAGGACAATACCGCCAAGCACCCTGCCCTGCCCGTCGATGTGCTTGGTGGCCGAATAGGTGACGAGGTCGGCGCCCAATTCGAGCGGCTTCTGCCATAGTGCGGTGGCAAAGACGTTGTCGACGATCAGCACGGCGCCATGGGCATGGGCAATATCGGCAGCGGCGCGGATATCGACCAATTCCAGTGTCGGATTGGTGGGCGTTTCGATGAACACCAGCTTGGTGTTCGGCAGCATGGCGCGTGCAAAATTTTCAGGGTCGCGGCCATCGACGAGCGTCGTTTCGACGCCCCAGCGCGGCATAAAGTCTTCCACCACATAGCGGCAGCCGCCAAACAAAGCACGCGAGGCAACGATATGATCGCCGGCCTTGACCTGGCTCATCACTGCATTGGTGACCGCCGCCATGCCGCTAGCAAAGGCGCGACCGGCTTCGGCGCCTTCGAGAAGGGCCATGCGGCTTTGGAACACATCGACCGTTGGGTTGGCAAAGCGCGAGTAATTGTGGCCGCCGGGGATCTCGCCCTTGAACAGCATCTCCGCATGATCGGACGTCGGATAGCTGTAGCCCGAGGTCAGAAACAAAGCGTCGCTGGTCTCGTTGAAGTTGGACCGCTTGGTGCCGCCATGAACCAACTGCGTTTCGGCCGAGCGGCGGGCCGGATCGTTGAGAGGATTTTTGGCCTTGGACATCAGTCACGCTTTCACAACAAAAAACCGGCACGCATAAATGGCGGCCGGTTCCATAACGGTCTTTAGCAACTTTTTTTAAGTGGCTGCAAGCGACCGGCCAAATCACCACTGGAAGCTGATTTAAAGCTAATTGCCTGCGAGCGTCAATAACAGTAGGAACAGCCAAGTACACGCGGGAAACTCGATGGACAAGCAACAGCTGTGGCCGCAAGGCGTCTTTCCGGCGCGGTTGATCGAGCTTCTGGCGCGGCAGGGGGCGATCAGCACGGCGCAACTGTTCGATGCCGACCAGGTGCAGCCGGCAAGCCTTGATCTACGCCTTGGCGATGTCGCCTATCGCGTGCGCTCCAGCTTCCTGCCTGGTCCAAGCCATTCGGTTGCCGAGCGCATAGAGGCGCTCAAGCTGCATGAAATTGACCTGACCAAGGGAGCGGTGCTGGAGCGCGGCTGCGTCTACCTTGTGCCGTTGCAGGAAAGCCTGTCCCTGCCCCAAGACGTCAGCGCTTCGGCCAATCCCAAGAGTTCGACAGGGCGGCTCGATGTGTTTACCCGCGTCATCGGTGACCGGGCACGCGGATTCGACCAGATGCCTGCAGGTTATCACGGGCCGCTCTACCTCGAAATCAGCCCGCGCACCTTTCCGATCCTGGCTCGAACCGGTTCGCGGTTGAGCCAGATGCGGTTCCGCTCGGGCGACAACCGCCTGACTGCCGCCGAGCACCAGGCGCTCCACGCCAGCGACACGCTAGTGTTCGATCATTCCGTGCAGGTGGGCGATGGGGTAGCGCTCTCGATCGACCTTAAGGGGAACGGTCGGGATGGTCTCGTTGGGTTCCGCTCACGCCGCCACACGGCGGTGGTAGATGTGGACAGAAAGGCCGCACTCGAGGTCCTCGACTTCTGGGACCCGCTTTATAGCCGTGGGCGGGACGAGTTGATCCTTGATCCTGACGAGTTCTATATCTTGGTCTCGGATGAGGCGGTGCATGTACCGCCCAGCCATGCCGCCGAAATGGTACCGTTCGATCCGCTCGTGGGTGAGTTCCGCGTGCATTATGCCGGGTTTTTCGATCCTGGCTTCGGCCATTCACCGGCCGGCGGCACCGGCAGCCGCGCTGTGCTCGAAGTGCGCAGCCGCGAAGTGCCGTTCCTGCTGGGCCATCGGCAAACCATTGGGCGGCTTGTATACGAGCGGCTCGCCGAAGCGCCGGACCGTCTCTATGGCTCGGCATTGGGTTCAAACTACCAGGCGCAAACGCTTAAGCTTTCCAAGCATTTCAAGCCATTGCCGGCTAGGAGCAGCGCTTCAAAACCTGCTTAGACTTTGATCCAGTCCAGACACCCGGCAGGCAAGATGGAATTGCTGACGAGCAACGCGCCATAATTATAGAAGGCAGCGGCATTGCTACCTTGGGGCAGATCGATTGCCCATAATTGCTGAGAAGGGTCGGTCCAGATCAGCCGACCCGCCAACGCTTGAGACGCCGCCATGGCTTGTTGGGGTGTTGTGCCGGGCGCAAACAGCACCATGACAGGTCCGCTCGACGGCGGGGGCGCGGCGGCAATCGCACCAGAAACGAGAACGGCCAAGGCAAGGGCCAGGGGCGAACTCATAGCTGCGTGAGCCTTATGGCCCTGTGCGCGCTTGAGTGACCAGCCAAGCATGATCGGCACGATGCCGAAGAGGGCAAGCCAAAGTAGGTCCCAAAGCAGGGGATTGTCGACATCCATGCGGATGCGATGGATGCCCAAAACCCAATGGGACAAGATCGCGTCCACGACATGCCAGGTGCCAAAGCCGAGCAATACATCCGCGAACAAGGCCCGATCATTGCCTGCAAGAGCGAAGTGTTTACGCGACCGCCACAACAGCCAAAGCCCACAGCCGGCTATGACATACATGAACAGGTGGAAGAGCCCGTCGGCAAGGATCAACACCTTTATGTCCTGGCGCGCCTGCTCAACCCCGCTCAGGAGATGATGCCATTGCAGCACTTGATGGAGCAGAATGCCATCAAAGAACCCGCCCAGTGCAAAGCCAAGGCACAAGCCGGCCCACCTTAGCCTTCTGGATTGACCGATCTCATCTTCGCGCATCGCCGCCTCCCTTGTTGCTAAGGCAACGCAGAGCGGCCAAGCGGGTGACAAAACTGATCCCAGCCTAGCATCGGATATGGTGCTGGCAGACCAAGAGGCGGCTGAAGCGCTAGTCGGCTCCAACCGGCTTTGCCGTACGCCGCACCATCCCGGGCAAAGGCGTTCCGGTGCGGAGAGCCTCGGCAAGTTCCTGAGCCTTGCGCCGTCGGATAGCCTCGCCCTTGGGTTTTGCCACTAGATGAGCCAGCCCGCGCCGTCGCCCCGGCGTCAGCGCAGACCATGCTGCCTCAGCTTGCGGATCATTGTCCAACTCGGTTTGCAGTTCCTCCGGAACGGCAACGCCTTCCTGATCAGCGATGTTGAACCGGATTTCCACCATATCGCCGACGCGCAGGCCTGCGGCTTTGAGCAGTTCTGGCGACACGATCATGTGCCGTCCCTGTTGCGAAGGGATCATCGCAGCGTTGAACGGCAGTTCGCTAAGTTCACCCTCGATCCGCAGGCGCGGAAAGCGGTCGAGTGGCAATTGGGCAGCAAGGTCGTCGGGCACGAAGACGACGGTGTAGGCATAGGGCTCGTAGTGCAGATGAGCGATGTGCGCTTCGAATACGTATGATAGTAGCTCATCGTTCCCCCTGCAAAGCCCAATCCATTTACGCTAGGGCAGATTTGGCAGATCAGCGGGTGTGTTGAGCTCATAAAGAAAGCGCATCCATTTGCCCTGCGCTACGCACTCTCGCTTGACGCCCACCGCAATTTCCAGCATCTATCGCTGTGCACGCGGGTGTATCTCAATGGTAGAGAAGCAGCTTCCCAACGCTATAATCGCTAAAGAAGCACAAGTAATCTGCAGCTTTTCCGCGACAATTAATATTACCATAAGAGATGGAACAAAGCAACATTTCGATGGATCTCGATCCACAACTTTACCTGTATTATGCGGTAATTACGCAGCCCACCTGCGCGCCGCGCGCGATTACCAGTCGATCCACAGCACTCCCACCGGCTCCGTAAGAGTTGTACATAGGTGGGAGAGAGACAACAATTACGGCTCTTCCGCAAAGAACTTGTCGATTTCCAGTTCTGGGTAGAACTCTCGCTTTAACCTCTTCAATGCTCCAGCAGTCTCATCTGTGCGTACTGACTGATAAGGCTGAAAGGGTTTCCGTTTGCCGTTTTCCACGTCGGCAACCGTGCATGGAATACCGCAGGTCACGAGGCGCTCTGCAAACTCGGCATGTGATAGCAGCTTCAACCTCGACCTCACCTTGTCGAAACCGGCAGAATGCGACTTGAATGCCATCGTGAGATCGCGACGAAGACGCTTGATCGCTCCATTCTGCTTGGACAAATAATTGGTCACCCGATGGGGTAGCTTTTTAGTATTCCAGTACGCCCAAAACTCATCGAAATCCTTGGTGGTCTTCAGTACCCTACGTGGCTTGTCGTCGTACCGCTCCCATGCCGAACGCAAGCTCTGAAACTGCTGGATATCTTCGAGTGGCGCTGTCGGAAAACTGAGGTGCGAGATCTCTCTTCCACGAAAATACGCAGTTCGGTCTACTGGGTTTTGCGGGAGCCGCTTCCAATCAAACTCCATGGACAGCCGCCTCGACGTGGAGCGACTTACGAAATCGGCGTCAGCATTGACGAGGACTTTCAGTCCGAGCCCGGTGGTATAATCCACGCGCTGACCTGCTTGCCGATTGAGAAAGAGATCAACGATGAAGTGGTTGTCCTGCTCCGCATCGAACAGCCGGTTCGTTTTGATCCCACCTTTTTGAAGAACGGGATCGTCGTTAAGACTTTTTAGGGTTGCTGATCCACAAGTGCGCCAGCCGATCGGCTGGGCGATCTCATGCTTCACTTCAAGAGGCTGACTGTTGGGGTCGAGTTCCCTCCGTGCATCCGAAAAGTTTTCGAAGAGCGTGCGTGAGGTAGCGATAGCTACGTCTTCGTCCGATGCGTTCGAAAGGAATCCATCAGTGGTGACGCTGAAAACGTCAACCTGCTCTGGAAAGGCATTTAGCACCTCTCCGAGGACTGCTCGAACAAAACTGGTGATATATGAAGCAAAGAACGGCTGTGTCAGCTTGCTGGGCGGCAGCGAAACCATATCTGCCTCTCTTAGGTCGTAAACCCGTTTTTCCCTTAGACCTTGTGCAGTTTTTCCGTATGTGCTGTTGCCCACTTCTTTCCAGAAGAGGTTCTCGAAAGTATTCTTGCGATGTTTTCCCCGTTCATCGACGCATTCCTTGATGAAACCCTGAAAGACACGTGTGTCCCTGTCTGCAGGCACCCGAACACCTCGCCGAACAGTGAGCTTCGCACCCAGCTCCTTCGCCAGCCAGAGTTCCGGTGCAGCACAGTATGAAGTGCCACAACGCGGGAAGATGATCCCTCCTTCAGTGCGCACGGGTAGGATTGGGAATCGCACATCAGAGGGAAACTCGAAGTCTACTGCCGCGTATGCCAAGTCATGAAGTGCCACATCGTCGAGTGACGTCAGCTGTTCAGTGGCCGACCAATCTGGAGCGCCGATGAGCGACATTGCGGTGGGGTAAGCTGAACTGAGATCGTGGTCCCGCCAACGCCCTTCTGGGCAAATGCCAAAGGCAAACTGCTCATTGCGCCCGCCGTGATATGTCTCATTGACAAAGGCGACGTCGAAATAGATGCAGTCCCGGTAAACGGTTTTCTCACTGCTGATGTACCGGCCGAGGCGCTTGCTCCACTTCCTTTCGCGGATAGTTTCTGTGCCAAGTATCTCCTCCTTGTCCCACCCCAGTGCGTCCCAGTCTTGCAGGACTTTGCCCACCCCAAATTGCGACAAAGTTAGCGGCATTTGGAACTTGTTGAAGAGCTTGTGGTACTGGCGGATGAGCTTCTCCGCATAACGTACACAGACCTCAGCATCCGGATGGCGTACTCCCGGAACTCACTCCAGTGATCTCGACGAAAGCCCTTCATGTTCTCTTTTATATGCTGATCGGCCTCCCTGCTCCCTCCAAGCATCAGCTTGGGGAAAGCAACTATCTCACCTATATCCATTAGGGACTTCGCGTTCGCTGGGGCAAGCAGGAGCGTGTCCCTGAGCTTGATATGAAATTCCGTCGTGTCGCCGGACCGCTCGTCCTTTAATTCGATCTTCTGTACCATGTCGATGGACACGAACGTGTTCCTGACATTGGAGAAGAAATCCTTGGCGTTCTGCCGAAAGTCTTCAAATGCTGGCAGATCAGCACGCGTGAAGTGACCTACTAGAAGTATGTCGGACGGCAGAGGCTCTAGTGAATGCTCACTAGCAAAGGTGCCGACGGCCGCGACGAAGAACTCGGCCATGGAGATTCGTTCTCCCTCGTCAGGTACGATGATGCCGGACGTTTCACGGGCATCCGCTTCGGCTTCCCGCGTGAGGAGCTTGACCCAGAACTGATAGGAGAGCACCTCGTTACGCGCCTCTCCGCCATCGATCTGCTGCTGAGTAACCGCATCGATAGACTGGTATTCGGTGTCGAAGCCGATGAGCAGATACTTTGCTGGGCCTTGGGCGCCCTTTGGACGCCTGCCCGCAGGTCGTGCCTCGACTCGTTCTACCGGCACAGAAACTGTCGCAAAGGTCTCATCTGCCCATTGTGGAGCTGTACGATACGTGAAGGTGTTCGTAGCAATCATGCTGCGAACCCCAACTGCTTGCAGCTTTGCTGATCGACAGGGATGATTTCCCAACCTTCGGCTTGCTTAGCCTGCAAGAAATTTCGCGCAAGGAACTGCCGCGAGGTAATCCGTTCACTGAAGACGGTCTGAGCAAGCGCAACAAGTGGATGATCAACGTCGAAAATTTCATCGCCGTCGGGGCGGTAATCCAAAAGCGTGCTATTCCTCAGCGCGCTTAGGACACGCTGCTCGATCTGATCGGGTCGGGATTGCAAGCGTCCAGCATCGTCATGGAAGCTCGAAGAATACCGCTGTCTTTTTTCGAGTTCATGACCTGTGATCCAAACTTCGATCCGGCCAGGGTTGCGAACACGACTAAGAAGTTGGTCGCACTCATAGTGAGTAAACTGATGCCCATGGAATACCCCGAACACCCGCTGATACACGGGTTCATCACCCTCGAAAGCAATGTCTATTCCCGATGAAATCGTCGGTGACGCCAGAACAACGTCGTACCTGTCCTTCTGAGACCTCGGACAAGAGAGGTAGGCACGAACCATTTGGCTTTTTGCAGTGGAACTACTGATCATCAACGTGCGCGCTTCAGCCAGACCTGAATTCTGCAGTGAGACCATGAGACGTTCAAGGAAGCGCTTCTCATCGGATACTACGAAGCAGGACTGTACCTTTGCCGCCGCGAAGATTTCCCGAGTGATTGCTCCCTTTGTGCCATGAACCAGGAGTGTCCTTCCCCGCGCTGGTTGGTGGGTATTCCGCACAATTATTGGCCGGTCATTCGGTCGCGCTGTGCCAAAGAAGTTGAGAGTGCTCCAGCTCAGATCGGCATCGAGAGCTATCAGCTGCTTGGCGGTAACCGCGAAATGAACCAGAGCCCGAGCAGCACTGTTTTGGCGCCCTTGCATGGTATTGGCAAAGAAGTGGGCGAGCACCTGCTCACTCTCATCAACTACAAGCACATCGAAGGGCCGCTTGCGCTGCACTTTCCAGAGGCTGTCCAAAGTAACAGCGACACGGGAAGCCTCGTAAGACCTTTTTGCGCGCTCTTCTTCCGGACCGTTCTTGGAAAGATGTCCCCAAAGTTTGTAGTCGGCCGCTAGTTTCCTGACTAGGGAATTTCGATGGGCTACCACAAGCACCGATTTATTGCGATCGCACAGGTAGCTCTCGAGTGCGGTGGTTTTGCCTGTGTTCTTGGCACTTTTGACCAGCACCAACGAGCGTGCCAGCGGAAGATTATCGCTAAGGAATGGAACATCCAGAAGTTGGATGTCGCTACGGTCCAGAATAGACTGAGACCGAGCAGCGGATTGAGGAAATGTCGGATTGATCAGTGCGTCATTGCCTCGCCACACAAAGTCCTCCAAGGCAGGATCGAACTGATGGGCACGAGGTAGCTTCCCATATCGCTCAATAGTTTTGTTGAAATGGAGACTGTCAGTCATACGGTGACCTCGCATCATTTTCGCCGTGCGCTGCGGGTCGCAAGCCAAAATTTGGCCGCGGCGCAGGTGTTAAGGACAATTTTGAGCTAAGTGCCGGGCCGCGACGGTCAGTTGTGGCCGCGATTTAGGTCTAGCGAAAGCGAACCTGACGCTTTGACGCCTGTGAGCGCATAACGCGATCTGGAGTGGGGTCTTCGACCTCTGACCAGATACCCTTGGTAAGTGGAGCGACATTCAGCCCTTCGAGAGCAAACTTGAAAGCCAGAATTGCCCTAGGGCTTACTAGGACGAGCGTTTCGCTAGAGGGGCCGGCGATGACCACCTGCCCGCCTGGACGAACCTCCGACTGGTACTGACCTTCAGAGCGGCCAGTTGCTGCACGCCAAAGTGCGTAGAGGTCATAAGATGTGCGAGGCCGAGACGGTCCAGAAAGCCACTTCTTAAAATCAATCACTTGGCTCATGTGCATAACTCTTACCTTCTGCTTACGGCTAAATGTCGGTTCGTGCATAATCTGCACGAACTATGTGCCACGCCTGCTTATGGGCGTCAAGTGCACTAACTCGTTTCTGTGAGGATCTTCGCTTCTAACCTGGTCAGAAGGTGCGCACTAGAACTCGGCTTTGAGAGTACAAATGACTGTTACGAATCGTGAAATTGAGATTGAACTGATAGTTTTCACCCTCAAAGGTAATGTTCTCGCTACCGCTGTGCTTCCGGCAGAGAACAGCCTATACACTCTCCCATATTATTCTTGGGAACTATTATCCAATTTGGAAGCGAGCGCTTGCCGACTGGCGGATCATGTTGCTCCTGGTCGCCGTATAAACCCTCAGCATCTTACGAATTCAAGTCGGACGACGACGAGTAGCGCTTTCATGAACGTGACGTATTGGCTCGCATGTTCAGAGACCGAGCTCAACTACAAGGCAGGGTATGAAGCCGTGCCTTTGTCAGAAAGTATCAAACTGCCGGATCCTCAGGCTGAACGCCTATTCAAGGCAAAGCTAAGGGCAAGATCAATGTCCATATTCGCCCCGGTGGCTCCGATACTCTTAGGGGACAGCTTTTCGCTATCCCAAGTTCAGGATGTGACTGAGGCCCTTCGACAATCCAGTTTGGATAAGAGGCACTTGCGGCGTAGTCTACTTGAGTCTGGCTGGCTGGAAGAAACAGGTGAACTCACTGGCGGTGCACATAGACCGGCTAAGCTCTACAGGATCTCAAAAGCCGTTGAATTGGACAGCTTCTTTCCACTGTTGCCAGCCTAGTTGCCGTTGTCTTTGCATGTTTTTGAACAGAAGTGCTCCATGAAGTGGAGTACGCCGTGACCAAGAATGGTAACAAATTAGAACAGCCTGCAGAAAGTGCGTCGAAATTGGAGCGTACAATTGCAGAGGGAAAAACTGTCATTGCTGGCGGCAAGCCTAAAATAGCCGCTGCTATGACCATCTACGCAGCCTTACTTGGAGAGCCACAGGAGGTTGTAGTGAATGCATTTATTGAAGGCGCGGCACTTACCCCTAAAGGGGCCGTGACTTACTGGTACAATTGCCGACGCAAGCATAATCGTTTGAAATCTGCAATGAGCGAATGAGCCTACCGTGACCCTCGTCAAGCGTTCAAATTCGCCGTACTGGTACGCCCAATTTCAGATCGACCAGAAAACCTTTATTCGATCAACAAAGACCGTTGACCGCAAAGTAGCCGAGCGGTTGGAAGGCAAGTTTCGCGCTGAGGCGCACGAGGAGCTGGTCCTTGGCAAGAAGAAGCCAATAACGGTAGCTGCCGTTCTCGACACCTACCTGCGCTCCCGGCAGCAAACTCCCGACTATCGTAATCTGGTCAGCCAGCGGAAAACACTGCTCAGGTTCTTTAAAGCGCTAAGTTTGGTCAGCAAAATTTCGAACTCCGATCTAGAAAGTTTCAAAGAATCTAGGTTGGCTGAAGGTGTGAGCGAACAGACGATAAAGCACGGCCTGAACAAACTTCTCGCAGCTCTCCGACACTCGAAACGACTTGGCTTTGACGTACCGGATCTCCAGTCACCCAAACTCAAGCTGAACCCAGGACGTCTCCGTTACTTGTCATTTGAGGAAGAGCGCCGACTTTTAGATGAGCTTGATCCCGCCCGATCATCAAACGGCCTTGCTGCCGTCGACGATCGAGCCGCTGAAATGTTGCGAGCACAGCAGGACAACTTTGATCTCATTGTCCTTCTTCTCGATACAGGCGCCCGTTACTCGGAGATTGCTAGCCTGTCTTGGAGCCACGTTGACCTAGTAGACGGCAGCTTGAAGCTCTGGCGCAACAAAGTTCAGAATGAGAGTGTGATTTTCTTGAGCCGCAGGTGCCTTAAAATATTAGAACGGCGTCACACTAGCGTGAAGTCAGAGCACGTATTCACGAAGAAGAACGGATCGGTGCGCGGATATAATGTCATCGCTTTGCGCAAGGCATTTGATCGAGCAGGACTCTACGACTGCACAGTTCACACTCTCCGGCATACACACGCGTCACGCCTTATACAGCACGGCATGAGTGTCTATGAGGTGCGCTCGATTTTAGGCCATGCAGACATTCGAACCACTATGCGTTACGCGCACCTTGAACAAAGGAGTGTCACTCGCAAAGCGCGAGACCTAGTCGATCGATGGCAAAGTTAGACCCGTTGATTGGCGATGCCAGCCTGTCAAACCTGAGGTGCCCGGGACCGGAATCGAACCAGTGACACGCGGATTTTCAATCCGGTTTTGCCTCGCGCGCACGAATGCTACTGAACACTACGAGCTATGCCTAAGCATTGTTTTCGTGACGCTTTTTGTTTTGACGATTACCCTGCACTCCCTCGCTATACCTTTGCTTGCGGCGTATATTGCTACCTGGTTTGCTACCTAGCGTGCTACCTAGGTTCAAAAGGGGACGAGCCCGAAGCATATGCGCGTTAAGTTCACGAAGAAGATCGTTGAGGGTTTTGTGCCGAACAGCCTGGGCGGCGACGCTGGCGAGAGCGGCAAGACATCGAAGGATATCTTAGCCTGGGACTCCGAAGTGCCAGGCTTCGGCGTTAAAGTTACCCCCTCAGGCAAACGCATCTACTTCGTGTATTATCGCACTGCGACTGGCCAGCAACGCCGACCTAAAGTCGGTGAACATGGGACGCTGACAGTTGACCAAGCTCGTCAGATTGCTCGGCAATGGCTTGCAAAAGCAGCCGCGGGCGAAGACGTGAGTCAAGACCGGCAAAATAGCCGATCAGCCGGCACGGTGGCCGAGTTGGCGAAGCGCTATATGGAAGAATACGCCATACCGCACAAAAAACCACGCAGCGTTCAAACCGATCGAGCCAACCTTGAGAACCATGTCCTTCCACAGCTTGGAACCATGAGGGTTAAGGACGTGACCCGGCAAGACATTGATCGGCTGAAGGTTGCGGTGCGCGAGGGCAAGACTGCTCGTGAATTGAAGGCTAAGCCGCGCGGTCGCCGGACCGTTCGAGGTGGCGAAGGTATCGCCAACCGAGTGGTGGCATTGGTCTCCAAAATGTTTGGATGTGCACAGGAGTGGGGCTTACGCGACGACAATCCCGCAACCGGCATTCGTAAGTACAAGGAGCATCGGAAAGATCGCTTCCTTGACGGTGCAGAGGTGGGCCGTCTGATCGTTCAACTGAACGCCGCCGATGAAGCGCAAACCGCGAGCAGAAAAGCCACCACAGCTATTCGTGTGCTGCTGTTTACCGGAATGCGGTCTGGAGAGGTGTTGACGTTACGATGGCGGGAAATTGATACAGTCAAACAATGCTTCCGGCTCCCCGACAGTAAAACTGGGTCAAGGGTCATTCCTTACGGCACTCAGGTTGCTAGCGCCCTTTCTGCGCTGGACCGCGGTCAACCCGACCAACTGGTGTTCGAAGGTGCCAAAGCTGGCTCGCCCTTGTCGCTGACAAGGCCGTGGTACCAGATCCGTGCAGCCGCGGATATCAATGCTACAGCAACCCTGCACACCTTGCGCCACACCTTCGCATCCTGGTCAGTGATGGGCGGATTATCATTGGCTCAAGTGGGTGCACTGCTCGGCCACAAATCCACGCAGACAACCTTACGTTATGCGGACCATGCTGTTGAGGCGCTACGGGCATATGGGGAACAAACTGGTGCAGCGCTCGCGGCACTCGCGACCAACGCTCACAAGAATGGCGGCACTTAGGGTAGTCCAGCAGACAGAGGATGCGTCGCTTGTAGCTTATCCAGTTTTGACAACAATTTTGTTGCCGCCTTCTGATTGTCAAAGTGGAATACTTGCCGCGTTGTCCCAGTTTCCACAGTCACTGTCCAGCCTGGCGAGCTTTTGGCAACAGGTTTGACGCGCTGTTGGGGCTTTGCATGCGCCTTGCTTCTCGCGCGCGCCCAAGCATCCAGCCCTTGCCCCTTATCTTTGGCCAACGAAACCGCTGTCGATGGAAAAATACGCTGATCGACCAGATGTCGGACTGCCGCTGACCAAGCACTTAGCCTGTTGCGACACCTTTGGCCGTCGTCTAACCCATAAACGATCGCCTCGAGAATGAGACGTTCGGGTGTTTCCGCGCGCCCGGTTAGAACTCTTGTCGACTCAAGTTGGCCAAGCACCGACGCGTTTGTTCCGTGCAGCAGGACCAACGAAGCCGCGGCAGCGACAAACTCCATTTTTTGCATATCACTGGTCGGCACCCAAGGGTTTTCTCTGAGAAGGGCAACGAGTTGTTTGGGTCCCTTGGGGAGCACTCCCTCATACACCTTCTCTAGGTAACTCTGCGCATCGGCTTCAATGGTTTGGGGCACTGCCAGTCACCTTGAGGTTGCAATTCAACCAATTTGTTTAAACGGAGTAGAGCAAAAAAGCGGGCTCACTTGCAATCCGTTAAACAGACGCTCTTTTTGGGGATGACGTAGGAGGGACCGAGCTCGATCGAGACTGCTCCGTTTAACGGATCAGCGTGAACTTGGTACAAAACATGGATTTTGTGCTCCCGGACGCGCAGCAAAAACCAGTTAAGGTCGTCGGTAAAGAATACCGCTAAGCGAATTCTCGCTTCGCAGAAAGGAGCTCAATATGAGCACTCATGCGGTATTTTTAACTGAAGTCCAACTTGCTGATCGCCAGCAAAGGTCGATTAAGACTTTGCAAGCTGATCGTCTGAAAGGAGGAGGCGTTCCATTCGCTAAGTTTGGCCGCGCCGTACGGTATCGCCTCAGCGACATCGAAACTTGGGAACAGGATCATACGTTTCGCAGCACGAGCGAGGTGAAGTAGATGGCTCGCATGAGAACCGATAGTTCCGCACTGCGGAAGAATCTACTCGTCAACGACACCCCCGATGACGTGTTGGTCGAAAGGCTGACGGCTCTGTGGGACTCCGCCAGCGTTACCGATGCCGTTGTGATTGAAAGCGAACGTGACGGCCTTGTAGAGGTCATCGAATACGCTTTCAGCCTGCGTGATGCTTCTCCGAGCACTTGGGAAGCATTTCTCGGTCACCCGTTGTGGACACAACATCCTAAACGCCGTCCCAAGCCTGACGAACAACACGAGGCGCCCAAGCATGCGTTTGCCGTTTTCTTCGGAAACGCACACCGAGCGCCTAAGAAGACCAGCGATTATTGGCGCGCTTTTCAGCAGCTGGAACATGAAGAAGTTGAGCGCAGCGAGATTGTTGCTGAGATGATTCAAGGCGAAGGTCATATCAGGAAGCTTTGTACCCGCCACGCTGAGAGCCGTCGGCAGGCCAGCTCATCTGGCCGGGCATCCTCGAACCGCATGGGTGAGGCGGAGGACCAGGTCGAGGATATGACTTCGGTCGTATCTAAGCCCAGTGACAAGCAGGATGCCTCTACCCGGCGGCAAGAGAAAGTCGATCAGCAATCTTTCAAGCTGGTCATCACAAGCGGCCAGGAGCTGCTCAAGCCGCTTGTACATGGCCAGCGCGGTAAGCTTATGGTTGAGGTGCTCGCCGGTGGTGGATCTGAACTCGAAGTCAAGCTGATCCGAATGAAACCGTGTAAGGCAACGTAGACTGTTCAGTGCTGGACCATAGGTGCCGTCGCAATTGCAATTGCGAGGGCACCTCCCCTACTGATGGCGGGCGGTCGGTGAATACCAATTGTAATATGCAGCCAGCATTGGCGAGTGGTTTGCCTCCACCAATGGCCCTGCCCCATCAGACACGCAATGACGGACTCAGACGAGCTCGGCATATGGGTAACTGTGCCTGATAAACGTTGAAACAGCTGAACATGATTCAATCAGCTCAACATCAACCCGCCTATACCTAATCAACAGCACACTTAGACAGTGCTGCTGACACCCACCCCCAAAATCACCAACCAAGACACAACCGCTGCTCGTCAGGGCAGCAGGAGGATCGCTATGCCCCATCAAGCTCAACTGGAAGCTGCCTACACTGAGATGTGCCTCGACCGCCTTGATCTCGGCTTCGAACCCGTTCTCATTACACTGATGTTCAATCCATTACCTGGGAGTCAGGCTACCGTCGCCCGCACGATGGAGCAGGTTATCGAAAAGATGTACGGCGATGTTGTTCGCAACATGTTTCGGCACCCCGGCAGGAAAGACCTGCTCGAACTGCCGCTATGGATCGCTTGCCCAGACTACCCTGTGAACAAGTCGAACAAGATGACAATACGTGAAACCACGGTGAACAGCGGCATGCATACGCACATACCGGCTATGGTGCCGACAGGAACCCGCCTAGAGCTGCCGTTCAACCTTTGGCTGGAAGAGAACAAGCATCTGTACTGCGGCCCTGGGAAAGCTGTCGCCCGCATACACGTGCTGCGTATCTATGAGACGCCTGAGGACGCCTTTCGGTACGCCTTTAAGTCGCTGGGGCGCGGACGCGCCAACAGCGATGATGTGCTGGTCTTGCCCCGCACTCACAGTGAAATGCAGAGTCGCAAGCAAGGCCGCTGAGGGTCTCTGACGGTCCAGCCTCAAGCATGCTCGCGTCGGTAAAGGGTGGGTGCGGGCAAATAGTGCCCGCGCTGGAGAGCTTTATTATGACCACGATCACGACACCCAAGAAGGCATACAAGTGGCTACGCACACAGGCGGAGAAATCAACTTCGGTTCGCCGGGTCCACTACCTCTTCCCAACAATCTACGACGCGGTAAATGCAGGTTTGGACAATGGCGAACCCGTCTGAGGATTAGAATTAGAGTTTTGGGAGCCTCTTTTCGAAACATTGGCAGGCGAACCAAAAACTTCCAAAACAATTGAGATGAAGGAGCCCGTTGCGAGCTTCCTCGCTGATCTTCTCGCCGACCTTGGGCACAGGGGTGCATGTGGGAAGGTATCGGCGGAGCAAGCTGTGATGATGATGATTGGCAGTCTCGGCTGGAGCAACGCGTTTGAGCTCAGCTTTCCAACGAAGCAGCTGTTTGGGATCATTCGAACACGTGAAACATTCGTCGACCAGCACCACGTTCGCATTGATCTTCCGCTGCGCCCAGAGATTGTCGCTGACCTCCACTACTCGATTAGCACCTAAACAACGGTGAGGGCTAATCTAGTCCTCAAGGCTCAGGCCTGTCCCTCGGAACCGCTGCACCTTCAGCACGGACACACTCGATTTCGTGGATTTCTATTGAATAGAACGATCCTTCGCTGATCTGCCAATGCAAGCTGCGAGGACATTAAGCACACCAGAAAGGACAGTACTATTGACCTAACGGCCAGGGTGTAATACTATTACATTGTCGCGGCACCTTTTGCCGCCTTGTTGAAGGCCCGGGTTACACCGGGCCTTCTGCTTTATGGAGATTGGAACTATGCCTCGATCAAATGCCGAGCCAACCCTCGACCTTGAGCCTGCCACTGGCCCCGCCATCATCGTGCTTGGCCGTGACGACGCCGCCAAGGCTCATGCATCGAGCTTCAATGTCGACCAGGTGTTGCAGGCCCGCGCCGCTGCTGCCGCTATGGGCTTCATGACCCTGCCGGTCACGACCGACGAGCAGCGCGACCTCGCCCTGCGGCTGCCAGCCGGGAAGATTTTCGGTTCAGGCAAAGCCTTTGTCCCGTTCGTGAAGGCTGACCTGTACGACCAACTAATCGCCCACATGCCCCTCGCTGAACAGGTCAAGCGACCGTTGCGGATTGTGAAGCTCGAGGAAACCACCAGCGAAGCTGAGGCTGGCGGCGATCAGCCACCGGCGGCAAACCCCGGCGCAGCCGGTAAAGCCCCGCCCATGACCCTGCCCGTTGACTGGTCCAGCATCAAACCGGGCAGTGTTGTGCTCGCCACCGAAGGGCGAGACGACGGCTGGTGGGCGGCTGTGGTGACCAACGTCCAAGGGCACCTCGCCAACCTCAAATGGCGGGACTTTGAGGGCATGCCGTCGATTGTGCGCCCGATCACCGAACTCGCGCTGCTGCATCCATCAAGCAAGGCCGACGCCTGAGGCCACAGGCAGGTTGGCGCTGGCTGACCTGCCCCCTTGTCAACTGGAGGCGGCAATGACGATTGGTGACGTGGATAGAACTGCGCGCATACGGCAACTGAACGACGCGCTACGGGTGAACGGCACTGGCGGCAGGGTGATGATGACCGCTGGAATTGCAGCCCTGCCATTGGGTGACCAGGTGGCAGTACTGGCTGGGGTGCGCGCGTTCGCGAATTTCGATGCGGCCAACGACCCCTATGGAGAGCATAACTGCGCTGTAGTGCAAGTCGGTGAACACAGCATCATTTGGAAAATTGACTACTACGACTTCCAACTGGAAGCGCTCAGCCCTGACGCAGCCGACGCGGCACAAACCCGCCGTGTGCTAACGGTAATGCTAAGCTCGGACTATTGATATGGCTGACCCTGATCAGCCTTTCGGTTTCCGACCAGATGGCAGCCTTGCGGGTTTGGGTGCCTCTTCGGCAACTGGATTGAACAGCCGTGACACATGCACGCCAAACACTGTAGCGAGAGCCTCAAGCGTCGATACGGTAACGTTCTCTGAGCCGCGCTCAACCCGACCGACGTATGACCGGTCAATGGCGGCAGACATGGTTAGCTGCTCTTGTGACAGCCCCTTGCTCACCCTGAGCACTCGAAGATTTCAGCCGATGGTTTTGTGCACATCCATAAGCGCAACAAGCCACTTCAGCGGCATGACAATCGATGGACTGCTAATCCCATATTGTTTGATGCTCACCAATGAGCCGAGTTCAGGAAGAACGACGTGAACGCTTACCTCGACGGCCTGCGCCGATATGTAGAATTCTCAGGGCGTTCAGCTCGACCGCAGTTTTGCTTATTCATGTTGGGCATGTTCCTGACCATGCTGGTGGGTGCTTTCATCGACGGAGCCGCAGGCGAAACCAGCGGCGGTGGGCTCGTCATGTCAGTCATTGGCCTTGCGCACGTGATCCCTGCATGGGCGGTGACGGTGCGGCGGCTTCATGACACCGACCGTAGCGGCTGGTGGGCTTTGCTGAGCTTGGTGCCGCTCGTTGGGACCGTGATCCTGCTAATCTTCTGTTGCGCGCCGTCACAGCCGGGTCGCAATCGGTTCGGAGAGCCAATCACTTCAGCATCCACATCGCCGGCGTTCAGGGGCGACACCTACCAGCAAGCTGATCTGAGCGCGTTTCGACCTGCGCCTGCCTTGCATCGGCAACCGGCCGCCTTGCCAGACGCGCCGAATGCCCCTGCTCCCACGGCAAACGCACCCGGTATCGACGAAGGGGCATTGATCGAACGCCTTGAGCGACTCGCAGCTTTGAGGGCTGTAGGGGCGATTGATGAGGCGGAGTTCGCAACCATGAAGGCAAACCTGCTAGCACGAGTTGCCAATTGAATTTGGGCTGCCGAACGAGGTTGGGCCGAAGGCGGGGCTGGGTTGCCGCCGCACCAGCCCTGTTTCTTTCCACACCTGTAATGGCTCAAAACACGGCTGACAGTCCGAATATGATGGGCCAGCTCCTGTTTCAAATGGCACTGCTGTCGGTCTTAATCGTTATCGGGCTGGTTATCCTATTTATTCCCGCGTTCATTGCTTTCCGTCGTCAGCATCCTAATCGCTGGGCCATTGCAGTTATCTGCTTAGCTTTTGGCGGTACGATCATAGGCTGGTTCGGTGCTTTCGTCTGGGCGATGCAAACGGTACATCTCAGCCCGACCGGCAGCCACGGTGGAGAGAGCGGCCTCAACATTTTCGTCAATGACCCGGTCACGGTAAGGGTTGAACCTTCGGCCTTATCACCAACCGAACCTGCGCCTGTAGTGGACACAGACGAACTGGTGGCACGGCTTGCCCGATTGAAGCGCCTCGCGGAGCAAGGCGCGATCAGCAATGAAGAACATTCAGCGTTGCGAAAGTCGATCTTGGCCGCACTGGTGTCCTAGCGCCGCTGCGACTGCGATCTATTCGACCCATGAGGCCTGCGGGGCTTGTCAGGCAGCATGTGCAAGAGCCAGTCGTTGAGCCGCTGGCCTCCTCAGTGCCGATTAAGAAGCGGTCACACCTAAGCAAATCCCATGTCTTGAGTGCGGCATCGGCTCTGTTCCGATTGAACCGCAAATGGCCAACGCCTACAATTCCATACCCTACTGGTACCTCCAACCTGGGGCCCGCCCCAAAACTTTCCAGGGGTCGCGCCCACCAATTGCGAAGGTCGTTCGGTTCGGTCGTTGCCAAGGAAAGTGGATTTGCGCGGGAAGCTAGACGTGACGGGAAGGGCAAAAAGCGCTTGTCACGGTTCACGCCAGGCTAATTGTTTTTGCCTGGACGGACTATGAGGCACTCCATCAGGTTCTGGGCACAATGAACCCCTACCGCCTTTCCCTTTCGGTTTAGCACAGGTCGATATGGATGGTCTGAGTGACGCAAGCTGCGCGCGTATGAGGAAACAGCACTCGGAAAGCAGTAAGTTCCAGCTTCAGCTGTCGCGCACAAAAGGCAGTCCCGCCGCAAGGCTGTGAAATGATGCGAGCCGTTAGCATAGCGAGCCGATCATCTGCTTTGACACGCCCGCCAGCGAGGTCAGTTGCGTTCCGCCGGATGCCAATTGCTTCTGCCTGACACCGGCGTGCTGTCGGTAAAGGCTAGGTGTAAATAATCAGGAGAATGCAAATGGATAAATACGAGCTACTCGGCTTCCTGCTCCAGGACCTGCGGGACAACCACGGACCTGATGAAGAAGACCTCGACCCAGCCATACTGCGTGAGACCACTAAGATTCTTGGTTTGATGGTTCAGCATGGGCATCTGTCCCGTGACATGTTCGATACTACTGGAATTGGCAACGCGAAGGACACCTTCGGAGTGCCGAAACGTTACCGGACATATCAGACCACCAACTATCCAATCACCTTCGTAGTTTTTGCGGATGACTTTGCTCATTGGCTAGTGGGGACCGACGCTCGCAAGCGCCTTGAACTAGTAGACCTGATCAAGATGATCAAAGAGTGTTCTTGGCAGCGCATCAAGATCGTTCCCAAGCCGCACGGAAGTCTGGTCATCGTTCGGTCGGAAAAGCACAGCACCTTAAAGTTTAACGAGCGGGTGCTGCTCGAAAACTGGCACTGACCACTAGCACAACCATGTCTATTGCCGGGCGCGCCTTTGCGCCCGGTACTAAGCGCGGGCTCGCCCGACGTCCGATGATTTATGTAAGGCGGGGTTAAGCAGCGTATAGCACCCTTCGACCCTATCTCTGCCGTCCAAGTCTGCCGTACGCTATCCTGCAAAGCTGCCGTACGTCAGACGAGTAATGTGCATATGGAACGGTCGCCATCGTGGCAAAAAGGGGGTGGAAAACGGAAAGTCAGCTGCTGGGTGGATTCCATTGAAAAGCGGACCTGTAAATTGGCAGCACAGGCGTGTGAGTGTGGCGTGGCTTTGGCGAGTACGACGGAGGCATGGCTGCAAACGCACCAGCAACTCTTTCGATTATTGCGCGAGCTGAGTGCGCTTGCAGTGGATTAGCCCTGTGTCACGCACTGGTTCGCTGCCCGGCATGGGCCCATTGAAGCGCGGACGAATGTTTGTTCACGCTGCGGCAATCACCAGGAGAGTCAATGCTGCTATGCCAGTAAAGGCCGCTGCAGTTGTGACAGGACTTACCTTTTTATCGCGCATAATGTCCTCCTGTAATCGGTACACAAGTGGGTCGCCAAACAGGCTCCTATTCTTAGTTGGTAATTGCTCTACCACGTACAAGGCCCCCCGAAGTGGATGGCTGCGTGGAGGGGATGGCAGACATGAATGTGTCCAGAACGCCGCAGAGTCCCTCTGCACATAAAGTGAGTACCTAGTACCTGTCAGCTGACGTCAGATCGTCCAAGATCGCGACGTAGGCACAGCTCGGGACCACCAGCTTTGGTGAGGCTCGGCTAAAAACTAGTTTCAACAGCAGCCTTGAAACTCGGCGGGCGCGCCGCATGCTGATCCAACTCTCACCATGCCATAGGTCGGCTCCCCATTGCTTCTGCGGAAGCTTCTTCGATTGTCACTTCTACAGTTCGCTCCTCGCCCATGCGAATGAGCGTGACATCGAGCACTTCGCCCAGCGGGGTCAACCCAACACGGTTGCGGAGGTCCGTCGTTCCATCCACGGGATCACCATCAACAGCAATGATCACGTCACCAGATGCTATTCCAGCTTCTTCCGCGGCCGAACCTAGAGCGACGCTCGATACCAACGCACCAGTCGTACCCGGCAGACCAAGGGCCTCGGACAGCTCTGGAGTGACGTTCTGGATAGTCACCCCTAATTGGCCCCGCCGTACTTCGCCATTTTCGATTAGCTGCGCCATAACCGCCGTTGCAATGGTCGTCGGCACAGCAAAGCCGATACCAACATTGCCGCCAGAGGGTGCAAGGATAGCAGTGTTGATGCCGACCAGCTGACCATCGAGGGTGATCAGTGCCCCACCTGAGTTGCCCGGGTTGATCGAGGCGTCTGTTTGGATGAAGTCCTCATATCCCTCGATGTTAAGGCCAGAGCGGCCAAGCGCGCTCACAATGCCCGAGGTCACTGTCTGGCCCAGCCCAAATGGATTGCCGATGGCCACGACATAATCGCCCACGCGCAGTTCATCGCTGTCACGGATAGCCAGTTCAGTGAGATTGTCCGCTTCGATTCTAAGCAGGGCAATATCCGTAGCTTGGTCACCACCGACCAGGTTAGCGGTGAGCGTGCGGCCGTCACTGAGCGTCACGGAGATGTCCTGGCCGTTCGCTACAACGTGGTAATTGGTGAGGATATGCCCCTCTTCCGCATCAACGATTACACCGGAGCCGGCGCTCATCTGGTAAGCGGGTTGCTGCTCTCGGCGCTGCTGTTGCTGCTGACCAAAGTAGCGGCGGAAAAAAGGATCGTTGTACAGGGGATTGGTCTGAATTGGCGCAGGAGAGCGAACGCCAATGCTCACCACTGCGGGAACTGTCCGCTCCAAGAGATCAGCTAGCGTGGGAAGACCTGACGCGGAGTTGGAGCTTGAAAAAGGAGGTTGAGCTGTTGAACCCTCCTGCGCAAGCGGTGTGACATTTGTTGAAAAAATTAAGAACGCAGCAGCGCCTAACAATGCGGTCAGACGCTGTACACGACCTCGGCTAAAGGACTGTATCATGTTGTCATCCTGGTGCATCGCAATGATCCTAAGCAATCAATAAAGACGCATAGCGGTTCCTGAACCAATCTGAGTTGCCGCGCCAACTTCATTGGTGTGATTGGCTCGCACGATCGCCATGCGTGCTGACGAAGGTTCTTCCGCTTCGCTCCTGTCGCGCGTCTGGGAAAATTTTGTGCCGGATGTGCCCCAGAGCCCTTGACGCTTTAGAGGGCAATTCCAAGATCCAATGCGCCGGGCCGCAAGGCCGGCATGGTGGAGCCAGCCAACGGGCTGACCACCAAATCCTTGTATCCATGTTGCTCAAAGGAGGATGTGGCTATGAGCACAAGTTTTGATTTCTCTCCCCTGTTCCGGTCGACTGTAGGGTTCGACTGGCTGCTGAACGCGCTGCAGTCTGAGACCGCGTTGACAGCAGCTGGAACTTCGCCAAGCTATGACATCGCCAAGATTGGTGACGACACTTACCGCATCAGTGTAGCTGTTCCCGGCTTCAATCAAGATGAGCTGACAATCACCCAAGAGCAGAACACGCTGGTGGTGAGCGGCAAGAAATCTGCTGAGCAGAACGTCCAGTATCTGCATCGCGGTATTGGCGACGGGTCATTCCAGAGCCGTTTCCGTCTTGCTGATTATGTAACGGTTACCGGCGCTGGTCTGGCGAATGGTGTTTTGACCATCGAGCTGAAGCGGGAGCTGCCCGAAGGGATGAAACCGCGGCAGATTGCGATCGCGACGAGCCAAGCCACGCCCTCGGCTGAACCCAAGCAGATCGAAGGGCAAAGCAAAGCCGCCTGACGGCCAAGTTTCCCGTGGAGCAACACCGTGACGTCGGGCGCAATGCCCGGCGCCACCACTGTTGGTTTGTGCCCAATCGAAACAGAAAGGAGAAGTACCATGAATGTGCGTGATCTTATTCCGTGGAACCGCTCCAGCAACCAGGTTCCGACCTATCAGGATCAGCAGCCCAATCCCTTCCTCTCGCTGCATCGCGAGATGAACCGCTTGTTTGATGATGCTTTCAGAAGCTTTGACACCCCGCTGCCGGCCTTGGGCTCACTGACCGGTCTCGGTTCTTGGCCAAGCGTCGAGATCTCCGAGACAGACAAGGAGATCAAAGTGACCGCTGAGATCGCCGGGCTCGAGGAAAAGGATGTCGAGATCCTACTTGACGACGATGTGCTGACACTCAAGGGCGAAAAACGCTCGGAAAGTGAAGACAAGAGCAAGCAGTTCTCCGAACGCTTTTACGGCCGGTTTGAGCGTCGCATTCCGCTCGGCGTAGAAGTTGAGGAGGACGGGATTGACGCCCGCTTCAAGAATGGCGTGCTCACCATTGTGCTGCCCAAGAGTGCAAAGGCGCAGTCGCAGGTGAAGCGCATTCCCATCAAACACTGATCCTGCCGAGCTGGCGGCAAGCCAATTGCTTTGCTGTCAGCTCGCATCCTTGGCCGACCCAAGGAGGATGTGATGTTGGAAAATCTTGATAACGTACTGAACCATTCAGCGAACCCCTTACCAGCAGCTTCAGCTGCAAACGACAACACCTCACCCAGCTCATCGGAGCGTCACTCAGCGTTCCCGGCCGAAGCTGTTGCGTACATCTATAAGCCCGCACCTTCGCCGATGACCTCGGGGAAGGCTGCGTCCAAGACTTGGCGGCTGCGTTTCGAGCGGCGGACACCACCCTTTATCGAGCCGTTGATGGGCTACACAGGAGGGGATGACACGCTTATGCAAGTCGAGCTGAGCTTTCCCTCGCTCAACTCAGCGATCCGCTATGCTGAACGGAATGGCTTAACCTATCAAGTCGCTCCGCACAGCAAAAACCGGGACGAAGCGCGTGCAAAGACAGGCGCCGGGGTCTTTTCCGATGCCACCCTTGCAAGGCTCGGACTTGAGGATCTTCAAGAAACCTATGGAGAGGCGATGGCCGGTGCCGCGGCCCGCGACGACCGTTCGGGTCCTGGCGGCTGGGCGTCACCAATGGATGTCGCTTTGGATCCGTCTCTGTCCCTTGCAGCCAAGCGGTCCATCCTGATGAACTGGGCGTACACCGAATATCTGATGGACCAAGCTACCGGTGAAGGCATGCCGGATAACAGCTTGCCGTCGCGCCTTGATGCCGTGGAAGAAGCCTTGGTCTGGCTCGAGCATGATGTTGCCGGCGAGCTGCAACCTTCCGTGCGCAAGAGGGCCTAAGCCATGGACCCGTTAGTTGTATTCGACTGTCAAAAGCAGGTGCCCAACCGGTTTGGCCTGGCTCTTGCCGCTGCTGCACGAGCCCGAGCCCTCCGCAAGGGCGTGCCTGTTCGCGTCCAAACTGCCGGTCTGGAGAGCACGGAAGTGGCGCTGCGCGAGATTGCCTCTGGAGCGTTTGCACCAAAGGAGCTTGGCGTCTTTCTCCCCGGCACTGCCATGCCGCCCTTGCTTGGGGCGCCTGATCAGCTTCGCGACAGTGAGCCTTGGCAAAAGGAAGCTGTCGCACCCGCGTCCCCTTCCAGGGACACGGTTCATTGACCTGTCAAACACGAAAAAATGGAGAGTGAAAAGATGATGAAGTCTTTGTCTTCTGACAACAAGAACCTCTTCGACATCGCCAACATAGTTGCTGGCTTGGGTCTTCTGTTGTCCCCTTGGTATCTCGGCTACGCAGCAGAGCCGAATGCTGCACCGAACGCCTGGATCGCCGGCGCAGCGGTGGCGCTGATTGCCACGACTGCCCTGTTCGCGTTCCACCATGCTGAGGATTGGGCGAGCCTGGCAATTGGCCTATGGGCAGTAATCTCGCCTTGGTTGCTCGGCTTCGCCGATCTGTCGAGCGCTACAACTGCGCACGTGCTTGCCGGCTTGGTTGTCGCCGTTCTGGCTGCAATGCGGCTGTGGTTCAGCGGAAACCGCCCATTCTCAACGGCCTAATCAGTAACCACTGGTCCGGCCTATGCCGGACCAGTTCCTTACCGATCGCGATCGGAGGTGCTCATGCCAACCAAAACCCAGTTCAACATCTGGTATTGGGTAGCGGCGCTGATAGGGCTGCTGGTGTTCCAATACCTGTTCACCACCGCGACACAGATCGCCGAGATCCCATACAGCCAGTTCGAGAGCTTTCTTGAACAGGGCAAGATCGCTGAAGTCGCTGTTTCCGAAAGCTTTATACAGGGGCGCTTCAACGAGCCTATCGATGGTAGATCCCTGTTCATCACTACGCGGGTGGAGCCTGACCTTGCCCGCTCTCTTCAGGATAAGGGTGTGGTGGTCACCGGCCAGATCGAAAGCACCTTACTTCGGGATCTGCTGTCCTGGGTTTTCCCGGTGGTGCTGTTCTTCGGGCTTTGGATGTTTATCATCAAACGCATGGGCAGCTTGCCCGGTGGCGGGTTGATGCAGATCGGCAAGTCGAAAGCCAAAGTCTATGTCGAAAAAGATACGGGAATTTCTTTTGACGATGTTGCCGGTGTGGACGAGGCCAGGGATGAACTGAGGGAGATCGTCGACTTCCTCAAGGATCCCAAAGGCTATGGACGACTCGGTGGGCGCATGCCCAAGGGTGTTCTTCTGGTTGGACCGCCGGGTACCGGTAAGACATTGCTGGCCAAGGCTGTCGCTGGGCAGGCCGGCGTGCCGTTCTTTTCCATGTCGGGCTCCGAGTTCGTGGAGATGTTTGTTGGCGTCGGTGCCGCCAGGGTAAGGGATTTGTTTGAGCAAGCCCGGCAACAGGCCCCTGCTATCATCTTCATCGACGAACTGGATGCCTTGGGTCGGGCTCGTGCGGCGACCCCCATGGCAGGCGGTCACGACGAGAAAGAGCAGACGCTCAACCAATTGCTGGTCGAACTCGATGGGTTCGACTCAACCAGCGGACTGGTCCTGCTGGCTGCGACCAACCGACCAGAAATCCTTGACCCAGCCCTGCTGCGAGCGGGGCGTTTCGATCGACAGGTTCTGGTTGATCGGCCTGATAAGCAGGGGCGTATCGCAATCTTTGAGGTGCACCTGCGCAAGGCAGTGCTTGCGGATGATGTGGACGCTGCTCAGCTGGCCGCACTCACGCCGGGCTTCGCCGGCGCAGACCTAGCCAACCTCGTCAACGAAGCAGCTCTTCTTGCGACAAGACGCCAAGCTGATGCCGTCGCCATGGCCGACTTCAACGCTGCCATTGAACGGATCATCGCCGGCCTTGAGAAGCGCAACCGCCTTCTTAATCCAAAGGAGCGGGAGATCGTCGCCTACCACGAAACTGGGCACGCCCTAGTGGCCATGGCTTTGCCAGGCGTCGATCCGGTGCACAAGGTATCAATTATCCCTCGCGGCATTGGTGCCTTGGGATACACAATCCAGCGTCCCACCGAAGACCGCTTCCTCATGACGCGTGAAGAGCTGGAGAACAAGATGGCCGTGCTGCTCGGGGGGCGGGCAGCGGAATGGATTGTCTATGGTCATCTCTCCACCGGAGCAGCTGACGATTTGGTTCGGGTAACCGATATCGCCCGTGCGATCGTGACTCGCTACGGCATGACGGTCCGCCTCGGTCATGTTGCCCTTGAAAAGGAACAGCGCTCCCTCTTTGCCTATGAAGGCGCACTTAGCGCGCCCCGAGAGCGCGCCTATTCCGATGAAACTGCCGCCGATATCGATGCGGAAGTGAAACGCATTGTGGATCAGGTTTTTGAAAGAACCGTGAACCTGTTGGACGAGCGCCGAAACTTGCTTGAACGGCTGGCGAAACACCTGCTTGAGCAGGAGACACTTGACGAGCAGCAGATTCGAGAACTTGCGGTGGAGGAACTGTCCGCTCAGCCGGAGAACCAGGCGTCGAAGATCTCAGTGCTTCAAGGCTAAACTGATGTCCCGGGCAGGCAGGAGGCGATCAAGATCCAGTCCAGGCTAGTCCAGAGGAGGAGCGATCATTTTTCCTGTTCCCCCACCTACCTCCGCATAGGCCTCCTTCAGCCATGAACGTATGTCCGCATCTATTTCTTCGCCAGGCTCCAACGTGAAGCGATGGGTGACAACTTTCTTGGTGGTATGGAAAGCAGCTTTTAGATGAACGTGTTTGACTTGGCGCAACAGGTCAATAGAGCATTCAAGGTACTTGCCTTTGACGTAGGCAGTCGCAAATGTACGCTTTCTTTTCCATGCGACCATCGACTTGGAAACTCTTTCCTCAACTTCTTCTCCCGCCTCTAGGGCGGCCAGCCGGAACTGCAAAAATAGCGCTGATGCCGCCTTGTTCTTGTCTTGGAGATATTCCCTAAGCCGGGCCGAACTGTCGGTCATGTTTGTGTTCCTCATCTCGAAGGTTGCGGTGAGAATCGACGAGCGATTGGCATCATCCGACTAGCTTAGCGAGGACAGATCACTTCCGCTTTCGGGATTTTGCCACCCATTAGCCAATGGCTGAAATGGGGTCGACAGCTGCCGGTATCTGAAATGGCACTTAGTGCAGCTATAGTCGTTCAAGCCCTGGAATGCCCCGCGCGACCATTCAAAAGGGTTAGGTCGCCCTTGTCACCTCAGGGCGTTAGAAAAGTGTCGCCCCGCCCCGTTACACTTTTTGCGTAACTTCTGTCCTTGACACCGACTATTTGTGACGTGCGAGCCTCAGGTGTAAAGCCTGAGGTGACATATGGTTCGAATAGGGTACGCCCGCGTCAGCACTATTGAACAAGACCTAGAAATTCAATTGGCGAAGCTAAAAGCTGAGGGTTGTGAGATCATCCGCTCAGAGAAAGTATCAGGCGGCAGCCGTGATGGACGCCTGGAGTTGGAAACGGTTATACAGTTTCTCCGTCCTGGTGATGAACTTGTTGTCGCGCGCCTGGACCGCCTCGGCCGCGACACTCGCGACGTACTTAATATAATTCACGAGTGCGAGCAGCGGCAGGCATCAGTTCTGGTGCTCGATCCCCACGTGTCTACACGCGGTGAGATGGGGCACATCGTGCTGACTGTACTCGGCATGGTGGCACAAATGGAGCGGCGTTTCATTAGGGAGCGACAGCGGGAGGGCATAGCGCAAGCCAAAGCACTTGGTCGCTATACAGGCGGCAAACGCAGACTTGACCGCAATCGGGTTCTACAGCTTCGCAGTGAAGGAATGGGACCAACAGAGATCGCTAAGCAAGTTGGTTGTTCGCGAATGCAGGTCTATCGCATACTATCAGAGCAACAATGACGCTCAGTTGGGTACCGGTTAGCGACGAGGCTGCGAACACAGCAGGCTTATCGGTCGGGTCTTTAACCGTAAGCAATGTCCCAAGGGTTGTCCTCACCTCTTGTTGGCAGCATGTCGAACGCGGCATCGAGTGCCACGACGTCCCATATGGTTCGAGTGTTGGCGAGCTTTGGCTTCGGCATCCGGCCATCACTTACCATTTCGTCAAACAAGCTTGGGCTAACACCGATGTAGGCAGCGGCAGCCATACGAGAGACACCTCTTGGTCGTAACCCGTTTGGCAGCGGCGCTTTCTGACTCATCTTTATTCAACCGGTGGTTTAGGCCCTACGACACTTATCCAACAGCGGATTAGCAACCTTGTCAGGCAATAATGTGAAAGGCCTTTCACACTATTCAATCACTCCTGCCCCTTGTGCCCGCGGCTCCACCTTTGAGAGGTACTCCAGCGGGATGTGCTTCTACGCCAACGGATGTGCGATCGCCGCAGCTCTAGCTTCGCCCGGCACAGCCATCAAGCGCTCAGAATGAGGGCGAGTGTAAGCACACTTGATGAGCGGCGAGGGAGGCAAACAAAAGCGCCAGCAGCTTGCCGGCGCGTTTCTCTTCTTGTCCGACCGGACCTATTGAGCGGTGAAGGTACAGTCGCGGGGGCCGCGTTTACCCCTACCGGAGATTACATCACCTTGATTTGCTGCCTCAAAATCCACCGGCTTCGTACCGCCCTCCCCTTCGATGTATGTACCAGTGACTTGGAATGGATCGTTCTCAGCAACCACTCCCTGCCAGCTTTCGAAGCCATTCTCACCATCTGCACCGCGGCTAACTGTTAAGGTGCCATTGTTGAGGGTTGCGGGTATCTGGCGTGTGAAACCGCTACCCTCTGGCCCGCAGGTCAGGTCAATTGTTATTTCCTGGCCAGGTGCGCTCTCAGTGCCCACTCGGCCGACACCTGCAGCATCTAGGGCGGAACCGATTTCAGTGGCAGCCTCCTCTGTCATTATTCCTACCCGGCAAACCGCTAATATGTCTGTCGATCTGCAGAAGCGGCCGATACCAGTAATGGTATTCTGGGTCAGCAGCCCGTTTACCTGTCCTTGGTAGTCCCCTCTACCGATAAGAGCTTTCTGAATAGCGCGGACATAATCATTGGGAGAAGACTGCAACAGTTTCGGAAGATCCAGAGCGTAGTTTTGTGTGGCGGCACTTGGTTGTTCTTGGCTGTAAGCTGGAGCACCAGAGCAAATCAGCGCCAAGAGGATGGAAGTCCCAAATTTCACGGCAGCACCCATTTTGTGATCTCATTGAAAGCTATCTCCCCACAGAAAGAGCTGCAACCCCGATCGGCATCGCTCCCACGTGTACGGCATACTTTCATTCTCAATGGATTCACGCGATAACGGCACGACTAGAATAGCTCAGATCCTGCCGAACGGAGCGACCGGAAGTGTTCGCGTTATACGTAGTTCTTTACGTCATTCTCCTGGTTGTGTTCGTTGGGGGACACTATTCCGGCAAAAATCCTGACCACGTGTTTGCACCGTGGCCTGGCTATCCAGTGATATTCGCAACGTACTTTCTTTTGGGCACCCTAAGCCTAGTGACGCCAGTCACAGAAGCACAATGGCTAGTTTATTCACTTGCGATAGGCGGCTTTTGGCTGGGCAGTTTGCTGACGCGTGCAAGCTTCCGCCAATTTTCCAGAGAAAATGCCAGGACCTTGGACGAACAAAGGGATTATTTTGCACGCAGTCTGAATGTACCTGTAGTCGGCCTTGCCTCACTGGGAGGATTGGCCCTTACGCTATATCTTTGGCAAAGTTCAGGAATTCCGCTGCTCAGCCAAAATGTTGACTCTGCCCGCACCTCAATGGTTTCCAACGGCTACGTGGCACAACTTGCGACGACCTTGGACGTCGCTGCAATCTTTGCCCTTGCATATTTGCTGGCTCGTTGGGGCAAAAAGAGGTCATTGAACTTTTGGATCTGTCTGGCGGTAGTCGCCATCTTCATTGCGGTTGCACTGCTGTCTGGCTCAAGATCGCGCTTCTTGAAACTGGCTATACCCTCAGTTGTCTTGTTTCATTTCATGGTTAGACCGATACGCTTGAAAGGTGTCTTACTACTTGCATTAGGCGGGTTCTTTTTTGTGGGCGCCCTTGGGTACTACCGGTGGTACAGCATGTGGGGTGAGTTGAACCGGGCGGATGGCCCCACATTCGACGCTATTTTTTCGTATGCGACCTATGAGCTTAGCACCGCTGCTTCTGGGCTAGACATCGTGCTGAAGTACTTCCCCGATTTGCAAGAACACACGGGGGGATATCTCCATCTTGGCCCCTTCACCACCCCATTCGGCTCGGGCATTCCGACGCCTGGTGACTACTTTAAATCGATGATAGGGGGCAGGTGGGCTGGATTTGGCTTGGCCGCCACTTTCCTAGCGCCGATGTATGCAGACTTTTCGTTCGTCGGTGTTGTCGTCATGTCTACCCTTTACTGTTCCATACTACTCATCTTCTACCGTGCTGCACAAAGCCCAAAAGAAGCGCGGATCTACAAGCTTTGTATTTACGCCACGATGTTTTTTTTCACGGCTAGTGGGATTAGAAGCGACTGGCTTAGCTTCGAGTTCATCTGGTTCATAGCTGTCGCGTATGGGTTCTACTTTCTAAGAAGACCAGTAGTTCGCCAGAGCGCTCACGCTCCATTGGTGGCTCAGCTTTAGACTTCTACACCCCTTAGACCATGGTCGCCGGGGACATGGCTGCAGTGATCGCTTTTGCTATTACCATGTTCAGCGCCACATACTACACAGCGATTGAAGGGCGTAGGGTAGTACTTAGCCCGAACGATCAGCTTCGAAACTTAGACCCAGAGCATATCGTATCTCCGAAAAGGAGAGAGGATGATGTGGTTTGTTTTGGGCGCGCTAGGCGTCCTGTACTGGTCTGCGCAATCATTGGCATTGGCGTAAGCCGCGCAGATACGATGCACCATGGCGATACCTACGACACCTGAGATTGTCGTGTCGTAAGCGTATTAAAGTGCCCGGCCTTATTGCGGGATCAGTATGCTTGAAAATGCCTAGCTAGTGAGCGTTAAACGGCAGTCCCACCGTGAATGCACCGGCTGATGAATATCCCGAATTCATGGCGTGCAGCGAACTCGATGGTTCTCGGTGAGCCACGAAAAACAACGACCCGTTAGTATTGGACGCCTATTTTGCCCCGCCATTCTTCTGAATGGCTAAGGTCATCCAAGCCTCGCTGCAACAATAAATTATATAGTGATGTGAGGTCCACCCGAACTGCGGTATTCCGCACGGCCAGCCACGTAAGTTCAAACGCCTAGCGCCTAAACTCAGCCTGCCTGTTTGGTCAAAACGAGGTGCACTCCAGTCAATGGTACAAGCGTAGCTTTTGAACGCCTTGCGCACTGATGTCCAGCACCAGCGATTAGACCTATTACCTTCGCAACTTCTCAGAAATACTGCTTACGAGTGATGGTGATACCAAAAGAAGGATTCCAACGTTCACTATACCCATCATAAAACTGAGGCAAAAAAGAAGTAGAAGGCGATCAGAGAAAATATAGGAAAGCGACAGAGCTAAAACGAGTGTAAGCCCGGACGCAAGACTGGGCGCGGTTGGAAACGCTTGCCAACGTGAGATCATGTTGAGCAACAACGCGTCAATGGCTGTTCGCAATGACCAAGCAATTGCGGCACCTATTGCACCCCAAACTGCGATCATGACCCATACCAAAAGCAGAAAAGGCGCAACTTCGATCAGATGCATCTTTGCAATTAGGTCAGGGCGTTGCTGTGACTGAAGCAACGAAAAAGGGACAGTGGCAATCCCGTTGAACCAAATACCTACAAAAAGTACGGTTGCAATCGGGGTCGAGGTGGATGCAAGCTGCGGTATCCACACATGAAACAGGGGCCCCACTGCCAAAATGCCAGGTGCGCAGATCAAGCTCATCAGAAAGGCCGTGCGAGTAGCTGCATGCTTCGCCGTAGCTGCCGCTTCTGACTCGTTTGACTTCGACAGTTGAGGGAACAGAGCCCTAGAGAACGCCGCAGGGAAGATAAGGACTCGGTTCACTACATTGAAAGGAAGAGCATAGCTAGCTACAGCTGTTGCTCCAGACACCGCAGACAATATGAACTGATCAACGCTAGTCATTATTGGACTTATAGAGTTGCTTATAGTGACCCAGCCGCCGAAGGAAAAAAGCTGCTTCAATATTCGGAAGTTTACCTTTCTTATCCTAGTTACTGGTATATATTTAGAGCTAAAATAGGCCAGAGGTATTATCCCTAGCAATCTCATGGCAACTGCCGCAGAAATCAACAGTGGCAACTGGGGACCAAATACAATTGAGGCTATCAGTGGCGCTACTTGGAATAGTATTGCAGAAAATGTCTGAGTGGCATTTGCTTGCAAGAACTTATCGCGAGCATCTAAGGCTCCAACAAGAACTCCCGTCACGGTTACAATAGGCACCCCTAACGCGAGGAAAGGCAAGCCCGCTCGTAGCTCGATCACTAGCTCGGGGTGACCGCCAAGCAATGTATCAGCTGCCTGGCCGAGCACCAAGCAAAGTAAGACTCCCCCTGCAGAACCGATCATCAAATTTGTGAAGATTGCGGTCCAAAAAACCTCTTCTCGACGTTCGTCCGAGGCATCGTGAAGTTTCGCGAGAAGGTTTGCAGTAGCGCGTGAGAGGCCAAGGTCGAAAAGCGAGAAGTAACCAAGAAAAAGCCAAACCAGAGACATCGCCCCGAATCTAGGCGCGCCTATCGCGTTTAGGTAGAACGGTATTGTTGCAAAGGTCACCGCCAAGCCCACCAAGCTGCTTGACATGTTGTAAAAAGTATTACGCCTTAGGTGGCCCATGCTCATCCAATTCAGTATTCAGTAAAAATTTGGATCTATCAAGTTTTGGCGTTGCTAGCCATTTAGGCGCTCAAGAACCTCGGCGTACTTGGAGTGGATGACCTCCAGCCGGAATTCCTCCTTATGTCGCTGTAATGCGGTATTTCGAGCTGACCGGACTGCAAGTAGATCGCTAGCTACTTGGACTATTGCTCTATCTAGGCTCGCTTCGTCAGAGAAGAAAAACTGTCCCTCGCCAGCTACCCATCGGTTAAAACGATTGTCATGGGCAATCACCGCATTCCCTGCGCCAAGCGCCTCCACAAGCGAGGGATTAGTGCCGCCCACCTGATGCCCATGCACGTAAGCCAAGGCGTGCCGGCGCAGCGCCATGACTAACGACTTGTCATATATTGCCCCAGGGAAGACGACTTCATCGGAGGCCGTCCTCTTGATTTTCTGGTGGTATTCGTTGGTAGGGTCGAACCGACCCAAAACGACGAGCTGGAGTCCACGAGGCTTGGCGGAAAAGGTGCGCACTATCTCTAAGATAGAATTTTCTGGTTCGATACGGGCAATCGAAATCAGGTATTTGTCTGGGTCCAGTTTCATGGCCCTGACCGGTTCGGCACTGACCTCCCCGATCATGTCAGAACCGTATGGAATGACCACTGCTCGTGAACACCCATGTCGGTGCAGATGTTCCTTGATCTCTGGATGGTCGGCGACCGGAATGCTGCACACGTTGGCCCCGATGAACTCGTTCATATAGAACCAAGCTTTGACGGGCGTCGACCATTTGGCCCGTTTCCATTCAATGCCGTCCATGTTCATAGCGAAGCGTCGGCCGCGTAGCCGCTGAAGGATAGAAAAGATCGCCGTATTGTAACCAAGCACCAGATCGACGCCGGGTCGGCCGAGTACGTTACGCACGCAGCGCCAATCGAATATCACACTGCCCGCCGAACCCGACTTGCTGGTGCCCAGGTGAATACGGTGGATTCCTTCCCAATTGTCTTCGAAATCCGGCGGTAGGCTGCCATCCTTGTTAGGGTCAATCTGGCAATAGACGTTTACCTTCCAGCCCAGGTCGCGTAGATAGGGCGCCAAGCCTGCCGCAAAGGTTTCGAACCCGCCATGCGCAGCCGGCAAGCCGCGGATGCCCAGGATATTGACGACTCGCTTTTCGGTCTGGCCCATTAAAGCTTGCCTTGGGCGATCTGCATGAGGAACTTACCGTAGGTGCTTTTGCCCAATTCAATGGCCAATTTTTCGAGTTGAGCCTGGTTGATATGGCCCATCCGGAAGGCCACTTCCTCGGGGCAGGCAATCTTGAAGCCTTGGCGCCGTTCGAGCGTGCCGACGAATTCGGCCGCATCGAGCAGGCTGTCGGGCGTGCCCGTGTCGAGCCAGGCATAGCCGCGCCCCATCAGTTCCACCGAGAGCTGGCCGCGTTCGAGATAGACGCGGTTGACGTCGGTGATCTCGAGCTCGCCGCGCGAGGAGGGCTTGAGGTTGGCGGCGATGTCCACCACCTGCTCGTCATAAAAATAAAGTCCCGTCACCGCCCAGTTGGATTTGGCCTGGGCCGGCTTTTCCTCGATCGAGATCGCGCGCATCTGCCCCTCGAATTCCACCACGCCATAACGCTCCGGATCGGTAACGTGATAGGCAAACACCGTCGAACCGCTGGTGCGCGCCGTGGCCGAACGCAGCAACTCAGGCAGGCCGTGGCCATAAAAGATATTGTCGCCCAGCACCAGTGCCGAGGGACCGCCTGAGACGAAATCGGCGCCGATAATGAAGGCTTCGGCCAACCCATTGGGCGCCGCCTGCGAGGCATAGCTCAAAGAAATGCCCCATTGCGAACCATCACCAAGCAGGCGCTTGAAGCTCTCTAGGTCATGGGGCGTGGTGATGATCAAGATGTCTTTGATTCCGGCTAGCATAAGCGTGGTGAGCGGATAATAGATCATCGGCTTGTCATAAACCGGCATCAGCTGCTTGGAGACAGCCTTGGTGATGGGGTAGAGACGCGTGCCGCTGCCGCCGGCCAGAATGATGCCCTTCATGCTTTACTCCTTGGCCATACGCTTATGGCTGCCATTCATGTTTATCGGTTCGCCAAAAGGCGCTTGACGGTTTCCGCTGTCGCCGGCTGCCAGGCTGGCAGCCGGATGCCATAAGCATCGGCCAGTTTCTCAGTCGCCAGCTGCGAATTGGCTGGACGCGGCGCTGGGGTCGGATATTGGGCCGCGGTGATCGGCTCAACTTGGGCGACTGGACCGCCCAATCGACGCGAATTCTCCATGATCTCCTGGGCAAATTGGGCCCAATTTGTCTGCCCGGTGGCAACCATGTGGAAAATACCGCGCAACGTGTCGTCCCGCGGGCGCTGCACCAGCGCGCTGGCGATCTTGAGCACCGCGTCGGCGATGTCGAGTGCGCTGGTCGGTGTTCCCTGCTGGTCGGCGACCACGCGCAGCACCGCCCGTTCGCCAGCCAGCCTCAGCATGGTCTTGAGGAAATTGTTGCCAAAAGGGGAATAGACCCACGCGGTGCGCAGGATGGCGTGGTTGGCCGTCCCCGCCGCCAACGTCAGCTCGCCGGCTAGCTTGGACTGGCCATAAGCGCCCAGCGGCCCGGTCGGGTCGGTTTCCACGTAAGGGCTGGTCTTTGAGCCGTCGAACACGTAATCAGTGGAAAGATGGACCACCGGAATGCCCATTTCCGCCCCAGCCTCGCCGATCAGGCCCGGCGCCGTGCCGTTGATGGCGAAGGCGGCCTCCTTTTCGCTCTCGGCCTTATCCACCGCCGTATAGGCGGCCGCCGACACGATAGCGTCCGGCCGCAGCGCCAGGAAGGCCGTCTTGATCGTATCGGTCTGCCCTAGGTCAAACTCGGGTCGACCAAGCGGGATCACTTCAATGCCTGTCCCGGCCGAACGCTCGACCAGAGAGGTTACGACTTGTCCCGATTTCCCCGTGACCGCCAGCCGCATCAGACTACTGCCCGCTCGGTAATGGCCGACTTTAGTACACCCAGTCGCTCGCGGCCATAGCGGGCCTGCAGCGGCTCCCACCACCAGCGATTGTCCAGATACCAGGACACGGTCTTTTCGATGCCGGTGTCGAAGTTCTCCTGCGCCTTCCAACCCAGCTCGGTTTCGAGCTTGGTGGCATCGATTGCGTAGCGCGCATCGTGCCCAGGTCTGTCGGCGACGAAGGCGATGAGTTCGCTGCGCGGCTTGTCGGTCGGCACCAGCCGGTCGAGCACGGCGCAGATCTGCTTGACCACGTCGATATTGCGCCGCTCGTTGCGCCCCCCCACATTGTAGGTCTCCCCGATCCGACCGCGCTGGGCGATGAGATCAAGCGCCCGCGCATGGTCTTCCACATAGAGCCAGTCGCGGATGTTCTCGCCCTTGCCATAGACCGGCAGCGGCTTGCCCTCGAGGGCGTTGAGGATGGTCAGGGGGATGAGCTTCTCGGGGAAGTGATAGGGGCCGTAATTGTTCGAGCAATTCGACACCACGATCGGCAGGTCGTAGGTGCGCGTCCATGCCTTGGCCAAATGGTCGGAAGCAGCTTTGGAGGCTGAATATGGCGAGCTTGGATCATAGGGAGTCTGTTCGGTAAACAGCCCCTCTGCGCCCAGCGAGCCATAGACCTCGTCGGTCGACACGTGCAGGAAGCGGAAGCGCTGCTTATCCTCGCTCGAAAGCTCGCCGTAATAGCGCCGGGTCACGTCGAGCAGGGTGAACGTGCCAAGGACGTTGGTGCGCACGAAGTCCTCGGCGCCGGTGATCGAGCGGTCCACGTGGCTCTCGGCGGCCAAGTGCATGATCCGGTCTGGGCGGAACTCGGCGAAGGCCTTGCTCATGGCGCCGTGGTCGCAGATATCGGCCTGAAGGAACTTGTGGCTAGGCCGATTGTCCACGTTCTTAAGCGAGGCCAGATTGCCCGCATAGGTGAGCTTGTCGACGGTGAGCACCTCGTAGCGTTTTTCGATCACCAGGTGCCGGACCACCGCCGAGCCGATAAAGCCAGCGCCGCCAGTAACTAGAACTCGCATCACAGGTCCCTCATTTAAACGGAAAACAGAACGGGCAGGCTGCCAAGACGCGGCTGAGTCCTATCCTTTGCCGACATCAGCTCGGGATCGACCACCTCGGGCCATTTCACCCTGATGTCCGGATCGTCCCAAGCAACGCCGGCATCATTGGCCTTGCTGTAGTAATTGGTCACCTTGTAGCTGACGACGGTGTCGGCCTCCAAAGTGCAAAAGCCGTGCAGGAAACCGGGCGGCACCCACAATTGGTTGCCCTCGTCGGCAGTCAGCGTCGCCGCCACCCACTTACCGAAATTCGGCGAGCCGTGGCGGATATCAATGGCCACATCGAAGATGGCACCAGCCACGCACCGCACCAGCTTTCCCTGGGCGAACGGCTCGGTCTGGAAATGCAGGCCACGCAGCACGCCCTTGTTGCGGCTGAGAGACTGGTTTTCCTGCACGAAGTTCAACGGCGCGACGTTCTCCTTGAACCAGTTGTCGCGGAAGGTCTCGCTGAAATAGCCGCGCTCATCGGCGAAACGATTGGGAACAATCTCGACGACTTCTGGTATATCTAGGCGTCGCGCTTGCATTAAAGCCTCGTGTTGTTGAGCAAATCGAAGGACAAACCATCGGCCATCCGTGGACTCAATACCGGTCAGACCGATTCCATACCGTCCATCTTGGCAGGGGGTAATTGCTGAGCATGGGCCGCATATTGCATCATGATCTCCGACCGGCGCTTGAGCTGGGGACGGCGCAGGATAACCGACGCTGCAGCCAGCACGGTTGAGCGAAACCGGAAACCGGCCGACAGCAGGAACTTAAATAACCAATATTGCAGCTTGGTGGCACGCTTGGCATAGCGTTTGGCGCGGCTGTCCATCCATTTGGTCGAGAAAAAATCCTGGTCGCGGTCGCGCTGTGAGGCGCCCTGCACGTGCAGCACCTTGAGCCTGGGCAGGTAGCAAGCCTTGTAGCCGGCGGCGCGCGCCCGCTCGCCCCACTCCACGTCCTCACCATACATGAAGATGGATTCGTCCAGACCCCCGATTTCGTTCAGCACCGAGCGGCGCACCATCATGCAGGCCCCGCAGATCCAGTCGATATTCACCGCGTCCTTCTTGAGAAATTGAGGATGGGTGACATAGATGCTCGGAATGGCTGGGATGAGCCGGTGCAGCCAGAAGGCATGGCCGGCGATCGAGGCAAGGCCGGTCTTCCAGCCGCCATCGCCCACCTGGTGGGTGCCATCGACATTAACCAATTGCGGGCCGACCACGGCCACCTTTGGGTCGGCGGCCAGCGCTTCCTGCAGGCGCCAGATCACCTCGACATCCTTCACGAAGGCATCGGGGTTGAGCAGCAACACGTAATCGGCGGTGCACTTGCCGAAAGCTAGGTTGTTGCCACCCGAAAAACCAAGGTTCTTCTCGCTGGCGATCAGATCAAGCCCCGGATAGCGGTCGGCCAGATAGTTGGCCGTGCCGTCTAGGCTGGCATTGTCGACCACGAAGATCTCGAGCTCGGGATTGCCCACCAGCGGGTCGAGGCACTCGGCGATATAGCTCCTAGAATTGTAAGTAACGATGACAATCGAAACACGCGGCAGCGTTGTGATCATGCTTTCATCCGATCACGAACTAATGCCGCTGCGCCAAGGACGAAGCCGTAACTTGCCCAATAATGTCCATGAAACGTTTTTCCATAGCCTCCTCTGTAAACTGCGCGCGATATGTTTCGCGAGCACTTTCCCCGAGCAGCGCAACTTTGCTAGGATTGCGGACAGCATCCGCTATACATGCAGCAAGTGCCCCGGCATCGTTGGGAGAAAACAGCCATCCATCCTTGTCATTCGTGATAATTTCAAGCAGGCCGCCATGGGCTGCCGCCATTACCGGGCGAGCGAACGCCTGTGCCTCGATGGCCACACGGCCGAAGGGTTCGGGCGAACGGGAGGGCACCACGACCACGTCGCCCCATTCAAACTGCTCAGTGGGATCCTCAGTGAACGGCAGAAAGGTTACCTGTGGGACAAGCCCGTTGGTCTGCGCGTAGGCCTTGAGGTCGGCATCAAACGACTGGTTTTCGAACGTACTGCCCACGATGCGTACGTCCACCTTTCTCCTTGTTTCCAGCGGCAACTTGGTTAGTGCCTCTAGCAAAAGGTCTTGGCCCTTCCAAGCATTGATGCGCCCGATCATCAACAGCCTTAACGAACGCGAACCATCGTACCCGGTCGGTGTTGGATTGAATGGGCCGGCAAAGGAGTTGTGCAGCACGAAGTTGCGCTGCTCTGAGGGCAACGCAAAAGCGTCGCTGGTCGCTTGCGAGTTAAAGATTATGGCTGCCCTGGAGAACCCAATCATGCCACGGATCACGCTCATAGCCTTGCCGGTGGGGATTTCGCGTACATGCCCGATGATCTTCCCAGCAAATCCTCGCGCGGCAAGGTAGTAGTCAGCCACCACCGCGGTGTTGATGTATATAAGATCGGCTTCTTTTATGCGCCCTCGTGCCTTCATGATGGCAGCAAACAGACCCGGCAGCCCAACCGTGGCCCGAAACGCGAGCCCGCGTTTGCGTATGATCCACATCGGATCGAACATGACCTCGCAGCGCAACTTCGACAGCGGCTCCATGATCGGCCCCCTTTGAGGCAATACCACTGTCACGTTTGCGTCCGGGAATGCGCGACATAAGATATCCACGCACTGAATGAAGCTGCGGTCCGAACCGTAAAGCTCGTACCCTTGATGCAAACACAAAATTCGTTGCGGAGCGTTCATGAACAACTGCACCCTCGAGCGCCGCAAACTTGGCTTGGAACACCAAACGCAAGTCCAAACGAGACGGTCACTTGGATTCTTAGTAAGCCACAACCTTCCTGATGCTCAGGACTATTCCGCGGCATTAACGGATCTAGTTGATTGTTCTACCTGAATGGGCCGACCGACACTGGTGTAGCTGAACCCCGCAGCTTCTACTTCCTTGTGTCTATAAACGTTTCGAAGATCTACAAACGTCGCTCCCGCCATCGTTGAGCGGAGACGTTCAAGATCAAGCGAACGGAATGCGCTCCACTCAGTAACTAGAACTAGACCATCGGCTCGTTCGGCGGCGTCGTACGCGTCTTTGGCATAGTGCAAATTCGGCATTAAAGGCCTCGCGGCTTCGACACCCTCAGGGTCGAAAGCTCGGATGATAGCACCAGCGTCCTCAAGAGCTTGTATAATGGCCAGTGAGGGCGCATCCCGCATGTCGTCCGTGTTCGGTTTGAATGTCAAACCTAAGACTGCCACCCTCTTTCCACGTACGTCCCCTCCCATCGCTTGTATGATCTTTCGGCCCATCGCGCGCTTGCGGCCTTCGTTGACGGCGATCGTTGTTTCTACAAGGCGCAATGGCGCTTCATAGTCCTGACCGGTTTTCGCGAGAGCAGACGTGTCCTTCGGAAAGCATGAGCCGCCATAGCCAGGGCCGGCGTTCAAAAATTTTGTGCCAATCCGATTATCAAGGCCCATACCGCGGGCAACGTCTTGTACGTTAGCCCCAGTCTTCTCGCAAAGCTCCGCCATCTCATTGATGAAAGTGATCTTCATGGCGAGAAATGCGTTTGCAGCGTATTTGATGAGTTCCGCGGTGCGTCGACCCGTGAACATCAACGGGCCCTGATTGAGGTACAGCGGTCGGTACACCTCCGTCATAGGCAACCGTGCACGCTCATCTTCTATCCCTATCACTATCCGATCCGGCAGCTTGAAATCGCTGATAGCTGCGCCTTCCCGTAAGAATTCCGGGTTCGAAACCACTACGAAGTCGGCCTGAGGATTAACTTCCTTGATGATGCGTTCGATCTCATCGCCAGTTCCAACTGGGACGGTGGACTTTGTTACCACCACCGTAAATCCCGAGAGAGCTTTTGCTATCGAAGCGGCCGCTGCGTACACATAGGAAAGGTCAGCGTGGCCATCTCCGCGTCGCGAGGGCGTACCTACCGCAATGAACACCACGTCCGCGTCAGCTACAGCTGGTTCCAGCTCTGTGGTAAATAGAAGCCGCTCGTCTTTCACATTGCTGGCTACTAACTGGTCCAGGCCGGGCTCAAAGATCGGTATTTTACCTTCGCGCAGAGCCTCAATTTTAGCTTGGTTCAGATCGACACAAGTGACTGTGTGGCCAAAATCGGCAAAACACGCTCCTGAGACCAGACCTACATATCCGGTACCAATCATAGTGATGCGCATTGTGCCCCGCCTGAAGTGAATACTTGTGCCTACTTAATTGAACACAGCGACTTCAGCTACGCCCAAACCGCAAGAGAGCCACGCGTTTTCAAAGTGTAGTAAATACGGCCAGATTCGAATTTGGCACACAATTGCTAGGCTCTGTTAGCATAACTAGGGGCAGCACCCATCGGCCACGCTCGGCTGGCAACAGAGCCTCTACCAGTACCCACTCCCGGTCAGTCAGATCGCCTCGCGCCAACAATGCCTCCTCTCAAAGGAGGCCCTCAATCAATCAAGCGGCGATTTGGAAAGCCTTTTGTTAACACCGCTTCGGTCGCAACGAATGACCAAGCTAAGCACCACCGCGCTCGCTCAGTTGCTACCCATTTGCTACTTGGCGGTCGCAAATGCCGCCACAGCAGAAGTCAGATACGCCGCAACGAATTGAAAGATTGAGAAAATGGTGCCCGGGACCGGAATCGAACCAGTGACACGCGGATTTTCAATCCGCTGCTCTACCAACTGAGCTACCCGGGCATAGGGGCGGAAGGACCGCCCGGCTCAAAGCCACGGGCCTTATAGGTGAAGGGTTTTGCCTTCGCAAGCAGGAAAAGGCCGTGGCAAGAAAAGATGAGGTTACGTTCGTTCTCATCGAAAACACGTTCTTGCGCCGGTGCTCGCCAGCAGCCAAATACCAGCTTCTCGCTAAACTATAAGCTCTTCAAGCTTCTACTGCACCGGATGGAAGCCCCGCAGTTCTTAGCTTTCTAACGCTCTGCTTGCTGAGTGGTACGATTTCTGCGTAGGACTGACAGAAATTTAGGATGGAAAATGCCACTTGCGACGAAAGGCTTCAGCTTGCTTAGCGAGGGTAGATCTCGAAGTCTCGTCCCAGCGAAAGGTCATCGTTGGTGAAGCCGATCAGCTTCGAAGCGTACGCAACAACGATGCTGACATTACCTTCGATGTCGATCTCTTGAACATCGATTTCATCAAAACTCATACTACGCCACGTGTCGAACATCGGTCTGTTCATGTCCATCGCCTCTCTAAAGGGTAGCGTTAGAGCGTCGTCCATGATCCAGAGGGTGTGAAGGTGAATGTTTGAAAGCTCCCCACTGCGATGCCAGTGCCTTGAGCCTGCGGCATCAAGGAAAGCAGCCACATTGGGAAGCCGATGACGATTACAACTTCGATGATAGTTCCTGCCAATCAGCTTTCGACAGATTGCATTGTACAGGTGATCAAATGCTTTCATCTCGAATGCTCCTTGTGAGAGGCCTTCGGCCTGTCGCCTTTGGCGACGCTGAGCTTCGCGTTCAAAGGTTAGGGTGACGAAGAACGCTTTGCTGCTAGATGAAGCATGATTTTGAAACCAGCTGTTGAAGTAGTCGGCGTAGGCTTTATTGATGCGATGTGGATTGTTCATTTCCTTTCCAGATTGACCGGAGCTCCGATTGCATCGGCGTTCCGGTGGTAAGTGAATTCTTCCGTCAGAGCTTCTGAAGCTTCTTTTTCAAAGCTATCAAACCCACCCAGGAATGCCTGAACGGGTTAGGAGAAGATGAGGGAAGGTTGCTAGATCAGAGGATGACCGTCGTGGTCTGCATATCCATCCACATCTATTTATCGGTGAGATAGCCGGGTGAATGCTGCACCGTGTGGAACTTTTGGCGCACACAAACTTGCATTTCGCTCGTTGATATGAGTCCTCCCTCGGTTGATCGGTTGCGTTGTTTAATGGTGCAACCCGATGAATGTCAGCATGAGAGACCGGGTATTAGGATCCCTGCTGGGAGGCGTCTGTGGCGACGCACTTGGTGCTCCCTTTGAGTTCGTCTCTCATGCCGAGATGATCAACGAGTGTGGCCCTGGTGGAGTGCGGGAGTTTTGGCCAAGAGACGCAAGAATGGCCCAAATAACCGACGAAAGCCAGCTAGTCCTGTTCACTACGGCAGGACTCATAGAAAGTCGTCTGAATAGGTCAATGAGTGAAGTTGAACACCTTCATCTCGCCTATTTAGCTTGGCTCTCCACCCAGGGTATAACCAGCCCGCTGCTTCCTATGTGGAGTAGTCCCTACGGCCACCTTTGCGAAATCGTAGCCACGCAAGGTGATCGTGTGCCGAACGCCAACACAATGGTGGCTTTGAGCGAGGCAACTCAGCTCGGCAAATCACCTCAAACTGCTGCTGAGGGAAATGGAGCTGTAGCACGGTCTGCCCCTTTTGGACTTCTATACAGCGATACACCTCAAAGAGCCTATCACGCAGCCGTTGCTGACGCTCGCCTTACTCACAATAGTCCTAGCGGATACATAGCCGCTGGAGCGTTCGCGATGATGATCGCTTGGATAATGAAAGGCTATTCGATCACAAGGTCTGTTGAACGAACACTCATGTTCCTCCATCTGCAACCAGGTCAAGAGTCGGCAGTGCATGCGATAATGCATGCTCCTTGGAGATGGTCGGATTACTTTGAACGTTCTGAATGGATGGGCTTCGGCTGGCGCGCAGATGAAGCTCTAGCCATTGCCGTCAATGCGGTTCTAACAACTAACTCCTTTCACGACGCAGTTGCCGTAGCAGCAAACCATGACGGTGACAGCGATACCACAGCTTCAATGGCCGGCAATTTGGCGGGAGCGTTGTATGGAATACGGGGAGTACCGCGTCGTTGGATGGAGAAACTCGAACTTCGGCAAGAGATCACAGGAGCTGCACGCTTGTTGTGCGCGTACATACCCGAGTGTTCCCGCTGTTCCAGCTATGACGAGCTCCACCCAAGCAATTTATTTCAGCCATTTTAAATTGAAGCGTCTAGGCGCGTTATTTCAGGAAGCAGCATAGCTGGTATATCCTTGTACCGTAAAAGTAAGCGCTCACTCACCCATGCCGAACTTTTACGGACCAAGCACGTCGAACCATTTGCCCTGCGCTACGCACTCTCGCTTGACGCCCACCGCAATTTCCAGCATCTATCGCTGTGCACGCGGGTGTATCTCAATGGTAGAGAAGCAGCTTCCCAAGCTGATGACGAGGGTTCGATTCCCTTCACCCGCTCCAATTCTCCCCACATAGTTCGCGATATAAGCTGGTGGATTTAGTCCTGCCAGTTCGACGCAGCGTGGATCAGTTCTTCGGCGATGCGGCTGGGGAATTGGCGGGGGATGGTGAGGGCGTAGAAGGCTTCGTGGATGGACGGTAACGGAGCAATCTCGCGCAAGGTGCCGGCTTCGAGTTCATCTCGCACGACGATCGCCGGCAGCGGGGCGAGGCCAATGGCTTCGCGGGCCATGAGGCGGAGCATGGCCATGTCGTCCACTTCGGCAACAATGATCGGGTCGACGCCAAGGCGCGCGCAGAGCGCGTCGAATTGCGGGCGGATGTTGCTGGCGCCGGAAGGCAGGATAACGGGACTACTTTGGAGCACCGTACGCGGGTCCGTCGAAAGGCAATGCAACGCGGGCGCCCCAAAAAGCGTAATGGTTTGCTCAGCTAGCCGGTGCACGACAAGGTTAGGGGTATAACCGGCTGAGGGCGGGGCGTTACATAAGACGACGTCAAGATCCAGCCGCTCTAGCAGGCTCACCAATTCCTCAAGGCTGCCTGAGGTCAGGATGACTTCGAGTTCGGGCCGATTGAGGCATGGGCGCAGGAAGTCGATCTGAAAATTGCGCGACAGGGTTGCGAGGGCGCCAATACGCAAGAGCTGGCGGCGGCCCGATCCAGCACGCAAGGTAGCAACGAGGTCCTCTCCGGCCGCAAATATTGCGTTGGCATGATCAAGCGCTACGCGGCCAGCTTCAGTCAAAATAAGTTGGCGGCCAACCCGCTCAAACAATGGGTGACCCAAGCGCTCCTCAAGCGTGTGGATTTGAGTGGACAAGGCTGATTGTGAAACGGCGAGCCGACGCGCGGCGCGGGTGAGATTACCCTCTCTGGCAACTTCCCAGAAGTAGCGAAGATGATTGTAGTTCAGCTGGTGCATACATCTTCTTTATAGAACGTTTTGATCCAAACAATGAATTTTCCTGAATGAACTCGACCGGGTAAGTCCGCAGCACTCCTGCCCTGGCACAAACCTTGAGTTCGTTATGGAAACACTTCTCTCCCCGATCGTCCTGTTCTTCATCCTAGGGGTGGTTGCCGTTATTGTACGCAGCGATCTGCATGTTCCGGAGGTCGTCGGCAAAGCGCTGGCGCTGTATCTCATGGCGGCAATAGGCCTTAAAGGCGGCGTGCAAGTTGCGGAAACGGGCTTTACCATCGAGCTTGCAGTCGCAGGACTGGCAGGGCTTGCACTTAGCTTCCTGCTACCCCTGCCCGCTTTCTGGGTCTTAAGGCGTTTGGGTAAACTAGACGCGGTCAACGCCGGCGCTGTGGCAGCGCATTATGGATCCGTATCGGTGGTAACGTTCGTAACGGGTGTTGAAATCCTCACCGCACAAGGTCTGCCGCCGGCGGGGTACATGGTGGCCGTCCTGGCGCTCATGGAGACGCCGGGTATACTCACCGGGCTGTGGCTGGCGCGGGGCACGAAAGGGCAGGTGCAGGCGGAGCGGAGCCATCTGGCAGAAGCGCTAACCAATGGTTCGGTGCTGCTGCTGGTCGGAAGCTTCGTGATTGGCCTGATAGTTGGGAAGCCAGGGTTCGCACCAGTTCAGCCGGTGTTTAATGGTGCCTTCCGGGGCATGCTGTGCCTGTTCTTGCTCGACATGGGTTTGGTGGCGGCGCGGCAGTTGCTGGCGAGCAAGAGCCTGACGCCTATGCTGGTGGGCATTGCGGTTGGGCTGGCGCTCGTCAATGGCATGATCGGCGTGATGGTCGGCGTTTCCATTGGGCTGGACACCGGCTCGGCTGCAATCCTAGGGGTTTTGGCCGGAAGCGCGAGCTATATTGCGGCGCCAGCGGCCATTCGGTTGGCATTGCCACATGCCGATATTGGTCTGCCGCTGGCTATGTCTCTGGCCGTTACCTTCCCATTCAATGTCCTTGCGGGCATCCCGATCTTTGCAACAGTGGCACGCTGGTTGGCTTGAGGTTTCGAGCCAAGCAGTACCCTCTGCTTATCATGCTTGTAGGCTATTTTACTGGCTGGTCGTTAGTCTTACCCTTGGGGTCGTTGATGGGACGACCCATGTCGTCGATGTTGTCGTCCGTTTGCTGCCCTTGCTGGGTTTGAGTGGGCTTGCTGTTGGACGGACGGTCGGAAGCAGGCTTTTTATCTGGTCCAGACATGGTCTTGGCCTTTCGGGGTTGATCGATCTTCGGAGCGCTAGTGGTGGTGCTTCGGCATTTCGCGGAGCTGTTCCTTGGTAAAGCTGGTTACGGCATGGACATGCCCGGTTTCGTCGCGCATGAACTCGAGATGTTGCAGGGGCAAGGCGATGGGCTTGGCACCCATGCCCAGAAAACCCCCGACATCCACCACGATCTGGATGGCGGCGCCGCTGCCATGCAGGTGCGAAACCGTGCCGACCTTGTGGTCGTTGGCACCATAGATCGTTGCGCCTTCAAGAGTGGAAGGGGTAAGCTCGGCCGGCGTGAGCCTGACGTGTGAAGAGTGATCCATGTTCTTGGTCCAGTTGGCTTTCATGGCTCAACCGCTCAGTGGCCGTTCTGTTCCCCAATTGAACTTGCCGTTCAGTGCATCAACCGGGCTCGACAGAGAACGTTCGGAAGTGATGAAGTAGGGCTAAAAGGCAAGAGATTTGCGGATTTCTCCTCCTATGCAATTCAAGGTGACAGCATCGCGCTATGATCCGGTTGGGCAGCGCTTGCACTTTACCGCTTCGGGCGAGCGCCTAGGGACGCGCTTCACCGTTGCTTCGCATGTGCGGTGCCTCAAAGACCCCGGTACGCCAGATCGCGTTCATCTGGTAGCGCTAGTGGCGCTTACCGACATCTTCAAGCGTCCGTCGGCGTCTGGCCGTTGACGGTCATTGGCGTAGAGTCGTGCCGCGAGTTTGAAGCAACCAAGTCATGCCGAACCGGTTGCACCAGCGCATCGAACTTCAAGGCGCCACATGCCAGAGTATCACGCTACATGGCAAATTCGGAGACATAAGGGCTGCATTGACCGGACATTGGAGATAATCCTCTGATGCCGCGTTACTACTTCGATATCGATGATGGAGAAGACAGTTATGTCGACAATATCGGCGTCGACTTGCCAGACATGGACGCCGCGATCCGCGAAGCACGGCGGGCCCTGGGCGACATGATGCGCGATGCTTTGCGCGAAGCCAAGAGCGATGGCATGTCGGTGCGGATCAGGGATGGCGCAGAGGGACCGGTCCGGCTGGAAGTGACGCTTACCACCATTCGACCAGAGAAGCCTAGCCGCTAAGGCAATTCTTCTGGCAGCGCCGATTATTTAACGGCAAATTTATGATTGTGGCGGAACGCACGGGCAAGCGGGGCATTAATCTGGCACAAGGAGGCGCCCATGCTGACGATACGCAAGAAACAAAAGATGTGGAATCTGGCAAAGCTGGCAGCCGTTGTGGTTCTTGGTACGCTGGTCTTCACCCCCAAGGACATCGACCTCTCCGCTGTAACCGAGTTCAATCCGCTGGTGACCCAGGCTCAGGCCTCCGGTCTCTAGATTCCACATATAGCTGCAAAACCGCCCGCCCCGCTCGAAATGCCGGACGGGCGTTTTGCTGTCCGGTGCTGGATGATCTCATCGCCGCAGTATGGTGGGACACGCTAACTCTTTGCAGCTCAACTGGTCTCCTCGTACAGTTTTGGTCTTGATGGCGCCGGAGAATTGAGCAATGTCATCGCTGACCACAGGGGATCCCGATTGCCGTTTTCCAGCCAAGCATTCTTGCGCTCGACAGCGCTTTTGCTGCTCGTGGGCTTTGTTGCGCTGGCAGCTATCGTGGGAACCACGGTGTGGTTGGTGGAACAGAACCAGAGCTGGTTCGAACAGACAACGCAGGCCCGCGTGGCGCGCGCCGCCACTATCAATCTGCGCACGGCCTTGCAGGATCTTGAGACCGGTCAGCGCGGTTTTCTCTTGACCCAAGAAGAGCGTTATCTGGAGCCCTACAATAGGGCCTTGCCCGAAACGCCGGGCTATATTGACCGGCTGGAAGAGATCCTCGAACCGTTTCCTGAGGCAGCGCAGCCCCTGCTAAATCTGCGCAGCACGATCACGGGCAAGCTTGAAGAGCTGGCGCGCACCATCGAGCTAACTCGCGCAGGAAACCGCGACGAGGCTCTCGCCATCGTCATGTCGGACCAGGGCCGCGAGGCCATGAACGAAGCGCGTACCTTGCTTGATGCCATCATCAATGCCGCCGATCAGCGCATCATCGATGGCGTCGAGAACCAGCGCAATGCCAGCAACGCCTTGCGCTGGGTGACGATCCTGGGCGCCCTGATCATCTTTACCGTGGTTGCAGGCTCGGCCTGGGTCGTATTGACCTATACGCGCGAACTGGGGAAAGCCCGGGCCGAAATCGAAGCAGCGCGCTTGAGCCTTGAGGAACGGGTGCGCGAGCGTACGTCCGACCTCGGCCGGGCGAACGAGGAAATCCAACGCTTCGCCTATATCGTGACGCATGATCTGCGCGCGCCGCTGGTCAACATCATGGGCTTTACCAGCGAACTTGAAACCAGTGTTGGCCAGCTCTCCGATTATCTCGCCAAGGCGCCGGAGAGCGACGATCCCGGCTTTGCCGAGGCCAAGCTCGCCGCGACCGAGGATTTGCCAGAAGCCATCACATTTATCCGTGCTGCCACCAAGAAAATGGATGGGCTGATCAACGCCATCCTCAAGATCTCGCGCGAAGGGCGCCGCCAGCTCAAACCGGAAACGATCAAGCTTGCCGAACTGATCGAAGCCAGCACCAATGCCGTGCATCACCAAGTTAGCGAGAATGGCGGCAAAGTCGGCCTGGATATCCAAGTGCCCAAGCTCGTATCCGACAAGCTGTCACTAGAGCAGGTGCTTGGCAATCTCATGGACAATGCCATCAAGTACCGGCACCCCGATCGCCCGGTCGAGATCAACATCCGCGCGCGGCCGGTTACGGGCAATCGCGTCACGATCGAGGTTGAGGACAATGGTCGGGGCATCGCCGACACCGATCATGAGCGGGTTTTCGAATTGTTCCGGCGCTCGGGCGCCCAAAGCCAGCCTGGCGAAGGCATCGGCCTTGCCCATGTCCGTACCATGGCACGTAGCCTTGGCGGCGACGTTACCCTGCGCTCCAGAATGGGCGTAGGCACCACCTTCATCATCACCTTGCCGCGCGATCTGCGCAGCCATCTCGGGATCAAAGCTGCATGAGCAACGACGGAAAGCCGGTCACCATCATCATGATCGAGGACGATGAGGGGCATGCGCGCCTTATCGAAAAAAACATACGCCGTGCTGGTGTGGGCAACGAGATCATCCCCTTCACCAACGGCACGGATGCGCTCGGCTTCCTCATGGGTCCGGATGGTTCGGGCGAGAACAACAGAGGGCGCCAGCTGCTGGTGCTGCTCGATCTCAATCTGCCCGACATGACAGGCGTCGATATTCTTGAAAAAGTCAAAAACAACGAACATACGCGCCGCTCGCCAGTGGTGGTTCTGACCACAACGGACGACCAGCGCGAGATCCAACGTTGCTATGATCTGGGCGCCAATGTTTATATCACCAAGCCGGTCGATTATGACGGGTTCGCCAACGCGATCCGCCAGCTCGGCTTGTTCTTCTCGGTCATGCAGGTTCCGGAAACCGAATAGCTGATGCCCAACCGCATCCCTAGCGTGCTCTATATCGACGACGATCCCGGCCTAGCGCGTCTCGTGCAAAAGGCCCTGGAGCGGCGTGGCTTTGTGTTCGAGCATGCAGCCGATGGCGAAGCGGGGCTGACCAGGATCGCTCAAGGCGGCATCGACGTGGTGGCACTCGATCACTACCTGCCGACAGGCACGGGGCTCGATGTGCTGGCGCGCATGGAAGACATTCCGGACAGGCCAGCAGTGGTCTACGTCACCGGAACCGCAGAGACCGCAGTCGCCGTCGCGGCGCTCAAGGCTGGTGCTGCGGACTACGTGCTCAAGACTGTCGATGCCAGCTTCATAGAACTACTGCTGACCGCAATCGAGCAGGCCATCGAACTTATTCGCCTCAACCGGGCCAAAGCACGCGCCGAGCAAGATGTGCTCGAAGCTAAGGAACGCGCGGAAATGCTGCTGGGTGAGGTCAATCACCGGGTGGCCAACAGCCTTGCCATGGTGTCGGCGCTCGTTGGGCTTCAAGCCAATTCGATGGACAATGCCGAAGCCAGGAGCGCCCTGGCTGAGACGCAGGTGCGCATCCAGGCCATCGCCGGCGTACACCGGCACCTTTATACGACCGACGATGTGCGTTCGATCGATCTGGGCGAATATCTGCAGAGCTTGGCGGCGGAACTCGAAACCACCATGCAGGCCAAGGAAACGGCGACACGTATCCTGGTCAATGTGCAGAACATCACCATTCCAACCGAAAAGGCGGCTTCGGTCGGTGTCATCGTCACGGAGCTGGTGACCAATGCCCTCAAATACGCCTATGCCGAGGGGCAATCCGGTGAGATCCGGATTGCTCTCAGTCGCGCCGGTGAGGAGAATATAGGGCTGATCGTGGAAGACGACGGCGTTGGCTGGGATGGCACAGGCGCACCGCAGGGCACAGGCTTGGGCAGCCGTATTGTCAAGGCAATGGCCGTAAGCCTTGGCGCTACAGTCAGCTATGCCAACAAAGTGCCTGGTACGCAGGTTGGCGTGCAGTTCCCGGTTTAGCTGCGCAGGCCCGGCGCTTCCTGCCCAGTGCTTTGGACATATTCGGTATAACCGCCCCCGTAGGCGTGCACGCCTTCAGGCGTCAGTTCCAACACACGGTTGGAGAGTGCCGCCAGGAAATGCCGGTCATGGCTGACGAACAGCATGGTGCCTTCATACTGGGAGAGCGCCGAGATCAGCATCTCTTTGGTCGCGATATCAAGGTGGTTGGTCGGCTCGTCAAGCACGAGGAAGTTTGGGGGGTCAAACAGCATGATGGCCATGACCAGCCGGGCCTTTTCGCCGCCCGAGAGCACCCGGCACTTCTTTTCGATCTCGTCGCCCGAAAAGCCGAAGCATCCGGCGAGCGCCCGCAGGGGCGCCTGCCCCGCCTGGGGGAAGCTGTCCTGCAATTGCTCGAAAACGGTGCGATCACCATCGAGCACATCCATGGCGTGCTGGGCGAAATAGCCCATCTTCACGCTAGGGCCACGCGCCACCGAACCATCGTCCGGCGATGACTCGCCTGCCACGAGTTTAAGGAGTGTCGATTTGCCGGCGCCGTTGACGCCCATGATGCACCAGCGCTCACGGCGGCGCACCTGGAAGTCGAGCCCTTGGTAGATCGGGCGCTCGCCATAGCGCTTGTGCACGTTTTTCATGACCACCACGTCTTCGCCCGAACGCGGCGGGGTGCGGAATTCAAATTCTACGACCTGACGGCGCTTAGGCGGCTCCACCCGATCAATCTTATCGAGCTTCTTGACTCGGCTCTGCACCTGCGCGGCATGAGAGGCACGTGCCTTAAAACGCGCGATGAAATCGAGTTCTTTGGCGAGCATTGCCTGCTGCCGCTCGAACTGCGCCTGTTGGTTCTTGTCGGCAATGGCGCGTTGCTGCTGGTAGAACTCGTAATTGCCGGTGTAGCTAGTGAGCGATCCCGCATCGATCTCGACGATCTTGGTAACAATGCGGTTCATGAACTCGCGATCATGCGAGGTCATCAGCAAGCCGCCCGAATAGTTCTTGAGAAAACTTTCAAGCCAGATGAGGCTTTCAATATCCAGATGGTTGCTTGGCTCGTCGAGCAGCAGCGCATCGGGGCGCATGAGGAGAATGCGGGCCAGTGCCACGCGCATCTTCCAGCCGCCCGACAAGGCGCCGACATCGCCGTCCATCATGGCCTGGCTGAACCCAAGCCCGTCGAGCACTTCGCGCGCTCGGCCATCGAGCGAATAGCCGTGGAGCTCCTCGAAGCGGCCCTGCACTTCGCCATAGCGGTTGATGATCTCATCCATCTCGTCGGCGCGATCAGGATCGCCCATCGCGACTTCGAGCTCAGCCATTTCTCGCATCAGTTCGCTGACCGGCCCTGCCCCGTCCATCACTTCGGCGACCACGGAACGGCCGGCCATCTCGCCGACATCCTGGCTGAAATAGCCGATGGTGACGCCACGATCGACCGAGACCTGGCCCTCGTCGGGCAATTCCTCGCCGGTGATCATGCGGAACAGCGTGGTCTTGCCTGCGCCATTGGGGCCAACAAGGCCCACTTTCTCGCCCTTCTGCAAGGCGGCAGAAGCGTCGATGAAGACAATCTGCTTGCCGTTCTGCTTACCGATGGATTCAAGGCGGATCATGAGGCAGTCACTCGGGAATTTGGGTGGACGTGTCCCTAAAGCATCCGTGCTCCCCTAGCGCAAGCCTCGGCGCGGGCTGGCTGCCATGCTTGCATTGTCGTGCCGGAGCCTTCAAGCTCATCGGCAAGCCGCAAAGCGGCAAAAACCGGAGGGTTGTTCCATGCTGCGCCTAGCCACTCTGCTTGTTTTGGCCATTACTGGACCCGCCGCCGCCCAGGACGTTACCGACTACCTCGGCATTCCAGGTCCGATCGTCCTGGGAGAGACTAGCTACGAGCTGGCGTGGAGCTCTCACCCGCTCCCCAACTACACCAAGCATGAATATGTGCCCGAGGGGCAGGTGGTCGAAAACTACCAGACAATGGTGCTGGTCGAGTTCCTCGCCGGCGAAGTCACCCCGATAGCCATGGCGGAAGCGCAAATGGCACGGCTGGAAGAACGCAAGGCAAGCGATCCCATGGTCAACATGGACCTCATCCAAAACGAAAGTACCGGCGAGGTGATCCTCGACTTCCTGCTCAGCGCGCCCGATGCCGAGGGCAACATCATCCTTGAGTGGAACGCCTATCGCTTTGCCAGCGAAGAGGATGCGGAGGGCAATGGTGGTGCGCTGCTGTTTGCCGTTAGCCATCGCGCCTACGGCAATGACGCGGCCGAGGCTTTCCTGACCGATCTGGGCGAGTTGCGCTCCGAGCAGATCGGTCTGCTCGCCAGTGCCGCCATGCCGGAGTTGTAGCAGCCAGCCCCTACTACCTTGCTTCACCAGTTGCGAACAAAACCAGAATAGAGTTCCCTTGCTGTTCTCCTTGGGGAACTCGATTCGGTGCTCGCCAGCCTTTCTTATCTCGACAAGCTCAACCCTGAGCAGCGCCGCGCCGTGGAGCACGGCGTAGGACAGGTGCGACCCGGGCCTTTACTCGTTATTGCGGGCGCAGGTTCGGGCAAGACCAATACGCTGGCGCACCGGGTGGCGCATCTGATCGTCAACGGAGCCGATCCTCGCCGAATTCTGCTAATGACCTTTTCGCGCCGCGCGGCGAGCGAAATGAGCCGGCGCGTCGAGCGCATTGCCGCGCAAGTGATGGGCACCAGTTCGGGCGTCGTAACTGACGCGCTACACTGGGCCGGTACCTTTCACGGGATTGGCGCCCGTCTCCTGCGCGAGCACGCAACTCAAATCGGGCTGGATCCAGCCTTCACCATCCATGACCGCGGAGATTCAGCCGATTTGATGAACCTGCTGCGGCACGAACTTGGCCTATCTGAAACCAAGAGCCGCTTTCCGACCAAGGGCACGTGCCTCGCCATCTACTCCCGCGTCGTCAACGCACAAGATGATCTTGAAAACGTGCTCAAGACTGTCTTCCCGTGGTGCGCCATGTGGCCTGCCGAACTACGCACCTTGTTTGGTGCGTATGTCGAGGCCAAACAGAAGCAGAACGTCCTCGATTATGACGATCTGCTACTTTACTGGGCCGGGATGATGGCTGACGCTGGCGTTGCCGCCGAAGTGTCCGCCCGGTTCGATCATGTGCTCGTCGATGAATACCAGGACACCAACAAGCTCCAATCTTCCGTCCTCCTGGCGCTCAAGCCACAGGGACATGGGCTAACTGTGGTGGGGGATGATGCGCAATCGATCTATTCATTCCGTGCAGCCACCGTGCGCAACATTCTTGATTTCCCCGCAGCGTTCAGCCCGCCGGCGGAGATCGTGACGCTGGATCGCAATTATCGTTCGACCCAGCCGATCCTGGGAGCGGCCAATGCGGTGATCGACCTTGCCGCCGAGCGCTTCACCAAGAATCTCTGGACCGAGCGGCTATCAGACGCCAAGCCGCTGCTGGTCACCGTGCGCGATGAAGCCGATCAGGCGCGCTATGTCGTGCACAAGGTGCTCGAAACGCGCGAAGCCGGCACGCCGCTCAAGCAGCAAGCCGTGCTGTTCCGCACCTCGAGCCATTCGGGCCCGCTCGAGATCGAACTCACGCGGCGCAACATCCCGTTTGTGAAATTCGGCGGCCTCAAATTCCTCGACGCCGCCCATGTCAAGGACCTCCTCGCAATCCTACGCTGGGCGGAGAACCCGCGCGACCGTGTGGCCGGCTTCCGGGTCCTGCAAATGCTGCCTGGTGTTGGCCCGGCCTCAGCCGGCCGCGTGCTCAATGCCATGGCCACGGGCCCTGACCCTGTCTGGGCCCTGGGTGAAATACCCACTCTAGCCCGCGCAGGCGAAAACTGGACCAGTCTTGTCGCGCTGTTCGGCAAGCTTGCCAAACGCGACGCGGGCTGGCCTGCTGAGCTTGGTTATGCCCGGCTCTGGTACGAACCGCTCATGGAGCAGCGCTTCGAGGATGCGCAGATCCGGCAGGCCGATATCCTGCAACTGGAACAGATTGCCTCGAGCTATTCCAGCCGCGAGCGCTTCCTTACCGAGCTAACACTAAATCCGCCCGATGCTACCTCCGACCAGTCCGGCGTGCCGCTACTGGACGAAGACTATCTCATCCTGTCCACCATCCACTCCGCCAAGGGACAGGAGTGGAAGGCCGTGCATGTGCTCAACGTCGTCGATGGCTGTATTCCGTCCGACCTGGGCACAGGCTCCGCCCATGAGCTCGACGAGGAACGGCGTCTTCTCTATGTCGCCATGACCCGGGCCCGCGACGAGCTCAACCTCATCGTGCCGCAGCGTTTCTTCGTCACCCAGCAGGCCAAGCATGGCGACCGGCACATGTATGCGCAACGAACGCGCTTCATTCCGCGCTCCATGATGCCATTGTTCGAGGACATCCTGTGGCCGCCGGTCAAGCCTGCCTACATCGAAGGGCTCTCCGCTGCCCCGGCGCGCATGGATATCGGCGCCCAGATGCGCAGCATGTGGTCAAAATAGCCAAGTCGCAATGAGATCAATCCGATTCAGGATTGAAAAACCCTTCCGTGATAAAAACAGGGTTTGAACCGTCGTGCGCCTTGCCGGCACTTATCCGGCCGGTTGTGCAAACCCTAGGCCTCCTATTGACCACACCCTGGCAGATCTTGGTTGGGAACTTCGCGGTCGTCGCCCTGTTCGTGCTGGGCTGGGCGCATTTGCGCTTTTGGCTGCGCAGCACGCCAAGGCCGTTCCGGGTCGTCTTGTTCGGCGTTTTGATGGGCGTCGGTACCATCGCCACCATGAGTATGGCCATTCCGTTCCAGACTGGCGTGTTCTTCGATCTTCGTGGCTCCATGCTTGTAGTCACTGCGTTTTTCGGCGGGCCATTGGCGGCTCTCCTGACCACGGCTATTGCGCTTGCATATCGAATTTCGCTGGGCGGTGCCGGCGCTTTCGCAGGTAGTTTGGGGATCGTGCTGTCTAGCTTCTTTGGTCTCATGCTTGGCCTCGCAACCAGGCACCAGACCCTGCGGACATGGCATTTGGCGGTTCTCGGCATGACTGCCGGCGTAGCGACCGGCGCCTCATTGTTCGCACTGCCGCCTGCAATCCTCACTAGTGCCTTTTCCATTATCGGCTTGCCGATGATCGGGTTCAATCTGGTTGCGACAACCCTGGCTGGTCTTGTTCACCTGCAAGCGCGGCGACTGGCAGCTCACCGTGACCTGATGGTCGCCGCTATCGCGCAAGCGCCAGACTACTTCTTTGTCAAGGACAGGCACGGGCGCTTTGCCGCCGTCAACACCGCTACAGCGCGAATTAATGGGCAAACCGGTCCCGAAGCTTTGGTTGGCAAAACCGATTTCGACAATTTGCCTCCCGCACGGGCGCAGGATCTGTTTGTGCGCGAGCATACGGTGCTTTCCTCAGGCACACCCGTTCTTGACCATGAGGAACAGGTCGCTCTGCCCGATGGCAGCATGGCCTGGTATTCCACCTCCACCATTCCACTGCAGAACGGCGTAGGGGAGATAATCGGCCTCGCCGGGGTGGCGCGTGACATAACCCGGCAGCGGGAATTGCAGCAGGAATTGCTGCAGAGCCGTGACACGCTGTCCTTTGCCCTTGCCGAGATGTCCGACGGCCTGGCCATGTTCGACAGCCAGGGCTTTCTGGTGTTCTGCAACGAGCAGTACCGCGAAAGCTTCCCCCTGACCGGCGTCATCCGCCAGCCGGGCGTTCATATGAAGGACATTTTGCGCAAGGTGGTGGAAACGGGCGAGCAGCGCACCGTGCCGCAGCGCCGGGCCGACAAATGGGTCGATGAGATCACCGCCAATCTCAAGCTCGAGAGCGAGGAAGAGGTTAACTTGTTCGACGGCCGCTGGCTGCAAATTCGCACGCGTCCTGCGAGCACCGGCGCGACCATGGTCGTGGTGAGCGATATCACCCGCATAAAGCAGGCCGAACTGGCGCTGCACTCGGCCACGGACGAGCTCAAGGAGTTGGTGCGCACCGATGGGTTGACCGGCATCCTGAATCGGCGCGCATTCGATGATGCCATCGAAACCGAGGTGCGCCGCTCCGGCCGCGCCGGCGTGCCGCTCAGCCTGTTGCTGGTCGATGTCGACCGCTTCAAACTCTACAACGACCATTATGGTCATCCCGCTGGGGATACCGTGCTGCGCCAAGTGAGCGAAATTCTCAAGACCAGCCTCAAACGGCCGGGCGATCTTGCGGCGCGCTATGGCGGCGAGGAATTCGCGGCTATCTTGCCAGACACCGATGAGGACGGCGCTTACCTTGTCGCCGAAGCCTTCCGGCGGGCCCTCAGCCAATACCGGATCGAGCATGCTGCCAGCGAGCGCGGCTACCTCACTGCAAGCGTGGGTGTAGCAACCTACATGACCGACAATCTCAGCCGCACCAGTTCCGAGCTGATCCAGGTAGCCGACGAGGCACTCTACAGCGCCAAGGCTGCCGGCCGCGACCGGGTCTTCGGCAAGCAGGTCGCCTCCTCGCGCAAGCGCTACGCCAGCGCACTTTAGTTAAGCTATTCCGCCGGCTTTTCGCCCAGCCCCTTGAGCCAGGGTGTGCGCGGGGCTGCCCCTGGTTCCGCCAGTAGCTCATAAGGGCTGTGCGGGGATTTGAACCAGTGGAACGGCTGGCGCGCCAACTCGATAGCGGCGCGGATCGTCGCAATGCCGATCAGCGACCAATAGACGGGCAGGAGCAACTGCATCCAGATCAGGTCGGGTCGGTTGGCTCGGCGCAGCCCAAGGATTGTCACCGCCATGGCGCTTCCAATGCCTAGCGCCAGCACACCACCATAAAGCGCTGCCCAGCCAATCCATTCGGTCCATGGCGGCAGGCCGCGCAGGCTTTCGAGTAGCGTGACGACGAGGAATCCCAGAAACAGGATCGGCGAGGTGATGAGCCCCAGCACCAGCACCTCAAAGCCAATCGTCGCGCGCCAACCCATTTCCCGGACCAGCGTGCGTGGATGCAGATTGTGGACGATGAAAGTCTGCATCCAGCCCTTCATCCAGCGCGTGCGCTGACCCATCCATGGGCGTAGCCGGGTTGGCGCCGCTTCGCGGGTGCGAGAGTCCAGCGTATCGACGCCCATGCGCAACCGCGCCATGCGCATGCCGATATCGGCATCTTCGGTAACGTTGTAGGCGTCCCAGCCGCCGATCTCGCGCAGCGCCGTAATGCGAAAATGGTTTGAAGTCCCGCCCAAAGGCATGGGCATGCGCCAATTTCCCAAAGCGGGCAGCAATACGCCAAAGAGACCCGCATATTCTCCGGCGAACAGCGCTGCTAGCCAATTGCTTTGTCCGTTTGCGATCGCTAGCCGGGCTTGCAGGCACACGGTATCGGGCGCCTCCCGGAAGCGCAGCGCAGCTTTCCAGAGCTGGTCGGGATCAGGAATATCCTCGGCATCGAACACCACGACGAACTCGCCCCGGCACAGCGGTAGCGCATAGTTCAGCGCCTTCGGCTTGGTATAGGGCTTGGCGTCGATCACCCGGACAATGGAGAATGGAAAGTCGCCCAGCCGCTCCTCGACCGCAGCTACGGTCTCAGGCGAGCGGGTTTCGACAACGAACTTGATGTCCAGCTTTTCAGGCGGATAGTCGAGCCGCCGCATGGCTGCAAAAAGCTGCGGCACCATGGCTTGTTCGTCCCGTAGAGGGATCAGGACCGAGTAAACAGGGAGTTCGGCATTGTCCGGGCGGCGTGGCCTGCGCTTGCGCCGCATGGGCGTACGAAGTGATGCCAAGCGGATGATGGATGGGCCGATGAGCACGCAGGCTGCCAGCGGCCAAAGCAGCCCCTGCAGAAGATAAGGCGCGGCCAGTACAAGGGCGAGCAGCAGCGACAAAACGGCGATGAAGCCATAACGCGCGGCATGCGTGAGCGCGAGTTGCGCCGTTGCGAAGGGCCATTTGCGCGCCAGCGCTTGCCGTGCTGCGTCGACCAAGGCTTGGCTCGATGAGCGCGCCAAATAATCCTGCAGGGCCGATCTCGGCACCAGTATTGGCCGTACCCCCGCGCCGAAGTTTTGCCGCCGCAGGCGCAGCACATCCAGGAAGCCTGGCGCTGTATAGACCCATCGCCGGTCGGCACTGACGATGCTGATCAGCTTGGTGGTGGCAATTGCGTCCAGCCGGTCAGGCGACATCTCGCGCTCGAATACCTCGGGGATTGCAGCGGCAAAGCTCAACCCAGCCCAGGCAGCGGCGCGTTCCATTACCGTCGCCTCTCCGACCCGCATGCTGGCAGCGCAATAGTCCAGCGGGTCGACTTCCCGTTCCAATGCCCTGTCGAGCAAGCGGCTGGCGCCTGCCTGATCAGGGCATTCTCCGCCCATAACCGCTTGGATAAGCTCGGATGCCTCAGACATAGCTAAGGACAAGACGCGGCAATAGCCGACGCCGGACAGGTGACCTCAGGAGAACTCATTACACGCGCCTAAGGCCAGTCACTGCGTACTCGGCATGTCCCCCGGCCGAATACTTATGTTTAACTACTGACTAGAATTGTCCGCTTTAGCAAGCCTTGCCGCGCGTTGCCGCAAGAAAAAAGGCCGCCTTGTGGGCGACCTTTTCACATCATGAGCAGGTCAGTTGCGTTGCGAGAACTGGTGTGGGTTAAAGTGATAAGCAGTCGAGCAGAACTCGCAGACCACTTCTATTTCCCCATTAACCGCCATTTCTTCGCGATCTTCCGCCGTGAAGCTGGTCGCCAGCATATCTTCGATGCGATCCACCGAACATGTGCAGCGCTCGACCATCGGCAAGGGCGAAAACACCCGCACGCCGGTTTCGTGGTAAAGCCGAAACAACAACCGTTCCGAAGTCAGGTCCGGATCGGCCAATTCGAGGTCATCCAGCGTTGCCAACAGCGTTTTGGCTTCAGTCCAGCCGTCGGCTTCCTCGAAATCCGGGTCGGCAGTTTCGGGATTGTCCCAGTTTCCGTCGCCCGGCAGGTCGGCCATTTGCGAGATGCCATGCTCGGGCAGGTGCTGGATCAGCACGCCACCGGCGCGCCAATGAGGACGGTGGTCCCCCTTCTTGGTGAACTCGGCAACGGCCAGGCGCACCTGGGTTGGAATCTGCTCGGACTGCATGAAGTAGGTATGCGCCACCTCTTCGAGCGAATTGCCTTCGAGCGCAACGATACCTTGGTAGCGCTCGGTGTTAGGCCCCTGGTCGATAGTCATCGCCAGATGCCCTTTGCCGAGTAACTCGCCAGGCCGGGTCTTGCCTTGTTCGGCGGCCTTGACCAAGGCGTCCTGATCGAAGCGCGCATAACCGCGCAGGCCATCGGGCGCGTCAAAATCGACCACCAGCAGGTTTACCGGACCGTCGGTCTGGGTCTGCATGATGAAGCGGCCCTCGAACTTGAGCGAGGAGCCAACCAACGCCGCCAAGACGACAGCTTCGCCGAGCAGGCGGGCGACGGGAGCGGGGTAGTTGTGCCGTGAGAGGATTGTATCCAGCGCGTCGCCCAGCCGGACGCTACGGCCCCTGGTGTCCAGCTTGTCCAGCGTAAACGGCACGACAGCGTCGTCGCCGCTTTCGGGACGGTCAAGTCCGAGGGAGCTCATCAAATTCTCGGTCATGGTCGTCGTATCCGTGGTCATTTTCGGTCTATCGGCTTTCTTGAGGCTAGACCCTGGGGGCTAACCGCACCACCGCACCATGCAATATCCTACAAGGCCATTCCCTGTTGGGAGCGACATTGTGGGTGCATCGATATCGATGGCAGCGGCGCTACCCGCTAATTGGTTTCAACCCCAAAGGCCCAGCACAGGATGGCTTTTTGAGCATGAAGGCGGTTTTCAGCCTCGTCAAACACCACCGACTGGGGACCATCGATCACTTCGTCGGTCACCTCGTCGCCGCGATGAGCGGGCAGGCAATGCATGAAAAGGGCGTTCTTGTCCGCCAAGTCCATCAAATTGGTGTTCACCTGGTAGGGTTTCAAGACCCGGCGCCGCTCGGCCGCGTCTACGTCACCCATCGACACCCAAGTGTCGGCTATGACTAGGTCGGCTTTCTCTACGGCCTCGCGCGGGTCCTCGATTAGCTTGACCCATTTGCCAGCCTTTCGGATGTCTTCCATCAGGTCCTTTTCGGGCCAGTATTCATCAGGCACTGCGATTGTCAGCTCGCATTCGAACAGTTCGGCGGCGTTGACCCAAGAGTGAAGCACGTTGTTGCTGTCGCCCACCCAGGCCACCTTGGCCCCTTTGATCGGGCCACGGTGCTCTTCGAACGTCATCAGATCAGCCATCACCTGGCAGGGATGCGCGCGGCGGGTAAGCCCGTTGATCACGGGCACCGTTGCGCCCTCGGAAAGCTCCACCAGATCGGCGTGGCTCAGGATGCGGATCATGATGGCGTCGACGTAGCGGCTCATGACCCGGCCAGTGTCGAGCAGGGTTTCTTCGCGGGCCAGTTGCATTTCCTGGCCGGACAGCATGATGGTTTCACCGCCCAGTTGGCGCATACCAACGTCGAACGACACGCGGGTGCGGGTCGATTGACGCTCGAAGATCATAGCCAGCACCTTGTCGGCCAAAAGCCGAGGCCGGTCGCCATCTTTGAGGCGCGCCTTGAGCGATGTTGCAGCATTGAGCATGCCGCGCAGTTCGGAATAGTCGAAGTCGTCCAGATTGAGAAAATGCCGTGGAGTGCCGGTCGATTGCATGGGCCGGGGTCCTTTTTTGACGCTTGATCGGTTGGCGAAGGCCAATATGGCTTACCCCTCAAGGGGGAGGGAAAAGCCCGCGTCGGCGGCGGCCGAAATGGTAAAACGTCAAGGACATCAGCTTGCCGCTGCAACCGTGGCGGTTTCGGCTTCGATCGCGTCGAAAGCTGCGGAAAGCTTGTCGGTCGCTTCCTCGATTTCGGCCTCTGTGATGATGAGCGGCGGGATCAGGCGCAGCACATTGTCTCCTGCCCCAATAGCCAGCATCTGGTGATCGTCACGCAAGCGGGCTACGAAATCGCGTACCGGTGGCGTGATCTTGATGCCGGCGAGCAGCCCCTTGCCGCGCAGTTCAAGCACGTAGTCAGGATATTTCTGCGCCAATTGCTGCAGATGCCAGCTGAGCTTTTGCCCCATCTGGTTGACATGATCGATGAACCCGGGCGCAAGGATGCGGTCAAGCACGGCATTGCCGACAGCCGTTGCAAGCGGATTGCCACCATAGGTCGAACCATGCGTACCCGGCACCATGGAAGCCGCGACCTCGGCTGTTGCAAGGCAGGCGCCGAGCGGGAAGCCGCCGCCGATCGCCTTGGCGACAGCCACGATATCGGGCGTGATACCGGACCATTCAAACGCAAAGAACCGGCCCGTCCGGCCATAACCGCACTGGACTTCATCCAGCACCAGCAACATGCCGTGTTCATCGCAGAGCCTGCGCAAGCCTTGCATGAATTCGGGTGTCATGGCCGTGACGCCACCTTCGCCCTGCACGGTTTCGATCAGGATGGCGCAGGTTTGCGGCCCAATCAGCGCCTTGACCGCTTCGAGGTCGCCCGGCTTGGTGTGCTTGAAGCCCGGCAACGGCGGGCCGAAGCCTTCGAGGTATCCCGGATTTCCGCCCGCTGCGATCGTACCCATGGTGCGGCCGTGAAACGAGCCGGTGAAGGCAATGATCTCGTAGCGGTCGGTCTCGCCCTTGGCCCAGAAATAATGCCGCGCCGTCTTGATGGCGCACTCGAGCGCCTCGGCGCCGGAATTGGTGAAGAACACCGAGTCCGCGAATGTCGCATCAACCAGCCGCTGGCCCAGCCGCTCCTGCTCTGGAATGGTGAACACGTTGGACGTGTGCCAAACCTTCTCGGCCGCCGATTTCAGCGCCGAGATAATATGCTCGTCGCCATGGCCCAAAGCGTTTACGGCGATGCCGGAGTGGAAATCGAGATAGTCTCGGCCATGCTGGTCGTACAGGCGCATGCCCTGGCCCCGCTCGAAAGCGAGTTCAGACCGGGCGTATGTGCCGTAGAGCGCGGACATGGCTATTTCCTTGCAAAGTTTGGATGTTGGAACAGGCGTGGCAAAGACGCCACAAATAACAAAAACGCGCTATTGCGCAGCGCGTTTCTGCGGGAAGAATTAGGCCAATTTTGCAAGATAAGTCAATGATCCCGCCCCAAGTGTCTGAATTGACTCAATCTTCGTTAGCAGAATTTTAACCGGTGAATATACGGGGAAAGTCGAGGGCGACTCTTGATCCCGATTCCATCGATGTCGTAAACTGCTCGTCATTGGGAACACGATATCTCGTGTGGCGGACCCACCTGACATACGACGCCTAGCGTTTATGGCTGCCATGGCCATTTGGCGGCACAATAAAGGATTCTGTTTTGACGATGGATTCAGGAGCACAATCGGCGGGCTGGACTGACGAGCGCGTCGAGACCCTCAAGAAGCTCTGGATGGAGGGCCTCAGTGCCAGCCAGATCGCGGGCGAACTGGGTCAGGGCGTGACACGCAATGCGGTTATCGGCAAGGTACACCGGCTCAAGCTTTCAGCCCGTGCCAAGCCAACCAACACCGCGCCGCGCGCCCGTCCGGCAGCGCCAAGGCCAACTCCGCGCCGTCCGGCCGGCCCTTCCGCCGGCATGCCAGGGATGGGCACGGCCAGTGCAGCAGCGGCAGCAGTGGGCAAGATGCGCCCGGCAATGTCGCGGCCTCAGTCTGTCGGCGCCACGGCGCTCGCCCATAATCCAGAAATGGAAACCGAGCTTTATGTCGCACCGGTTGCAGCGGAAATCTTTATCCCGGAAGACAAGCGCCTGAGCCTGTTGCAGCTGAGCGAAAGCACCTGCAAGTGGCCAATCGGCGATCCGCTGTCGAAAGACTTCTATTTCTGCGGCCAGCATAGCCTTGAAAGCGGCCCCTATTGCGAATTTCACTCCCGCCGCGCCTACCATCAGGTCGACAAGAAGCGGCGCTGAACGACCACGAATTTGGGATTGGCGAGGCGCCTTTAGGGGCGCCTTTATTGTTTTCTGCAGCCAAATGACTTCACCGGCCGAGTCAGGCCCGGGGAGACCGTGTATTTGGGAGCATCAAAAACACTACGGCATCTCAGTTGCAAAGTGCGTCGCCACTCTCAGGGCAGAAACACATCCACGCGCATGCCTTCGCCCGGCTTGCTCTTGATGCTCAACTGCCCACGGTGGCGATTGACGATGTGCTTGACGATTGCCAGCCCGAGCCCCGTGCCCTTCTTCTTGCGGCTGGCATCAGCATCGATGCGATAGAACCGCTCGGTCAGGCGCGGAACATGCTCGGGCTCGACGCCGGGGCCATGGTCGACCACTGTGACCTGATGAGTGTAACCCGGCCGCCCTGAGGGTGACAGGCTCAGTTCCACATACTTCCCATCCGCGCCGTACTTGACGGCATTCTCGAGCAAATTCTCGAACACTTCATAGAGCTGACCGCGATCGCCAATGGTCGTGGTCTGCCCCTCAAACAGCGCAAGCCGGATTTCGATATTTGCAGCCTTGGCCTGCATCATCAGGCCCTCGCGCACTTCACGCAACAGCCCCGCCAGATCGATGGTTCCCGATGGGCGCACATGCTGGTGCATTTCGATGCGCGAGAGGCTGAGCATGTCGTCGATCAGCTTGCTCATCCGCTCGGCTTGCCCACGCATGATGCCAAGGAACTTTTCGCGCGCGACCGCGTCCTTGGCCGCTGGCCCCAGGAGCGTATCGATAAAGCCCAAAAGCGACGCCAGGGGTGTGCGCAGTTCATGGCTGGCATTGGCGATAAAGTCCGAGCGCAGCGCATCGACGCGCTTCAGTTCAGTCAGGCTCTGGAAGGTCACGATAAGCTGGCGCTCTTCATCGTCGAACCAATTGATCCCGGGCCGCAGAAGCGGCGCCACGACGACCTTCTCCCAGGTTTCTGACGGCACGGTCTCGTGCAGTTCAACGCTCCGGCTCGCGCCTGTACGGTTGGCGATCTCGATCGCTTGCACCAGTTCGGGGTTGCGCATGGAAAAGGTCAGGGGATTGCCATTGATCAGCGCCGGAAACTGCCGCTCGGCGGCAGCATTGGCGTGTAACACCACACTGCGCCTGTCCAGCACCAGGCAAGGATCGACCAGGGCATCGGCAAAGATATTCATTGACGCGGGCGGCGCGGGCAGCGGCCGCTGCACCTCGACTGTTTTTGTTACCGTCACGACGCTCATAGGCAACACGGCAATTGCCGCGACAACCGCCAGAAAACCCAGAGCACCGCCAATAGGGCTTAGATCGCCGAACAAAACCAGCACTGCAAAAACTCCAAAAACGCCGGTTAGCAGACTCGCCTGCGCGACGATGCGGGAGAGTGCAACGTTCAGGCGCGACATGGGCTGGTCGGAGTTTGGCTGGTCCATCGGCTTTTGCGAATCAGAGGACTTGAAGGCCTCTTGTGCTCGAGTAGCCCGCTATAGCACGATGGATATGACAATGGAGCGACACCTGTGACCGACCCGTACGATAGCTTTGACATCGAAAACCCCGAACTTCCCAAAGCTATCAAGCAAAACGCCATGCAGTCAGGTGGCTATCCTTACAAGGATAAGCTCGATGGCGCGCTTTATGAAGCGCAGATGTATGAGTTGCAAAAGCAGCTGGTCATGCTGCAGGCGCATCTGGCTGTCAGTGGCGAGCGGGTGATGATTGTTTTTGAAGGGCGCGATGCGGCCGGCAAGGGCGGCACAATCAAGACCTATCTGGAAAATCTCAATCCGCGCTACAACATCATCGCGGCGCTGCCAAAGCCGAACAATCGCGAATCCACGCAATGGTACTTCCAGCGCTATGTCGATTGGATGCCGGCAGCAGGCGAGACGGTTCTGTTT
>JAESFJ010000078.1_pt1 | contig 151938 bp, 155 predicted proteins | sample 9266161 | NCBI WGS metagenome assembly JAESFJ01 (sample SAMN14506165, study PRJNA617096) | algae metagenome | isolation source: Calothrix sp. FI2-JRJ7 and co-occurring heterotrophs from granitic desert soil | place: USA: Red Pass Lake area, Fort Irwin, California | collected 2000-06-01 | reverse complement strand
CTTGAGACCATAGCAGCAATGAGCGATGATCCACTTATCAGCCTGCCAGCCGCAAGCTGATCAATTCCCGGCTTTGTCCGGAAGGCACGGCCACCGCCGGAGCTACACCACGCGCCGGGACACGATCCAATTCCGTCACAGAATTGGTCTGGTTTTCGCCACAATGCCAGCCCGGTAGCGCCGTTTTTTCATCGCGAAGACGTTCGTCAATCGGACTCATGAAAAGTTAGCGATTCAAGATAGTGCCGTAGAATCAAGGCTTCCCCACTTGCTGCGTCGCAAAGAGAAAACTGAAAATGTGAGGGTCGCGGCGGTGTAACAACCCAAGAGAAATTTATCAACCAATCAAAAAAAAGAACGGATCGGATGGCCGTATGGCCAAGGAAACAAGGGGAAAGGAGGAGGGGCTTGGGGTCACCCCTCCCCCTTTCCTTCGGTCACGCTTTGTGGGGAGAGCGACCGAAGAAGAAAGCGTAGGCCGCCGGCAGGACCAGAATTGTCAGCACCGTCGCCACAAGGATGCCGCCCATCATGGCGTAGGCAAGCGGTCCCCAGAAGATGCCGCGCGAGATCGGGATGAGCGCAAGCACCGCCGTAAGCGCCGTCAGCATGATCGGGCGAAAACGCCGGACGGCCGAGCCGATGATTGCCTCCCGACGATCCATGCCGGCGGCGATGTCCTGATCGATCTGGTCGATCAGGATGATCGAGTTGCGGATGATGATGCCAAGAAGGGCGATGACACCGAGAATGGCGACGAAGCCGAAGGGGGCACCTGAAATCAGCAAGGCAGCGGCGGCTCCGATGATCCCGAGCGGACCGGTGGCCAGAACCAGCATGGCCTTGCCGAAATGCTGCAGTTGGATCATCAGCAGCACGACGATGACAAGCAGCATGATCGGCGCCTTGGCAGCGATTGAATTCTGGCTTTCGGCACTGTCTTCCGCGCCACCTTGGATCTCGATCGAATATCCGGCAGGCAGACTGTCGCGCAGAGGCTTCATATCCTCGAACATCTTCAGGGTCACGTCGTTCGACTGGACGCCATCGGGCAAGGTGGCGCGAACAGTGATCGTCGGAAGACGGTTTCGCCGCCACTCGATACCCTGTTCCAGGGTCGGCACGACCCTCGCGATCTGTGACAGCGGGACGAAGGCGCCGAGATCGGTCGGAACATAGATCGAGTTGACGGCCGTCAACAGGCGGCGGCTCTCCTCCGGCTCGCGAGCGACGATCGAGATCGTCTCCTCCCCGGCGCGAACATCGGCCAGCGGCGCGCCGCTCATCGTCGCCTGCAGCATCTGGCGCAGGCGCTGCGATGACACACCGAGCGCTCTAGCACGGTCCTGATCGACGACCAGCGTCATCGCCGGAACAGGTTCCAGCCAGTCGTCATGGACGGCCTGAAGCAATGTGTTGGCGTTGAAGCGGGCCTTCACCTGATCGGCGATGCGGCGCACTTCGTCGCGTTCGGGCCCGCTTACCCTCATCTGGACGGCCCAACCCGTGGGCGGACCGAGGAAGAGACGATCGACCTTGCCACGGACGGAGGGGAAATCCTCGGCCAGAGTCAGGCGCAGCTTGGTGATCAGGCGTTCGCGGGCTTCCTCGTCCTTTGCCATGACCAGAAGCTGGGCATAGTTCGGATTACGAAGCTGCTGGTCGAGCGGCAGGAAGAAACGCGGTGCGCCCTCTCCGACATAGGTGGCGACGAAGCGCTGATCCTCGTCCGTCAGGACGGCGGCCTCTAGGCGTTTTGCCTCGGCCTCGACTTCCTTGATCGAGGTACCCTCGGGCAGCCACACGTCGACGAGGATCTCGGGACGCGAAGACTGCGGGAAGAAGTTCTTCGGGATGAACTGGAAGGACCAGAGGCTGACCGCGAATACCGCCAGCGTCGAGCCGATGACAATGATCCTGTGCTGGACGGCCCAGGACACCGTGGCGCGCAGGCGACGGTAGAAAGCGGTGTCGAAAGCATCATGATGGCTTCCGACATGCGATCTCTGCTTCAGGATCATGTAGCCGAGCCAAGGCGTGAAGTAGACGGCGACGAACCAGGAGATGACCAGCGAGATGCCTACGACATAAAAGAGCGAGCGGACGTACTCGCCAGCGGTCGATTCTGCAAAACCCACGGGAATGAAGCCGGCCGTCGTGATCAGCGTACCGGTCAGCATCGGGAAGGCCGTGGAGGAATAAGCGAAGCTCGCGGCATCAAGTTTGTCGAGCCCCTCTTCCAGCTTTCGCTCCATCATTTCGACGACGATCATGGCGTCGTCGACCAGCAGCCCGAGTGCGATGATGAGCGCGCCTAGCGAAATGCGCTGCAGGTCGAGGCCAAGCTCGTACATGACGGCGAACGTGGCCGCGAGGACCAGCGGGATAGCGATCGCAATCACCAGACCCGAGCGCCAACCAATGGAGACGAAGGAAACAACCAGCACGATCAGCAGCGCCTCACCCAGCGCCTTCATGAACTCGCCAACGGCTTCCCTCACCACTTCCGGCTGGTTTGAGATCTGTGACACTTCGAGGCCGATCGGCAGCGTGCTTTCGAACCGCTCAAGCGTCTGTTCCACGGACTTGCCGACATCCGTCACCTTGAACCCCTTGGCCATGACCACGCCGACCTGGACGGAATCCTTGCCGTTGAAGCGGAACTTGCGCTGGTAGGGATCCTCCAGACCTTCGCTGACGGTCGCGATATCGCCGAGGCGCGTCACCTGATTGCCGGATTTCAGCCGCAGGTCGCGAATATCCTGGGCGGCTGAGAAACCTCCATCAACGGAGATGCGGACTGAGCGGGAACCGGTATCAATACTGCCGGTCGCATCGATTGCATTTTGGCCAGCAAGCGCATTCTGCAGATCGGTGAAGGTGAGCCCGCGTTCGGCCAGCGCCTTGGACGAGACCTCGATAAAGATCTTCTGCGGCTGATCGCCCAGAATGACGGCCTTTTCGACGCCGGCGGTGGAGAGGAGCACGTCACGCGCCTGGATCGCATACTGCTTCAGTTCCGGATAGCTGTAGCCGTCACCCGTCAGGGCGTAGAGCGTAATGTAGGTATCGCCGAACTCATCGTTGAAATAGGGTCCAAGCAGGCCTTCCGGCAGCTCGTTCTCGATATCGCCGACCTTTTTGCGCACCTGGTAAAAGGCCTCCGCAACGTCATCAGCATCTGTATTGCCCTTGACCTGCAGGGTGATGATGGCGGAGCCCGGACGCGTGTAGGACTTCACCCAGTCGAGATAGGGCGTTTCCTGCAGCTTGCGCTCGATCTTGTTGACCACCTGGTCCTGCATGTCGGTAAGCGACGCGCCCGGCCAGAATGCCTGAACGACCATCACGCGGAAGGTGAAGTCCGGATCCTCCTTCTGCCCCATGCGCATCAGGCCGAAGAGGCCGGTGAGGATGATGAGACCGAAAAGGAAGCGTGCGATGCTGGGATGGCCGATCGCCCAACGGGACAGGTTGAACGAGCCCGGCTCTGCAGGAGAGTGTGTCATGATGTCTGGATCCAGAAGGTGAAGGTCGCCGGGCTCAGCGGGTGGCGGCGTCAGGCTTTTCTGCGTCGGCTCCTGCCTCGGCTGCCCGCGACAGGTTTTCGTCGGCGAGACGCACCTTCATGTCTTCCGTCATGAACTGCGTGCCGGCCACGACCACGAGATCGCCGGGATTGAGACCTGCGGAGACCTGAATTCCCGTGTCCGAGAAGGTGTCGATGGTCACCGGGCGGGCGTGCACGGTGGCGGCCATCCTGTCGACGGTCCAGACAATGGTCTGCTTGGTGCCATCCTGGGTCAGTGCGGAGAGCGGCAGCTCAAAGAGGCTCTTGTCCGATGGTGCAGTCGCAGTCACGCGCGCCGTCATACCCAGCAGGATCTGCGGATTGTCGGGCAGCGAGATGCGGACCGCGAAGGTGCGCGACGTGGCGTCGGCACTACCGGCGACTTCGCGGACGGTGCCATCGAGGGCAAGTCCGTCTCTAGACCAGAAACCGACCTCGACCTTCTTGCCCGGCGAAAAGGCGAAAATCTCGTTTTCCGGGACGGCGATCAGAACTTCCTTTTCTCCGTCGGCCGCCACCGTGACCACCGGACTGCCGGCTGCAACCACCTGGCCGGCGTCCGCGCCGATGGATGTCACGATGCCGGGCTTGTCGGCCTTCAGCTCGCCGTAGGCAACCTGGTTGCGCGCCTGCTCCAAAGAAGAGCGCTGGCTGTCGCGCGTAGCAAGCGCCTGGTTGTAGCTGAGCTGGGCCTGTTCGAGCTGTGCCTTCGTGGTGACCTGCTGGCGATACAAGGCATCGGCCCGCTTCAGAGCAAAATCTGCCGTCTCCAGCTGCCGTTCGGCGGCGGCAAGGCTTGCCTCGGCGCTGCGCATCTGAAGCTGATAGTCCGTCACGTCGAGCCGCGCCAGAACATCACCGGGGGTCACGCGATCCCCGATATCGACGAGGCGCTCGATGATCTTGCCGCTCACTCTGAACCCTGTCGCGGCTTCACTGCGAGCCTTCACCGTGCCGGAATAGCGCAGCTCGCGGGCCGTGGACGGGGCCTGGACCTCGACGACCTTGACGGGGCGAAGGCTGGGCTCCGCCACGACTTCGGCCCCTCCCTCGGTGCAGGCCGCAAGCCCGAGCGCGGCGACAATAGGCAATGCAAGCAAGGAAAGGCGTACGCTGGCGGACATAGTGGTTCCTCCCCGGAGGGGCTCAGACTTTGAGGGCTCGGATGGCGAATTCTGTCAGATCTTCGGGCGCTGCCCGATTGTTTTTGCCGATGCATTGCGCAACCATCTGGGGATGGTGGAGAGGCGAAGTGGCGGCGCCAAAGCAACGGGCGGCATGGGCCGGGTCACCCTTGACGAACTCGCCGTTCTCCATGCCCTCGGCAATGATGCGGGTGAGGATCGCCTGGATCTCGTCGATGTGCTTGTCGATGACACCCCAGCTCTGCTCGATCGCGACCACGACCATTTCATGCACCTTGCGCTCATCCAGCATGGTCGAGACAGTGAACTCAAAATGGCTCATGGAGTAACGGCGCAGCCTCTCCTCCGCACTGACCGGAAGGTCGGCCGCCGCCTTGGCGATCATCAGGCTCTGCTGCAGCATCCGGGCGCAAACGCCCTCCAGCAATTCACCCTTGGAGCCAAAAAACCGATAGATGTTCGCCGGCGACATGCCGAGCTCCTTCGCCACATCGGCGACGGTCGTCTTGCTGTAGCCATAGTGGCGAAACTGCGCCTCCGCAGCCTCAAGGATGCGGGTCGCGGTATCGGCTGTATCAGACAAGGGCGGAGCATTCTGGTTCATGGCGATTTACGACTGACGATTTTTGAATTTCGTCAGTCGTAAATCATAAATCAGCATTGGTCAATATGGGAAAGAGATTGTGAAGAGGGGGTTGAGAACGCTCGGTCGGCAAAGCTGCCGCCGGTGTTGTCTGACACATAGATCCGGACTAACCGGGAATATCCGGGAAAATGTGGGATCGAGTGAAAAAGCGAAAGAATTTAGCGGTTTAGGGCGGCTTGAGCGACGCAGCGGCGCGGGGCGTTTTGACAGGGCGAATTCCGGATCCAGCGAGATCACCGCGTTGGTCGCCTGAAGGGCGGCAACCCCTCACGAAGTCCTCAGAAACCTTCGAAATGCCTTTGAGGCGTCTTCAAGTCATTGAAAAATAATCGTCGCATCGCTCGTGGGCAGGGGCGCACCGTGGCTCAGGAATGCCGCTTTGCATCCCGAAATCCAATTGGCGCTTCCCCAACTCAGGGGAAACGCGGTGTTTTCTCCATGTAAGCCTTTGAAATATCGAGGGGAAGCGCGGAAAACTACGCGAAATACAGGCGGCTACGCTTCCCCAGCTCCTTCAGTCAAGGAACCCGCATCACGCACATGACGCGACCGAGAGGCACGATCATTGCGATCTCGTCTCGGGTGTAGGTTTCCGGCGGATAACCGGCGAGCTGGTTGTCAGAGAGCAAGTCGATCCGCTGATCCGCGCGCCATCGCGCACGCTTGACCTTGATCCCTTCACCTACGCGAAAAACGAAGACGCCTCCCTCGACGAGATGGGTCTTGCTGCGGTCGATGAGGAGCAGCGATCCGTCAGGAATAGTCGGCAGCATGCTTTCGCCTCTGGCGAAAATGACCTGGGATTGATCCGGTGCTGCGCCGAGCCGGCGTAGGAATGATCGCGCCAGGATGATGTCATCCTGCTCTTCGTGCTCATCGACCGGCACCAAGCCCGTGCCTGCGGCTGCGCTGACATTGTAGTGCTTGATGCGGATCATGTTCTCATTTGCCGCCTCAGGTTCAGTATTGCCGGTGATGATCCACTCAGCACTGATCCCGTGCCGTTCTGACAGCCAATGCAGCAGAGACATTGGGATCTCTCGCGCACCCTGCTCGTACTTGGCAACCGCCGGTTCGGAAATCCCGAAAGCATCAGCGAGAGCACGTTGGTTTGCGTAGCCCGCCTGGGCTCTCGCTGATGCAAGCCGTTTACCGGCGGCTTTAAGAAGCGTTTTTTGTTCGATCATCTAAGCACCCAAAACGGGTGTTGCATACACACCCATTTTGGGTTACTCCTTCCTGTGTTCGCAGATTACACCACCCCAAAAAAGGAGGCCGGCCAGGGCCTCCCAGTTGGTATCGAAGGAATTCTTTATGCATCGCGATGCACTCACCGACAAGACCGAGCGAAAGAGGCTCGAAGAGGTCGCCCGGATCAAGGGTCGGCTCATCCTCGCCAAGTTAACGCTCTCGCAGATCGACAAAGACTACGGCCTGCCTGCAGGTACGGCAGGCAATGCCGTGCATGAACCTCATCTTGCAGGCGAGCGTGCAATAGCCGCCGCGCTGAAAACCCGCCCCGAAATGCTGTGGCGGACCCGCTACCATGCAGATGGTCGCCGGCTTAGCCCTCAGCCCGCCGCCAATTACCGCAACGGCCGACGTCCCGCCGCTCAGCAGGAGGCGGCGTGATGTTTCTCCTCTCTTTCGTCCAGCGTGGCGTCGGTCGCCGCTGCTCTAGCCTCTCGCGAGTAATCCGCAGGGCAGTCCGCCCCGGCTGTCAGTCCCGGTCAACCGGCGCCACGTCCCAACATTCGCCCGTTTCGATGCCGGTGAAAATGGCGAACCGTACGACCAATATCGACATGGTCCCATTTGTCCCTTCGCTCTCCCCGAGCTGCCGCCTCATCGATACCGCGCTCGTCTTCAGTGTGGTGCTCGCCGCTCTGGTGGCCGGCGTGCTTTCCCTCCTTCCGGTCCTCGGAGGCTGATTTGAGCCAGAACCCCTACAGCGAAGATGAGCGCCTGGGCGCCATGATCAATGCGACTTTCCGGGCCGTGAGGGCCCACTTCAATCACATCCCGATGCGCGACATCATCGACCCGCCACGCGACATGTTTGACGCAAAGTTGGCGCGCCAGGTGGTGATCTCGATCCTCAATGCCGAGTTTACAGTTCCCCGTCGTCGGCTGGTCGCTTTGCTGGGCGTCGCACGTTGGTCGGTGATGCAGGCCAATCGTGTGGTTCGAAGCCGCCGGGAGGAAGCCTGCTTCGACCGGGCTTACGACCGGATGGCAACCCGAGCCCACGACATCTTTATGTCGTCGATGCTGGAAGCCGCTGCGGCCCAGGCGGAGGCGGCGTAAATGGCGACCTTCAAGACCGTTCCGATTGCCTCGATCCTTGTTGGAGAGCGTGCCCGTCCCATCGACGAGGATTACGCTGCCACCATCGCTGCATCCATGGTGGATCGCGGGCTGATCAACCCGCTCACAGTCCGTTCAACACCAGCTGCGAATGGCGGCAAAACCCCGCTGACACTGGTGGCAGGAGGGCATCGTCTTCGTGCGGCCGAGTTGAACGGATGGGAAGAGATCGATGTCATCGTCGTCTCTGCAGATGCTGTCGAGGCGCAGCTGATCGAGCTTTCCGAGAACATCTATCGCAACGAATTGAACCCACTCGATCGGGCGCTCTTCGTCCTGAAGTTCCGCGAGGTATACGAAGAGAAGTTCGGCAAGATCGAGCGTGGCGGTGACCGAAAATCAAAGGGGCACGATGCACCTTTGATCTTTGCGCCGGGTCGAGCCATCTCGGAACGGGTGCAAGCTAGGCTTGGCATCAGTCAGGACACGTACAAGCGCGCGACCCGCATCGGGCAGAAGCTGACGCCTGCGCTTCGTGCTGCGGTACGGGGCACACCAGCCGAAAACGACCAGAAAGAGCTGCTGAAGCTCGCCAAACTTCCTGCTGATGACCAGGTCCGGTTTGCGGCGGGGTTGCGCGAGGGCGCCGATCTCAAGACCATCTGGGGATGGCTGAAGCCGAAGCCGGCGCCAGATGCCGCGACCCTGCAGGACGAGATCTTCCGCAAGATGGTTGCCCTGGTCGAGAAGGCCGACGACGAAACGCTTGCTCGCATCGTCGAGCACATCGGCGAAAAGCGCGACCTCGGGTTTCTGGAGGCCGCAGAATGAAGCGCGATCCCTCCCAACTCGACTTCTTCCAAGTGCCGGTCTTCGAGGCTCGGTCTGCCGTCGAGCGCATCGACCTTGAACGCTTCCGCTCCAAACTAAAGCGGGACATGTCCAAGGCTATTCGCGAATGCCCGTATGACCGTCCAGTGATTGCTGCCCGCATGGCGCAGTATCTCGGTCTTGCCAACGTTTCGAAGGGCGCGCTCGACGCCTACACAGCAGAAAGTAAGACCGGCCACGACGTGAGCCTGGTCCGGTTCAAGGCCTTCGTTCGGGCCACAGGTGCCGTCTGGCTCTGGGACAGCGTTGTCTCGGAGGATGGTCTGACCCTCCTGCAGGGCGACGAAGCCCGGCTTGCCGAGATCGCCCGCCTTCAGCAGGAGCAAAAGGCTCTTGCTGATCACATCCGCCTCCTGAAGGCCCGCCCTGTCGCGATCCGATCGAGAGGTGAGCGGTCATGAAGGTGTCGCTTGCCAGCCAGATCGCCGCGATCGACGCGATCACCTCGGGTCAATTCCCGATCGTTGCATCCAGCAATTCCAAGCGGGCGCTCCTGCTCGACCAGCTGCAGGCGGTCGCGCTGACGCTCCGCCTCGTGCAGCGCCATGAGACTGAAATCCGCGCCGCGATCGACGCGAAGAAAGGTAGCCGCCCGTGAAAGAGTGGTTCTCCGTCAAGGAACTCGTCGAGGCAAAACTTCCGGGTGTCCCGGTTGATACGAAGCACTTCGACCGGTTCGTTGCCCGCGAGGGTCTGCGCTCCGACCTTCGGTACTTCAGGCGCCAGACAGCACCGAATGGTGGCGTCTACTATGAGTATCACCTGTCCTCTCTGCCCGACGCCGCGCGACAGAAGCTCGCCTTCATGATGGAGGCTCAAGCCCCGAAAACTGACCGTTCGAAGACGGCTTGGGCGATCTATGAGCGGCTGACGACCGTTCAGAAGGCACAGTGCGAGCGCCGCCTCAAGGTTCTCCTCGCCGTCGAGACGATGATCCGGGACGGCGCGACCTCTGCTCAGGCCATGGCCGCGATCAAGCAACGCTATGGAGTTTCTCGATCCACCTATCACGAGTGGAGAGCCCTCACCGAAGGCCACGCGCGACAGGACTGGGAAGCTGCACTGGCCCCGTCGACTTCGAAAAAGGCGCTGGGCGTGGTGACCGAGACCGCCGAGGTACACCCCATGGCCTGGGACGTTCTGGTCTCGGACTATTTGCGTCCCGAAGGATCGGCATTCTCTGCCTGCTATCGGCGGATGAAAGCGGTGGCCGAGGCGCATGGCTGGGCACCGATCCCTCACGAGCGGACCCTGCGCCGGCACATGGATCTGAAGATCCCGAAGGCGGTGCAGATCCTCTCGCGCAAAGGCAAGGAAGAGGCTCGGAAGCTTATTCCGGCCCAGCAGCGTAGCGTCTCGCACCTGCATGCCATGCAGTATGTGAACACCGACGGTCACAAGCTCGACCTGCATGTCCAGTTCGAAGACGGCCGCCAGGGTCGCCTTTATCTGGTCGGCACACAGTGCCTTTACTCGCGCAAGATCCTGTCATGGGTGCTGACCGAGGCTGAGACCTGGGAGGCCGTCCGGACCGTCATCGGTAATATGGTCGAGCAGCACGGCATCCCGGAACGTCTCTACATGGACAACGGCAAGGCCTTTGCCAGCAAGAAGATCTCCGGCGGTGCAAAGTCCCGCCATCGTTTCAAGATCACGGAAGATGAAGTTGCCGGGCTTCTGCAGACGCTGGGCATCGACGGTCGCTTCGTTAAGCCCCGCCGTGGCCAGTCAAAGCCCGTCGAGCGTGCGTGGGGCGATCTTGCCGAGAACATCTCCAAGCATCCCGATATGGCGGGCGCCTATACTGGCAGAAGCACGCAACACAAGCCAGAAAACTACGGCCAGCGTGCAATTCCCGTCGCTGAACTGGAAGCGCACGTGGCGCGCCAGGTGGCCGAGCACAACGCCCGCCCGGATCGAAAGACCGAGACGGCCAAAGGCAGAAGTTTCGACCAGGTGTTCGAAGCCAGCATGGAGACGCACGGCCAGTTCGTTCGGTTTGCCAGCCCGGCTCAGCGTTCCCTCTGGATGCTTGCCGCAGAGCAGGTCACAGCCCGCAAACCGGATGGTGCCATCCACCTGTTCGGCAACCGGTACCATCAACAGTTCCTCACTCAGTGGATCGGTCGCAAGGTCACGGTTCGCTTCGACCCGGCCGATCTGCACGGGGCAATCAAGGTCTACGATCCTGAAGGACGGTTCCTCGGCGAAGCGGATTGCGTCGCCAAGGTTGGCTTCGATTGCCAGGCGGCAGCTCGTGAGCGGGCGCGCGCCGAGAGCGATCACATGCGCTCCCTGAAGGCCCAGAAGACGGCAGCTCGCCGCCTGACCGATCTAGACCTCAAGGAACTGAATGCCAAAGCCGACAAGATGAAGCCCCAGACAAAGACGCCAAAGGCTCCGACGGTCACTCGACTTGTGACCCGATCAGCGGTGCTGACGAAGTTGGAGCCTGCGGTGTCGGAGGAGGTCGAGAGCTTCGACGACAAGTTCAATGCCGGCATGGATCGCATACTTGGCGACGCCGACATCATCCTATTCCCCAACCGGGAATAGCCCGAAGAGTGCTGCGTTCGGGCTCATCAAGGAGCCGATTTTGTACCGCGTACGGTTCCACAAAAAAAAGAAAGGCAGGCCCGAGAGCCTGCCGAAAGTCAAAAGCATAGGAACCCAAATAGATGAAAAATCCGATCAACACAACCGGCGCATGGATCATTCCGCAGCCCAGCACCGAGTTTACGGTCAAGCACCAACCGGCGGAGGTCGATCGCTGGCGCAAGCTGCTCGGCGCAGTCATTGAGCTTTCGAAGCTCAATGGCTGGTCAAAGGCCGAGGTGCGCCGCCGCACGGGAATGGCGGAAGCGACCTTCAGTCAATGGACGAATGGCAACTATGCCGGCGTCTTGTCCAACCTCAATGACCAGATCAGCACCTGGCTGGACAACCTGGAAGAAAGCTCGCGGATCGCGGCAACGCTGCCGGTCTCGCCGCGCTACCTGAAGACGCCGACCGGCGAGGACGTGATCAAGACCCTCCTCTTTGCCCAGATCAGTGCAGGCATGGTCATGGTGACCCTGCCTTCAGGCTCCGGCAAGACGACAGCGGCCAAGCACTTCCGTGACTATCGTCCGCATGTCTTCATGGTGACGGCCAGCCCGCACACGAAGACAATCCACGGGATCCTCGTCGATATCGCCGAGGAACTGCAGGTGACTGAGCACAATCCGACCCGACTGGTGCGCACCATCGGTCGCAAGCTGCAGCGGATCGGCGAAGGCTCGCTCCTCATTGTGGACGAAGCCCAGAACCTTGTCCCGGACGCGATCAACCAGCTGCGCCATTTCGTCGACATCAACAATTGCGGGCTGGCGCTCCTGGGCAATGAGGACACCGGGACCTCCTTCTTCAACGATCGCAGCAAGTCAGTGATGAGCCGGGCTCAGGTCGCGACCCGCTTTGACCGTCGCCTGAAGCGGGAAAACAACCCGCAGCTCGGCGCCGAGATGCTGATCTCTGCCTGGGGCGTCGAAGACGACGATTGCGTGAAGTTCCTGAAGGTCATCGCTCAAAAGCCGGGGGCCTTGCGTAACATCGACCGCACCATCAAGGCCGCGCTGATTTCTGGCCTCTCCGGTGGCGAAGATCTCACGCTGCCCTTGCTGCGCGATGCGTGGAAGAACCGTGACCTGGGAGACATCGCATGACGATCAGTCTCGCTATGGAACTGGATGCCATCGCATCCGACTTCAAAGGTCGCAGCGCCGACGTGCCGGTCGCGGAGATCATCGAGACGGGGGTGTTTATCAGCGCCCTCAGCTCATTGGCACAGCGTATCGAGCTGGAGCTTTCGATCTTCCGCGACATGGAAGCCGGTGGGCAGGCACGTCGGAGCATGGAGCTGGCTGCTACTGAGCAGCTCGAAGACATGATCGCCGATGCCAAGGGCAAGATCATCCGTCCAGATTTCGGGAAGGGAGGCCGCTCATGAACAGCGCTCCTCTCGTCTCCGACCTGGTCGGGTCCATCATCAAAACCTTCCGTGCCTTCGAGGGAACCGGAGTTCAACTCGCCCCTCAGGCTGTCTCGACGCTCATTCGCAATCTGCGGACTGTCCAGGAGCTTGCTCGCGATGCCGAGCAGGAGGCCGGGATCCAGATCGAGCTGGCCCGCATGGATGCCGGACGGCAGGCAACCCGCGACCAGCGGTTTGCCGAACGGGTCGATGGTCAGACCGGCGGAAACGTCGTTCGGCTGCCGACGCGTCTTCGGACCATCCAGCACAGCCCTGACGGAGGTGACGCGGCATGACCGACGATCACATCCTCGTACTCGCCGAGATCCGCATCCCGCTTGATCGCATCGTCGATCAGGTCGGGGCCGGCGTCTCCAGCACTCTGGTCGGGGCCAGCACCAACCCGAAGAGCGGCACCAAGAAGAGCCGCACCTTCTTCGTCATGCAGCGCGTCGAACAGGTCGTCGCCGCCTTTGATCATCAACAGCTCGCCAGCGGTACCGCTGGCGAGAAGGAAGCCCGCCAGCGCCTGCATGAAGCACTCCTGCGGCTGCGCTCGTCCTACCTCAAGAACAAGGTGTCCTGATCATGGAAGCCGTCATCATTGAAGAAAAGCCAGAAGCCGGCGTGGTCGTTGTGACCGGCCGCGAATACATGCACGACGCCAAGGGGCATCTCGTGCCCGTCTCCAACATCAAGGCCGAGGACAAGCTCGAAGACGAGATGGTCCGCAAGATCATCGGCTTTGCCCGCGCTCTCAATGCGCAGATCACCCGGTTTCGCGACCACACGATGGCCGACATCACCGCCTTTGATCAGCTGCTCGCCCAGGAGTATGGCGCGACCGTCGGCGGCAAGAAGGGCAACAAGACCTACTCGACCTTCGACGGCCTGATGCGTGTCCAGGTGCAGGTTGCCGACCAAATCGCCTTCGGTCCGCAGCTACAGATCGCCAAGGGGCTAATCGACGAATGCCTGAACGAATGGTCGGCCGACAGCCGGCCGGAGATCCAGTCGATCGTCACGCGAGCATTCAACACCGACAAGGAAGGCCAGATCAACAAGTCGGAGCTGTTCATGCTGCTCCGGCTGGAGATCGATGACGGTCGCTGGAACCGGGCCATGGATGCGATCCGCTCATCGATCCGCGTCACCGGCTCCAAGGAGTATGTGCGCTTTTACATCCGCGAGACGATCGAGGACGGCTGGACGGCCGTGACGATCGACCTCGCCAAGGCGTGAGGGTGGGGCGATGAGCAAGAAATCGCGAACAGAGAAGCGTTCGAAGTCCGGCGCTCAGACGTCATGCCCGCACTGCGGCAAACTTCTGCGGGGCGAGAAAGGCATGAAGATGCACATCGCCGAGCAACATGCCAGCGGAAGCCAGAAGGCCAAGGCAGGTGGGGAATGAGCAAGACCGCGATCGCCAAGCTCTCGGCTCAAAGCAACTGCCCGGTCTGCGGTGCCGCACTCGTCGAGTGCGTCACCGGCAAAGGCTTCCTCGGCGGCGGTGCCTATGCGGAAGCCGCTTTCACCTGCAGCGCGGTGCTGCGGACATCCAACGATCAGATCGCGATCGGCAACGTCTGCCCGTCGCCGTCCTATGTGGCGGTGCGGGCGCTCAACGATCAGGTGCGAGATGCGGTTCTGTCGGGAGGTGCGGCATGACCGAACTCACCCGCAGGGAACGCATCCGCGCCATTCTCATCTCCGAATTCAAAGGCGATGGCCACGAGCTGTTCGAGCACGAGGGCGAGACCTATGCACGCCTGGTCGAGAACACGAAGCGCGGCGCCGTGGTGCTTGCGGAGTTCAACCTCGACACTCTGGCAAGCCAAATCGACAGGAGGCTCGGATGAAGAAGACGCGCCGCCGTACTCAGCCGCTCGGGCAACGCACTGTCAGCGACTGGACGCCAAAGAAGGCCCACGCGTTCGCTATGAAGCGCGTCAGTGAGATTGAGCTGCTGCTGCAGGAGATCAGCTACACCTATGACCAGATCTTTCAGCCGGTTGCCTACGAATGCGATCAGCTGATCGAGAGCCTGAAGCTGATCCGCGAGGAAATCGACAATGCTCTTGAGATCGAGGCACAGCCATGACCTCCTCCATCGCCGCCATCCACGTTGCCAAGAAGCAGCTCGGCCTGGACGAAGACACCTACCGGGCTAAGCTCACCAACATCACCGGCAAGTCGTCGGTGAAGGACATGACCGAGCAGGAGCGCCAGCGCGTCCTGACCGTCTTGCGGAACGACGGCTTCACGCCGGCCGAGGGCAAAGAGAAGGTGAAGGGGCTGACGGGCAAGTATGCCAAGAAGCTGCAGGCCCTCTGGATCGCCGGCTACAATCTCGGCGTCGTGAAGGATCGCCGGGATGCGGCTTTGCTGGCCTTCGTCAAGCGTCAGACCGGTCTCGATCACACTCGATTCCTGCACTATGCCGACGACGGTCGGGCCGCGATCGAGGCGCTTAAGGGCTGGCTGAAGCGTGAGGCAGGCGTCGGCTTCGGCAACACCAATGGATACGAGTGGCTGCAGCGCGACGGTGCAAAGATCGCCTGGGCGCAGTGGCGCATCATTCATCCAGGCGCAGGCCTCATCACCCGCCAAGGCTTCGACCAAGAAGCGATCCGGCTCTCCGGCCGGGCGGATGCCCAGGTGCTGAGCCACCTCGTGGACAGCGACTGGCAGCGGGTGATGAACGCTCTCGGCGAGCGCGTTCGTGCAGCGAAAGGCGGTGCGTAATGGCTCGCCTTCTTTGCTCTCACTGCGGACAGCCTATGGGCGACTTCTCCGGAATCGACGTGGCCAAATTGACACGCAACGAGATGCTGATCGTCGAGGCGCTGGTTCAGGCGAACCACCGCCTGACCTCGATCGGGGTTCTCATCGAGAAGGTATGGGGCGACTGCCCGGATGGCGGGCCTCTGAGCGCACCTATCGCCATCCGCGGGCATATCTGCACCGCCCGCAAGAAGCTTGAAAAGGCGGGCTGGACGATCCGCGCTCAGAAGGGCCACGGCTACCGCCTGGAGCGCCTCGACTCGGGAAAGGCGGCGGCGTGATGACCAGCAAGGCGCAACATCCCTGTTTTGAATGCGGACTCCCGGAGTGCGATGAAAAGTCGAAATCCTGCGCTCTCCGCATGGCGATCAACCGATACGATAACTGCCGGCGGAAGGGCCTGCCGATCTCGGACAAGGTCAGGCAGCAGAATTCAATCGCATGGCGGGAGCTGTATTTACCTGCCAAGCGGGAGCGCGAGGCTCAGCGCCGTCAGGACGGAAGGGCGGTGGCATCATGACCTCCGTCCACGTCATGAACCAACGCCATCAGGCGGCTGACAGCCTGGACTATTTTCCGACGCCGCCCTGGGCGACGCGCGCCTTTATCTGGGAGGTCCTAAGCAGGCTGCCTGGAGGTTCATTGAGCGACATGACCGCGCTCGATCCTTGCTGCGGTGGTGGTCATATGGTCGTGCCGTTGCGGGAGGTGTTTCGCGAGGTCGAGTATTCCGACGTCCATGATTGGGGCTTCAACCCGCCCATCCGCGATTTTACCTTCGAAAGCCGGGCGAGCCTGGAAGCCGATGGCCGGATCGTGCCCGACTGGCTCTTCGTCAACCCGCCTTTCAATATCGCTCAAAGCTTCTTCGACACGGCTTTGAAGATCGCTCGAAAGGGCGTTGCCTTCTTCGTTCGCGCCTCCTGGCTCTCCGGCCAGGAGCGTTACCACCTGGTCTACCGCGACACGCCTCCGTCCTATGTCGGCTACTTCGCCGAGCGCGTGTCGTTGATGGAAGGCGTCTGGGATCCCGAGCTTTCCAGCGCCACGGACTATGTCTGGCTGGCCTGGGTGGACGGCGTGCCGCCGCAGCCGCCGATCTGGCTCCGGCCGGGCATGGAGAAAACCTACACCAAGCTGTCCGACATGGTGCTCGCGACGCCCGGTGAGGCGAAGCGCCGGCTGGCCAAGCGCAAGGAAGACGCCGCTCGCATAGCGGCAGAGGAGGTGCAGAGATGAAGTTAACCTGCGCGATCCCAAAGATGCTGTCTCCAGAGCACATTCCTTGCCTCAATGACGCGCTCGATCGCGGGATTAACAAATGCATCCCAGTGATAGCGCCGATTTGGAGTAAGCGTGTCGAGCTGATCAGGATCTGCAAGTACCATTCGGGCTATGCCGAACGCATCACTGTCTGGATCCAGGCGATCCATCGCCGCTTCGAGAAGTTCCTCGAACGTCAGGTCGATGGGATGTTCAACAACGTGTTCCATTCAGTCTCTCCAGCTGTTTCTTCGGGAACGCTACTCTCAATCGATTTGACGGCAACTTGTATTTTCGCGTGCCTGATGTCACAGCCGGTGGAGTTGATCTGATGGTCGCCTACGGCTTCAAAAAGTACTTCGCACCTCAGATCGAGGACGGCAGCAAAGGCCACACCATCCGGGGGCACCGCCGTCGCCATGCCCATGTCGGCGAGCCGGTGCAGCTCTTCACGGGGATGCGCACCTGCCATTGCCGAAAGATCATCCCGGACCCGATCTGTATTGCCGTCCTGCCGATCGTTATCATGTCCTCGGATCTGATCGAGGCCGGCATCGCCTATATCGAGGTTGACGGTACGCCGCTGCATCGGGACGACATCGAGGCCTTTGCGGTATCCGACGGTTTCGACCCTGCTCGGCTTCAGGGGATTGCGCCGGCTAAGCTGATTGGCGCGTCGGCCCGCGAAACCATGGGCCGCTTCTGGGCAGCCGAAAACCCCGGCTCGCTCTTCCAGGGCGTCATCATCCGCTGGGAGGCTCGGCCCTGATGGCACAAGCGCTGCCGCTCTTCGACGCAATGGAGCTGGACAAGATCCGGCGGGAGCGCCTTGAGCTGCAGCGCAAGCTGGCACGCGGCGGTGTGGATGTTCGCACCCGCATTCACCGGGAAGAGCAGCTGCGTGCGCTCACCGCCCGTCAGATCGAGATCGAGGTTCGGCTCGGGATTGTGGGGAAGAGATGAGCACTCTTCCGGGCATCCTCGCGGACATCGCCGATATCGCCGGGATCGATGCTGCCTATGAAGTGGCACGAAGCCACGGCGGCACGCGCGTTTCCATCCCGCCTCGGGCAGTCCAAGGCCACTGGCTGACGGAGCTGCTCGGTTTCGAGACTGCCGACAAGATCTGCCAGGGCTTGGCGACACTTGATCCAGACGGAAAGCTGCGCGGCGTGCAGAATGAGATCATTCCGCGCGGGCCGGCCGCGATCCTGACCGCTGCCCGCCGACGCGCCCAGGAAGCACTCGACGAGGGCAAGAGTGCCCGCGAGGCGGCTCGTATCGCAGGCTTGCATGAGCGCACGATTTGGCGCATGAAAGCTAAAGAAGACGACGGTCAGGGCAGTCTCTTCTGATCCGGCTGACAGCTGTCAGCCCCTCAAATCCCCCACTGATTGCATAGTCGCTCCAACCGGTTCGAAGCCGCGTCCTTGGAGCCACTCATGCGTCCCATCACCGAAATCATTCTGCATTGCACCGCCACGCCCGAAGGGCGCCCGGTCACCGTCGCCGAGATCGACGCCTGGCACCGCGCGCGCGGCTGGTCGGGCATCGGCTATCATCGCGTCATTGGCCTGAATGGCGAGCGCTGGGCGGGTCGGCCGATCGAGGCGATTGGCGCTCACTGCGAAGGACACAACAGCGGGACGCTCGGTGTCGTCTACGGTGGCGGTGTCGCAAAGGATGGCCGCACGCCGAAAGACACCCGCAATGCAGTCCAGCGCAGCGCGCTCCTGGTCGAGCTGACGGAACTCCGCGACCGCTTCAACATCAAGAAGCTTTCCGGCCACAATGAATATGCGGCCAAGGCCTGCCCGAGCTTCGATGCTTCGAAAGAGTACGACTATCTCTTCGAAGGCCGATCGAAGGGCTTCAAGCCGATCATCGACAAGGTTTTGAAGCGCGGCGACGAAGGCTCAGACGTGGTCGCCTGGCGCGAAAAGCTGATGACCTGGCGCGCCATCTCTGGGGGTCGCGGCGCGCTCCAGAGCGGCACGCTATTTGACCATGCGGTCGAGATGGAAACACTCGCCTTCCAGCGCTCGCGTGGCATCGTCGTCGATGGCAAGGTCGGCCCGCAGACCATGATGGAGATGGAGCTGGCGCTCGCTGGCCGGCCTCCGTTCAAGGCGGTCGCTTGATGCTCCGTTTCTCGATCATCTGCCTTCTCATCATTTCCGGCTTTGCCACGCTCGCCTTCCTTCTGGCGGAGGCGTTTAAGCCATCGGCGCCAGAGCTGCTCTTCTATGCGCAAGGTGTTGCCGGCTTGAGCTGCGGTGCGTCAATGGCGCTGCTCGCCGATGGAGGCTGCCATGCTGGTTAAGCCGTCCTATTCGACTTCCCGGCTCTATCTCTGGATCTCGTTTGCGCTCGCATGGGTCGTCATCCTGGTGCTCGCGATCGGCGCCATCCGTGGATCCGAGCAGGCAGTTTCTTTCGGGGCCACGGCCGTGCCCTCCATGGTGATGCTGATTGCCGCCATCCTCGGCATTCACCGGGGCTTCGGGTCCGTCGACATGAAGACGGCCGCGTCGATCGCGCCGCAGCCCTCCAGTCCGGAGGGTGGGTCATGAACCGGATCTATCTGGCAGCTGCCGGCGTGCTGCTTACCGTGATGATCGTCGTGGGCGGGATCTCGGTTGCAGTCAGCAAGATCGAGGCCATGGTCTCCGAAGCCGCAAAGTCAGCCCGCGCCGAGCGCGACTATTACTGGCGCGGCGAGATCGAACAGATGAGGGCGGATGCCCAGAAGCAGATCGCCGAGAACCTGCGACAAACCATGGCAGCGCAGAATGCGGCCCGCGATCAGGTCGCGGCGGCTGAGGCGAGGGCCAGCGAACTGGAGAAAGAAAATGCGGCTTTGCCAGATGGTGGTGATCGTGGCATCGGCCGCGATCGTGTCCGCCTGCTCAACAAGCGATAGGGAGACCATCGTGATCCCTGAATTCGTCGAGCGCGAGACGCCGGCTGAAGCCAAGGTTCCGTGCCCGCTTCCGGTCCCGCTTCCCGATCGGGATCTCAGCGAGAAGGAGGCATCCGATTACTGGGGCGCTGATCGGACCGCGCTCAGGATCTGTGAAGCCCGCCGAGCGGCAGCCGTCGGAGGCTCGAATGTACAGTGATTTCGACCGCGAGATCGGTGAAGAGCGCGTCGAGCAGGAGCGTCAGGCGAAGCTGACAGCGGCCCGCCATGCGTTGAAACAGATGGGTACCGAAGAATGCGTCGATTGCGGCTGCACAATTTCGATCGCCCGTCGCCGCGTCTACCCGTCTGCCACCCGCTGCCTGGAATGCCAGGAGATGACCGAGAAGGAAGCATATCTCAGATGATCATTGATTTTGCCTCAGTGCTTCCGTGGGTCAGTGGTCTGATCTCAATCATCACTCTCCTGACCCTCCTGAAGAACATTCTTTCCAGCGGCGAAAAGAAGCTCGGGGAAGATCTGACTGAGGCCAGAAAAAAGCTCATCGAGCATGACCGGCGCATCCAGTCCATCGAGGGCGAGATCAAACACCTGCCGGACCGCGAGACGACGCACAGAATGGAACTCGCGATGAGCGAGATCAACGGCAAGCTGAACGTAATGGCAGAGCGGCTGAAGCCGATCGAGGCGATCGGAGAACGGCTGCAAGAGACCTTGATGGAGCAAGCACGCAAATGAGCGACCTCGCCACCGACTTCGCACAGATCCTGCGGGAGGAAGCCCGGCTGATCATTCTCAAGGCTCTCGGCCAGCAGGTGAACGAGAGCCTGAACTCGTCGATGCTGGAGCCCGTGCTGGCAACCTTCGCGATCCACCAGCCGCGTGCCTGGATCCACCAGCAGATCGACTACCTAGAGACGATGGCAGCGGTCACGGTGGTCAACGCCGGCACGGTGAAGATCGCCACGCTGACAGAACTCGGCCGCCGGCACATCGATCGCCACTACGTCATCGAGGGCGTCAAGCGTCCCTCGCGGCCGGGAGCGTGAGAAATGGGTCGCGGGCGGCTGAACCACATCGAGCTGTTGCCGGAGGAGTGCGGGCCGATCGTCGCCTGGGCGTGCGATGCCCTCCAGGATCGAGACGCAACACAGACCGAGATCTACTCGGAGTTCGTCGCCAGGCTGCAGGCTCTGGACAAGGAGTATCGCGGCGAACTGGATATCAAGGTCCCGAGCTTCTCGGCCTTCAACCGCTATTCGATCAAGCTCGCGAACATGACCCGCCGCCTGGATGAGACGCGCGAGATCGCCACCGCGATCGCCGGTAAGTTCGACCCGCAGGCATCTGACAACCTCACTCTGATCGCGGCCGAGGCCATCAAGAGCCTCGTCTTCGAAATGATGACCAACCCGAAGGGCATTGATCCGAAGGGCGCCATGGCCCTTGCCCAGGCGCTCAGATCAGCGACCCAGGCGCAGACGGTGTCCAGCGATCGGCGCAAGAAGATCGAGGCCGAGTTCAAGGCGCAGGCCGAGGAAGCGGTGGAGAAGGTGGCCAAGGCCAAGGGCCTGACGACCGAGACCACTCAGGAGATCCTCAGCCAGATCCTCGGGGTGAAAACACCATGACCGAGAGGACCGCACTATCTGGTCGGATGCATGCGCTTGCCGACGCCGGCCACGAACGGGCTGCAGAGCTGCGAGAAAAGGCGGACGCCTTCGATCAGGCAACGAGCGGGTTTTACGCCGAGCCCCAGACGGTCAATGTGAAGTCCTTCACGGCTGCATTCGCGCGCGCTCGCCGTCTGTGGTGTAATTGCACTGGAGAGCCATTGATATGACCGCGCCGATTACCGAGGCACAGTGGGCGGAGGCCCGGCGGACCGCCACAGAGGTTCTGCCGGGCCTCGTCGATCAGGTCGGCCTGCCGAAGGCGCTTATCTCGTATCAGGCGCGCACGCTGTCCTTGCTCGAAGACAGCGCCTGCCGGGTGCTCTTCATCGAGAAGAGCCGACGCATCGGCCTGACCTTCGGTTTTGCATCCTATGCCGCGCTCCGCGCTGGCCGAGCGAAGTCGGCCGGAGGCATGGATGTGATGTACATCTCCTACTCCCAGGAGATGACGCGCGAGTTCATCGACGCCTGCGCGATGTGGGCGAGGGCCTTCTCGAACGCGGCGCTCGCCGTGGACGAGTTCCTGTTCGATGACAGCGACAAGACCGGCGATCGCTCCATCCAGGCGTTCCGCATCCGCTTTGCCTCGGGCTTCGAGATCCTGGCACTCTCATCTGCACCGCGCACCCTACGCGGCAAGCAGGGCGTGGTCATGATCGACGAAGCGGCCTTCGTCGACAGTCTGCCGGAGCTTCTGAAGGCGGCGCTCGCCTTCCTGATGTGGGGCGGCCAGGTCGTTGTCTGCTCGACCCATAACGGGACCGAGAACGAGTTCAACAAGCAGATCCAGGATATCCTCGCCGGCCGCAAACCCTACAAGCATCTCAGGATTGATTTCGACCAGGCGCTGACGGAAGGCCTCTACGAGCGCATCTGCCTGGTGAACGGGATCGAGTGGACGCCGGAGGGCGAAGCGAAGTGGCGCCAGGAGATCATCGACTTCTATGGCGATGGTGCCTCGGAGGAACTCTTCTGCATCCCGACGGCCGGTACCGGCGCCTGGTTGCCGGCGCCGCTGATCGAAGCCCGGATGACTGTGACGAACCCGGTCATTCGACTCGAGCTGCCGACAAACTACCTGCACCTGTCCCGCCTCGAGCGCGGCATGCTTCTGGTCGACACCATCCGACAGCTTAAGGAAGCACTGGCCAACCTCGATCGCGAGCGGCGCCACGCGCTCGGCTTTGACTTTGCCCGCGTCGCCGACTTGTCGGTCGCCACACTCCTCTCGATCGACCGGATGCTGAAGCGCGAGGAAGCACTGACGCTGGAAATGCGCAACGTGCCGGGCGACGAGCAGAAGCTGCTCATCCGCATGATCCTGGAAGGCGCGCCGCGACTGGTTGGCGCTGCCTTCGACGCCACCGGCATGGGCTGGACCGTGGCCGAAGATATGGGCCGCATCTTCGGCTTCCGGACCGAGGATAATGACGGCGGCCTGATCGCGGCCGTCAAGTTCTCGACTGACTGGTACCGCTTCAACATGCCGCCGCTGAAGACGGCCTTCGAAGACGACGCGATCGCGCTCACCAAGGATGACGAACACCTGGCCGACGTGCGCCTGGTCCGCGTCGTCAACGGCGTGCCGAAGGTGCCTGACCTTAGAACCGGCGAAGGCTCGAAGAAGCGCCACGGCGACTTTGCCATAGCGCTGGCGCTCGCCCATTGGGCCAGCCGCCAACAGTGGTTCCAGTACGAATATTTCTCCATCGGCGAGCTGAAGACCATGACGGGCGCGGCTGACGACGATGACGACACAGACTTCGGGAGACGGCATTGGTAGAGCGCAAATCATCCATCCTCGGGCCGGACGGCAATCCGATTGTCATCCGCACCCTGTCCCAGGAAGTGGCAACGCCGACGATCGCCGGTGTCCGTCGCACCCATGAAGAGCGGGTGGCCGCAGGCCTGACGCCAGAGCGGCTCGGCACCATTCTTCGTGATGCGGCCGAGGGCAATGCGCGATCCTATCTCACGCTCGCGGAGGAGATGGAGGAGCGATATCTGCACTACGCCTCCCAGCTCCAGACCCGGCGCCTCGCGATCGAGAGCGTCGACTTCACGATCGAGTCGGATGACGTCGACTCCAAGATCGTCGATGCGGTGACGGAGCTGATCCACGACGACGGTTTCAAGGAAGCCCGCGGGCATCTGCCGGACGGGATTTCGAAGGGTTATGCCGTCGTCGAGATGATGTGGGAGTTCGAGCGCAAGGCGCTTCGGCCGGTCGAGTTCATCGATCGCGATCCGCGCTTCTTCCAGCTCGACCGGCTGACACTTCGCAGCCTGCGCCTGGCCGTCGACGGCTCGATCGAGGGCGAGCAGCTACCCGAGGCCAAGTTCCTGCGCCACATGCCGCGCACCAAGCTCGGTCTGCCGCTCCGTCGTGGTATGGCGCGACCCGCCGCCTGGGCCTATCTGATCCAGCAGTTCACGCTGCAGGATTGGGCTGCCTTCTCCGAGGTCTACGGCATGCCTCTCCGCGTCGGCAAATACAATGCCAGCGCCAGCCCGGCCGACAAGCGGACGCTTCTGAAGGCCGTTGCCTCGATCGCCAATGATGCTGCCGCGATTATTCCCCAGGGCATGGACATCGAGTTCCACGAGGTGAACGGCACAAACGGTGCTGCCGTCTTCTCCGGCCTGCTCGACTATATCGACAAGCAGATCTCCAAGCTGATCGTTGGCCAGACCATGACCAGCGACGATGGCTCATCGCTCGGCCAGGCCAAGATCCACAACGAGGTGCGGCTCGATATCCTGCGGGCCGATTGCAAGCAGCTCGCGGCCACTATCAACCGCGACCTGATCAAGCCCTTCGTCGACATGAACTTCGGCGTCCAGGACAAGTATCCGCTCGTCGAGCTGCCGGTTCCGGATCCGGAGGACGTCAAGGCGCTTGCCGACAGCCTCGGCACGCTGGTGCCGCTCGGCTTGCGGGTCAAGCAGACCGAGATCCGCGAGAAGCTCGGCCTGTCCGACCCGGCCGATGATGACGAACTCCTGGTCGCGCCGGCTGCCCAGGCCGCGACACCTGCAGCCGTGGAAACAAAGCCAAACGAGAAGCCGGAGCCAAAGCCAAAGGACAAGCTGGCGGACCCGGCCGAAGACGTGAAGTCCAAGGTCGCGGCATTGTCGGCCATCGTCTCGGATCACAAGCGTGCTTGCCGCTGCGGCGCCTGCACCTCGCTGCTCGCGGCCGAGGCCGGAGAGCCGGAGGCACTCGACCAGGTGGAGGCCCTGTTTGCATCCGCCATGGATGATTGGGAGGCCATGGCCAGTCCGATCATTGCGCCGATCGCCGAGATCATCGAGAAGGCCGGGAGCTTCGAAGAGGCCACAAGCATGCTTCAAATCCGCTTTCCGGACGCTTCGAAACTGGCTGACCGGCTCGGCCGGCTGACAGCGATCGCGCGCGGCGTCGGCGATATCGTGGACTGACGATGGCAGAGCGCAATCCAGCCTTCGCGGTCCCGGCCGAGGTCACCAGCTACTTCGACGGCAAGACGTCCACGCCGGCCTTCTCCTGGGCAGATGTCTGGGCGGAGGAGCATGCCTACAAGTTCACGGTCGCGAAGGCCGTCGAGCTCGACGTGCTCAACGCGTTCCGATCGACGATCTCGACCGCTATCGCGGAGGGCCAAGGCTTCGAGAGCTGGAAGCCTCAGATCGAGAAGGAGCTGACGAAGCTCGGCTGGTGGGGACCGCGCATGGTCTCGGACCCGACCGGTGCCCAACCCGACCGCATGGTGAACTTCGCCAGCGATCGGCGGCTGAAGACGACGTTCTGGGCGAACTTGAATTCGGCGCGGGCTGCCGGCCAATGGGAGCGGGCGCAGCGCTCTAAGCGGGTGCTGCCCTATGTGCTCTACGTCCGGACCACATCAAGCGACCCCCGCGTCGAGCATCTGCAGTGGGTTGGTCTCATTCTGCCGATCGACGATCCCTTCTGGCGAACGCACTGGCCGCCGAATGGCTGGCAGTGCAAATGCCAGGTGCGGATGATCTCGGCGCGCGAGCGTGACCGGTTGCTGGGGACCGAGCGTGTCATTGGTCAGGATCTCGACGGCAACGATATCAAGATCCGCTACACCGACCAGGCACCTGACCTCGGGCCTGATATCCAGTACCGCAACCGGCGGACTGGTGAGATCTCGATCGTGCCTCCTGGCATCGATCCCGGCTGGCAGACCAATCCCGGCCTGGCGCGGGCCTCAACGCTCGTGCAGAACCTCGACACAAAGCTTGCCGCTGCCGCGCCTGAGGACGCAAACCGGGTGCTTCGAGATCTCTGGTCAGACCCTTACCTGAGGATCGCGCCGCGACTTCCCCAGGCCTTCGCTCTCCCGGCCGGGCACAATGTCGGCATCGCGGCGGAGCTTAGAGCCTCATCGCCTGTCATCTCGATCACGGGTGAGGCGATCGGGACGCTGCTCGGCGCCGGGCTCGACATCGACGATCTCTCGGTTCTACCCGATGTCCTGTCCTCGACAGCGGTGAAAAGCTACCCGACAGACGAGCGTCCGGAGATCGAGATCATTGCTCGCCTGGGATCGGTGATTTGGCGAAGCTTCCTTCGGCTCGCCCAGGGTGGCATGATGCGCATCGAACGGCTCGAACAGGGCGCTGAATAGAACGGCCACAGACGCGCACGAAGCCCCTCGGACGGGCGGTGAGCCGTGGCTGACCCGGAAAACGCGCCCACGGGCTTTGAAGAGGCTTCGAAAACGGATCGGGACTTGATCCTCTCCCCCGCTCGGGGTTAGATGCGCGCATGTGAGGCGAACGGCCCTTCAGCGGCCTCCCTCGCGGCAGGCTGACAGATGTCAGCCTCAAGGCAGCAGAGAACGGTGGCAATTTGCCGCCATGCTCAAGAACTCGCCGACACTCACCTTATCGACGCTCTCTCCTGCTGTCCCCGGCATTGCCGAGGCGATGACCGGTCTGACCGTCCTCGACGCTTACCTTGCCGATCCGACCGCTGCCGCCAAGCAGGCCGGCCCGGAATGGATCAAGGTTACGCCGCGCGGCAAGTTCACCGCCCGCGACGGTCGCGTCTTCGATGTGGATCCCGAGCTGCTCGCCGCGCGCTTCGTCCAGGACGGCGTCGATCTCCCTGTCGATATCGACCATGCGACGGTGAAGAAGGCCATGTTCGGCGAGGCGGCTCCGGCCGTCGGCTGGATCTCGAAGCTCGAAGCCCGCGCCGATGGCCTCTATGGCAAAGTCGAGTGGCTGGCCGAAGGCCTCGCGGTCCTCGCTGCCCGCACCCACCGCTACATTTCTCCCACCTTGAAACACGACGAGAACGGCAAGGCCTTCTGGCTGCATTCGGCCGCGCTCGTTGCTGCGCCGGCTGCTTCGATGGCGGCCGTCGCATCGGCTGACCTTTCAACCTCTGAGGAACCCAAAATGCTGAAAGCCATTGCCGCCGCCCTCGGTCTTTCCGAGGACGCGTCCGAGGCCTCGTGCCTTTCCGCCGTCACCAACCTGAAAGCCCGCATCGACCCTCAGGTCCACCAGGCGGCTCTCGACCAGGTCAAGACCCTGTCCGCCGATCTGGAAGCCCGCAACAAGGCCGACCATCAGGCCAAGGTCGATACGCTGCTCGACGGCGCGCTGAAGGAAAAGAAGATCGTGCCGGCGCAGCGCGACCAGTATGCCGCGCTCTGCGCCACGACCGAGGGCCTTGCCCAGGTGACAGCGCTGCTCGGCACCATGACCGCAACGCTCAGCGCCTCCGGCCTCGATGACAAGCAGCCCGGCGACAAGCTCTCGACGCTGTCGGCCGAGGACCGCGAGGTCATCAAGATGCTCGGCATCTCCGAAGAAGAATACCGCAAGGCCAATGGCCTGACGGCTGCCGCCTGAACCCCTGAAACCTGCTGGAGACAAAGATGACCGCTCTGAGCCAGGCCCGCCCCGTCGTCCAGATTGAGGGCCGCCATTCCAACCCGCCCATGAAGGGTGCAACCACCATCTACCAGGGCGGCTTTGTCGTCATGGATGCCGGCCTCGCTGTGCCGGGACGCACGGCCACGGGCTTGATCACCGTCGGCGTCGCCATGCAGACCGTCGTCAACTCCGGCGCTGATGGCGCCAAGAAGGTTCCGACCGAGCGCGGCTGCTTCAAGTTCGCGAACCTCGGTGCCGACGCCGTCACCGCCGCCGATATCGGCAAGGATTGCTACATCGTCGACGATCAGACGGTGGCCAAGACTTCCGGCGCGAACACCCGCTCGATCGCGGGCAAGGTCATCGAAGTCGAGGCTGACGGCGTCTTCGTCCGCGTCGGCAACTAACGCCCGAAAGGACTGAAACCCAATGGCACGAGTTATCACCGCCGCCCTGCTTGATGCAGCACTTCGCGGCTACAAGACGATTTACCAGAGCGCCTTCGCAGCCGCTCCTTCGATGTATGCCTCTGTCTCGACCATCGTCACCTCGACGACCCGCGAAGAGATCTACTCCTGGCTTGGCGACATGCCGAAGATGCGTGAGTGGATCGGTGATCGCCGCATCAAGCAGCTGACCGCCAAGGGCTACAGCATCACGAACCGCAAGTTCGAGATGACCATCGCCGTCGAGCGTGACGACATCGAAGATGACAAGCTCTCGCTCTACAATTCCCGTTTCCAGATGATGGGCCAGTCGGCCGCGCAGCATCCTGACGAGATCGTGTTCGAGTTGATCAATGGCGGCTTCTCCACGCTCTGCTACGACGGCCAGAACTTCTTCGACACCGATCACCCGGTGGGCCAGCCTGGTCAGGAGGCCTCGGTCTCCAACATGCAGGCAGGTGCTGGCGAGATCTGGATCCTGGCCGATCTCTCTCGTCCGCTGAAGCCGTTCATCTTCCAGAAGCGCCGCGATTACGAGTTCACGACGAAGGAAGACGGTCGCACGTCCGATCATGTGTTCATGAAGGACCAGTACCTTTATGGCGTCGACGCCCGCGTCGCGGCCGGCTTCGGTTTCTGGCAGATGGCCTTCGGCTCCAAGGCCGAACTGACTTCGGCGAACCTTCGTGCCGCCTACACGGCCATGACGAACTTCACCGACGACGAAGGCCGGAAGCTCAACATCCGTCCGACCCACCTGATCGTGGGCAACACCAACCACTTCAAGGCGCGCGACATTCTGATGTCCGAGCAGGTGGATGGAACCACCAACACCGATCGCAACCTCGTGCAGCTGATGCACGCACCGTTGCTGGGCTGATCCACGGACCCTTGGGGGGTGCGGCGAGCGATCCGGTGGCCCGAGCGTTTTGCGGGCCACCGGGTTTTCCGGAAAGCGGCAAGCCATGCCTCTTTCCCGAGAACCCGAAGGACAAAGATCAGGAGAACCTCATGTCGAAACGTCCCCAGGCAAAGAAGGTCACCAAGCCGACCGCAGAAGAAACCTTGAACGGCTCGAACACGCTGCCGGCGCTGATCGAGATTGCCGAGGGTCAGGCGCTCCAGCTCGGCACGGTCGTGGGCGTTGCTCATACGCTGTCCGCTCTCCCCGTCGATGCCTGGAACGCGCTCTCCGACGCTGAGCGTGATGAGCGGCTGAATACGGTCATTGCCGACATCAAGGCTGCCCACGCTGCGGAAGCGCTGCCGGAAGAGATCAAGGGCAAGCTGGTCGATCCGTCGACCGGAGCCCTGCTGGTAGGACCAAACGAACCGCAGGAGTTCGAGGCGATCGTTGCAGACCAGGTGCTGATCGTTTCCGCGCCTGGTGGTCCACGCCGTCGTGCCGGCTTCAGCTTTGGTCCGGTCCCGGTCGAACTGCGCACCGAGGATCTGGGTGACGATCCCGGTGCAGTGGTCGAAGCCCTCCGCGCCGACCCGCTGCTCAAGATCGATGGCCGCTTTGAGGAGCGGCCGGCGGACGAAGACTGATCAGGAATACCGAGCGAAAGCATCCGGCGACAACGGTCAGGCCACCCGCTGAAAAACTGAAAAGGCGGATCTGATGACGGGAGATGCGAGTAGGCGAGGCCCGCGCGCACGGTGCCTGCAACGTCTGACAATGGACGTGACAGTCGGGAGAGACCGGCACCAATTCTCAAGAGGACGCCATGCAGCCCTACGCCACCATCGCAGATATCGAAGCTCGGTTCCGCGATCAGCTCACGCTGGTGGCCGCTGACGAGCAGACCGGCCTGCGCGATGATCTTCGCATCGAGAAGGGCCTGCTCGATGCCTCGATCGAGATCCGTGGTATTCTCGCCGGCCGCTATTCGCCGGCCGAGCTTTCCGCGCTCGATGCCGACTCGCTTTCGCTTCTGCGCCTCTATTGCATCGACGTTGCTTTCTACAGGATCGCGCTCGACTTCTCCCGTTCGACCGAGAACATCAAGGAACGCTACGACCAGACCATCAAGCGGCTCGAACAGATCGCGGCTGGCAAAGGCGCGCTGACCACCACCATGCCGCCCGCCGGTGGCGATGGCGGTACCGACGTCGGCGAGATCGGCCAGAACGAAGTGGTGCTGCAGGCGCCCGAGCGCGTGTTCACCCGCGAGAGGCTCGGCCGGATATGAGCACCTCGATCGTCATTGATGTCACCGACCTGGACGAAGCTTTCCTCCGCCTCCGGCCGATCTTCGAGTTTGAGCCGACCGAACTGATGACGGCGATCGGCGCGCTCGGCGAGAGCCAGACCCGTCGCCGGATCGAAGAGGAAAAGACCGCTCCCGATGGCACGCCCTGGCAGCCGAACACGCAGGGCACCTCGATCCTGATGGAAACCGGGCAGCATCTCCTGTCTTCGCTGGTTTGGACAGCATCTGCCGACCAGGCCGAGTGGGGCGCCACCTGGGAATATGCCCATGTCCACCAGGACGGCATGACGATCGTGCCGAAGAACGGCAAGGCGCTCGTCTTCGCACTCGGCGGCAACCGCCAGATGATCCACGCGAAGAAGGTCACGATCCCGCCGCGTCCCTTCGTCGGCCTCTCCGATGACAACATCGAAGAGATCATCGATGTCGTGACCGACCACTTCGGAGTGATGCAATGATCGCACCGAAGCCCCTCGATCAGCTCCTCGCCACCGACGCTCTCGGCCCGCTGCAGGCGGCAATCGTCTCGACGCTGCGCACGCTCAACCCGGGCGTGACCGTCGAGGCTCATCCGGGCAAGGTCGACATCTCCGAGCTGGTGAACAAGACCGTCGTCAAGGCACCCGGAATCGGGATCGGCTTTTCGAAGATCAAGACCGGCCAGCAGGCCGAGGGCCATTTCTGGCTGGCGATCGAATGGGTCGCCTATGTTGTCGCCGAGGCCAAGGTGGTCGGCAATCGCCGTATCGAGAAAGAGGCGGTCGGCCTCGCGATCGGTGGGCGCGTGCTGGAGATCCTGGCCGACCTTCAGACCTCGCTCTGGGGGCGCGATGGCGTCATGCCTCCTGAGACGACGCCGCCGGCCGAGCTGAAGCCGCTCTTCACGATCAAGGATCAGTCGCAGGGCGTTGCCTACTACACCGTCACCTGGACCCAGATCATGGCCGATCAGGGCGCGAGCGTCTTCCCGGAGCATGTCGGCCGCTACAATGAAGAGACTGGCCTTATCGACTATGACGAAGGCCGCATGATCAACGAGATCGCGCCGTGGATCCCGGCGGCCGAGGAGGCCGACGATGCGTGATCCCGTTGCGCTGGAATTCCGCCGGCAAATGGCCCGCCTGGAAGCAGCCGAGCGTCGCATGTCCATGGTCGTGCTCACCGGCAAGGTCGGACCTGTCGATGCCGACAAGCGCCGACTGCGGCTGAAGCTCGGCAAGAACTCGAAGGGCGAGGATGTACTCGGCCCGTGGATCCGCTGGCAGGAGGCCGGCGTCGGTGCGCTCTCGATCCATAGCGAGCCGGCCGAGGGCGAGCAGATGCTGATGATCTCGACGTCAGGCACGGTCGGCGCCGGCTCGATCGCGCTGCCGGCAGCCTTCGACCAGGACAATCCGTCACCGTCGGCCGCCAGCGATGAAACCGTGATGAAGCGGCAGTCCGGCAAGTTTCACCTGGTCGCGCCAGATGGCTTCCTCTTTGAAGGGCCGTTCGAGGTCAAGGGCGACTTCCAGGCGCGCAACGGCAGCTTCCGCCACAACGAAAAGAACGTGGGCGATACCCATGGCCACGTATCCGCACCGCCGGGCATTCCCGGCCCACCCGTCTGAAGGAGAGAACGATGGCCAAGGCCAGCAGAGCAAAGAGCAGTGCAGTCGAAACAGCAGCCGTCGCCGCTCCCGTGGAGACCGGCGCCAAGACCTACGTCGTGACCGAGAAAGCGCCACCTCGAGTCGCGGGCAAGCGGGTGAAGGCCGGCGACAGCATCACGCTCACCGACGACCAGGCGCGTGCCGAGCTGCTTGCGCTTCACATCCGTCCGGAGGCCGTCGAGGCGCCGGCATCGAACGACGCTTGAAGTCTTTTTGAAGGGCCTTTGAAACCATGGCAGGCGAGATCCGGTACCGGACAGGCATCAACGCACGGACAGGCAAGATCCTGACCGGGCCGGCTCATCTTGCCCAATCGCTTTCGAAGATCTGGCAGACCCGTCTCGACACCCGCGTCATGCGCCTGTCGTTCGGCGCGGATCTCCGATCGGCTCTTTCCGAGGATCTGACACCGTCGATCGCGCTCCTGATCTACAACGAGATGGTGGCCTCGGCCGCGCGCTGGGAGCCTGAATATCTGATCACCCAGCTCCAGCTCGTGACGCTTCGGGACACCGGCAAGCTCGGGATCCGCCATGGCGGGATCTACTATCCCGAGGGCCGCTTCGGAAACTATGACCTGGCCGTCGATCTCTCCCTCGGCTCCACCACACCAACCGCGCTGGGGCTCTGATGGCCACGATCGATCTTTCCACTCTGCCGAAGCCCACCGTCATCCAGGAGCTGGACCATCAGGCGATCGTCGATCGCCAGCTCCAGAGCTTCCTGACCATCTGGAATGAGAAGCGCGTCCTCTTTGCGGATCTGCCGGAATACACGGTCGAGATGCTGGAGAGCGATCCTTTCGCGATCGACAACGAGGCCGAGAGCTGGCGCGAGGTCTTGCTGCGGGCCGAGATCAACGACGTCTTCCGGGCGACGCTGCTTTATTTCGCGAAGGGCGGAAACCTCGACCACCTTGCTGCCTTCCACGACGTCGTGCGCATGCCCGGCGAGCAGGACGATCGCCTGTTGAACCGTGTGCTGCTGGCCATCATGGGACGCTCGACCGGTGGCCCGAAAGAGCGGTACCAGTCGATCGCCATGTCAGCGGATCTGCGCGTCGAGTGGGCCGAGCCTTATCGCGCGTTTCGGAGCCCCGTCGTCTATATCGCGATCTTCTCGACCGAGACCGACGGCGTGGCCAGCACTGATCTTCTCGACAAGGTCCGCGCTGCCCTGGCTAATCCGGGTGCGCAGCTTGTGAACGACACGATCATCGTCCAGCCGGCCGTCCGGCGCGTCGTCAACCTGACCGGTGATATCTGGATCCTGCCGGATGCGGATGAAGCGACTGTCGCCCGCGCCGTGGCCAATCTTCGGGGCGAATGGGACAAGGAGCAGAAGCTCGGCCGCGACCTGACCATGGCCTGGGTCATCTCCAAGCTGATGATCTCTGGCGTTCATGATGTCCAGCTCTCCTCAATCGTTGACGAGGTCGCACTGCCGACCGAAGCGATCTCGATCGGCGCCGTCGCTCTCACGCTTCGTGGGAGGGCCTATTGATTTCCCTGCAGCCCGATAGCGCCGACGTCTACGAGCTTGCGGTCGAGCAGTCCCGCGAGCAGCGCTGGGCATCGCTGAAGGCTGCCGTGCCGGCAATCCGGACGGGCAAGCGGATCTCGCCGGCTCCCGACGTCTTGCCGTTCCTCGTCTTCGAGGACGGGCTTGGTATGCTCACGCCGTTCGTCGGCAACATCTACGAGCTGCTCGACGGTCGAGGCCGCGCCTGGATGCGCAAGCGCGGCACCTATGAGGCCGTCACGCGCGGGCTTGCCTTCCTCGGGCTGACTGCCACGATCGAGGCGGCGGATTATCGCCGCGCCTGGTGGAACTCCGCTCTGCTCCGGTTCCCGAACCTGCCGGCGAATGACAGTCCGCTGCTCGATCGGATCGAGGGCATCACCAAGCTCTCGCTGCCCTACCGCTCTGACTTCCGCCGAGGCGTCCACCAGTACGATGTCGGTCCGGCGATCGGGAATGCGAGCCGGTTGAACGGCAGCCTCCTGGAGCGGGAAAGCGGAACCCGCGTGAGGGCCGATGGGCCGCTCTGGTCTTTCGGCCGCACGACCGAGATCGACTACACGCTGACTGAGGCCGAGGGCACCGCGATCGGCAACTGGCTCGCCGTTCCGGACGAGGGCGGCATTGCCTGGATCGACATGGACTACCCATGGGTCACGGCCGACTTCGCCTGGGCGGATGATCCGGACACCCAGCGCCGCAAGCTGATGGCGAGCTGGTTTGCGCCGCGCACATTCTACATCCGCCTGAAAGACGCGGAGGGAGACGTGATCGGCTATCGACGCTGCCGCGCCACCCGTCCGATCACTCAGGGCGTCTCGGGCGTCTATCGCTTCGGCAATGCCTATTTCCGCCCAGCCACGAACGGCCAGCAGGTTTATATCGAGGCCATGACCCAATTCGGCGACGCCGAAGACGTCGAGGCGTCCTCAGTCGCGCTGGTGTCCGGTGTCTCGCTTGCTGCCGGCGTGAAAGCCGGCAAGCTCTGGCTTGAACCGGCCGAGGTCACCGCCGGCATCGCCTTCGCCGAAACTGCAATCTCCCTGCCGCTGCGGACCACGGTCCGCGAGCGCTTCAAATTCCTCGTGAGGTTCTGATGGCTTTCGAACATCCTTCCGGTCTGCCTTTTGCCTATGACCGTGCTCTGTCCCGGCCGGAGATCCAGCAAGTCATCTTCTATGGCGAGCGTCCCTACATCCAAACCTCTGAGCTGAACGAGATCGGCACCATCGCGCGTGCCCAGATCAAGCGTCTTGGACGCGTCATCGTCAGCGACGGCGACCGCATCGAGCGCGGCGACGCCTTCGTCGATATCGCGGCCGAAACGGTGACGATCGAGGCCGGCCGGGTCTATGCCGACGGCGACGTCTGGGACGTGCCGGCTCGCGTTTTGGCTGACGTTCCCATGACCGGCCGCACCGAAGTCGGCATCCGTCTCGTGACCGATTGGGTCACCTCCGAAGACGATCCGACTTTGCTCGGCCTTGTGCCTGGCTCCGACGGCGAGGGCGAGGAAGGTGCATCGCGCGAGATCAGGAGCGCGACCTGGTCGCATCAGGACGCCGATGAGGACGGCCTGTTCTTCTCCGTCTACACCCTTCAGGACGGCGTCATCCTCGATCAGACCGGTCCGAACATTCTGGCGCCGGCGCTGCAGTCGATCATCGAGTACGACCGCCCGAACGGAAACTATATCGTCAGCGGTTGCCGCGTGACCTGGCTCGGTACCGACGCTGGCAAGCAGATCTTCTCGATCTCGGAAGGCGAGGCCAATATCAACGGCTACAAGCGGACCCGCCTTGCCGCCCTTCGCCACGAAGAGATCGAGGATTGGGACGAGCTGCTGATCAACGGGGAAACCCACACCTATCCGGGCGGCGCCTCGCATACCTTCAGCGTCGATGTCGCGCCGATCGGCACCATCAACACGATCCTGCTGACCAAGCAGAAGTCTGTGGCCGTCACACGCGGGGCCATCGCCAACGGCGCCGATGGTCTGCCGGATACCAGCGTGACCGAGATCGTCTCTGTCGTCCAGGGCGGCACGACCTATATTCAGGGCACTGATTACAGCCGTGTGGCCAATGCCGTGGATTGGGGGCTGGTCGGCGCTGAGCCAGCGGCCGGTTCAACTTACACCGTCACCTATCGGTATCGCGCCACCGTGGTCGCCGATGCCTTCAACGATACCGAGATCACCGTTTCCGGTGGCGCTGCCGGCGGTGATATCCTCGTGACCTACACCAGCAAACTGCCGCGTATCGATCGCCTTTGCCTGAGCGAGGACGGTTCGCCGCTCTACATCAAAGGCATCTCCGCCCGGTCCAATCCGCGTCCGCCAGGCGCCCCCAGCGATGCTCTGAAGCTCTGCCAGATCCGCAATGACTGGATGTCGGCGCCGCAGATCATCGTCGACGGCGTCAATGACGGTGTCCGCTTCCTGCCGGCGTCAGAGATTGCAAAGCTCTACTACAGTCACTTCGACACGCTGCGCCTGCTCGGCCTCGAACGGCTGAAGAACGCGACCGACGCCCGCGAGCCGGTTGCCAAGAAGGGTATCTTTGTTGATCCCTTCCAGGATGACAGCTATCGCGACGAGGGCGTGGTCCAGACGGGTGCCATCGTCGATGGCATCCTGCAGCTCGCGATCGACCCTACCTTTTACGAGACCACGCTGACGGCGCCGGTCACGCTCGACGGTGTCGAGGAAGTGATCATCTCCCAGGAGCTGAAGAGCCAGTGCGAGCTGATCAATCCTTATGCCAACTTCAACTTCCTGCCGGCGTCGATGGCGCTTCAGCCGCCGGTCGACTTCTGGACGGTGAGCCGTAACCAGTGGCTCTCTGCCCAGACCCGCGAGTTCAATCGCGGCGTCCAGACCAATGGCGGGCCGCTTACGACCACCAGCACGACGACCCAGCTCATCGACACCCGCAGCGAGTTGATCGAGTTCCTCCGCCAGATCACGGTGACGTTCTCGATCGAGGGCTTCGCGCCGGGCGAGATCCTCGACGAGCTGACCTTCGACGGCGTCGATGTGAAGCCGGCCGGCGTCGTGACGGCGGATGCCGAGGGTGAGATCTCCGATACCTTCGTGATCCCCGAGAATGTCACGGCCGGCACCAAGACGGTAGAAGCCAAGGGCCAGGGCGGCTCCGAGGCGACGGCGCTCTTTGCCGGTCAGGGAACGATCGAAACCCAAATCATGCGACGGGTCACGACCATCAACCGGTGGACCCGGCTGCAGATCGAGCGGCGGGAGAACGGTGACCGAGGCTCTGACCCGCAGGCTCAGCTTTTTGCAGTCCCGGAGCTTCGGCAGATCATCGGGCTCGACTTCCACCTCTGCGGGATTGGCGACACCACGAAGGATATCGTCGTCAACCAGGTCACGACCGCCAACGGCTATCCGACCGCCGATATCCAAGCTGAAGCGTTCGTCTCAATGGCCGGCGCTGCGGTGGGCTGGAAGTCGGCGCGCTTCATGCTGCCGGTGACGACTGGACCGCAGAGCCTGCACGGGCATGTCATCAAGACCGACGACAATCTGCACGCCGTTTCGGTTGCCAAGCTCGGCGGTTTCGATGCCGAGCTGCAGCAGAAGATCTCGCGTCACCCTTATGTGGTCGCGCCTCGCTGCTCCTCGGTCAATGCCGAGACCTGGACGGCTCACCAGGACGAGGCTTTGGCCTTCCGCGTCGTTGCGTGGACGTATCCGGTGACCACCAAGACGGTCCCGCTCGGCAGCTTCGACCTGGTCGACTGCTCGGATCTTCAGGTGCGAGCCGAAATCGAGCTGCCGTCGAATGGCTGCTCGGTCGAGTTCGAGGTTGAGCGCACCAACGGCACGATCTACCGGCTGGCCGAAGGACAGGTGCTGCAGTTCAACGAGTTCCTGACCGAGACGATCGAGCTTCGAGCCGTCCTCAAGGGCACGTCGAAGCTGTCGCCGATCCTCTATGCGCCGGTGCAGCTGGTCGCGGGCAAGATCCACGAGGAGCTGACCTATGTGACCCGCGCCTTCGATCTGGGTGAGCTGGTCCGCATCGCGAGCTACTACAAGGCTTATTTGCCGGGTGGTTCGTCGGCCACCATGCACATCTCCAAGGACGGTGGCGCTTGGACACTGCTGCCGCTCGACGAAACCGAGGCTCTGGCTTTCCCACTCTGGGTCGAGCGCAAGCACGAACTCACAAACCAGACGGCGACGACTTGCCGGCTGAAGATCACGGGCACCGGTGGGCCAGCTTCGCGGCTGCTGATTGGTGACTTCAGCGCGGCCGTCTTCTGAGGAGAATGACCATGGACTTTACCCCCAATCTCAATCTCCCGATCCCAAATGCGGATGCGGTTCCGCCGAAGAACATCAGTGATCAGTTTCCGGATATTGCTATCGCGCTTACCATGCTCGACGAGATCATTCACACCCTCCAGGGCGTGGTGGCGGGCAAGGCGGAGACCGATCACAGCCAAGCGATGTCGACGATCACCGGCTTGGTGGAAGCGCTGGCCGACAAGATGCCGGCTACCACAACGTTCAGCCTCGACGATCTCGAAGACGTCATAGGCGCTGCCGACGCTTTGGTGAACTATGTCCTGGTGAAGAACGCCAGCGGTTTCTGGGTGCCGTCTACCGCCCTCGCTGCGCTCGGGGTCCACAACCATGCCATCAGCGAAGTCGTGGGGCTTGCCGAGCTGCTGGATCTCCTCGCCGCAAACAAGGCTGACAAGGCTACCACTGTGACTGGCGCGGGCTTGGCGAGTGGCGGCGGCTCACTTTCGGCGAACCGGACTATCACCGTTACGAAAGCGACGGACGCCGAACACCAAGCACGAGCACGGGACGATGTTGCTGCGACACCAAAGGGTGTGGGTCTTGCAGTGGTCGCTTACAATCGTTGGAAGATGATCGCGTTCGACAAGATACTGTCTGGCGGACCCGTGACGTCAGTCATCAAAACAGACCTCGCGAACTTCAGCCTGTTGCGACTTAGCGGTTTCTACATATCGTCCGCGAACGCGATCTTGGCGTTTCGTGTGAGTGCCAACAATGGCGCTTCTTGGATCAGCGGCGCATCAGACTATTCAGCGTCTTTCACCGGGACTTCTGAGGGTTCTACCTCCCTTGGGGCCACAACCTCATCCGCAGGGCTGTTCTCTATTGCGTCAGGTCTAGCCGGACGACCAAAGTCCTTCGACCACCTTTTCTCCGGGTGGAATTTTGCCGGGGAGAAGAACGTCCTTAGTGCGGAAGGCGGTTTGCGCACAAATGGCGGCTCTACAAACTATGTCTGGAACACCAGATTGATCAATGGCGCAGCCGTGGCGCTCAGCGCGCTGCAAGTCTACCCGGCGTCCGGAAACGTCTACGGCGATTTCTTCTTGGAGGGCGTGGAATGAAAATATTGATTGATGGAGAGATCAGAGACGCCACCCCGGAAGAGGAAGCCAATCTTCTGGCCGCGCAAGCCAGTTTGGAGGCTTTGCCTCCAGGTCCTCTCAGCCGTCTGACCTTCTGGCTCGCTGCGGCCGAGATTGGGGTGACCAAAGCCGGCATCCGCGCCCATATTGATGCCATGCCCGATGGTGTGGAGAAGTTTCAGGCGCTGGCTTATCTCGAAGAAGCTCAGGTCTACCGCCGGAATGATCCGCTGCTGATCCAGATGGCGGCCGTCGAGGGCATCACCGAGCCCGAGCTCGATGCGCTCTGGACCTGGGCGGCGCAGGCCTATCCGTAAGCGGCCTTGATTTTCGGAGCCGAAGGGCTCATCCTAACCCTCGACCTCCAGATGAAACGTGTTGTTTCAGGCCGGGCTGACAGCTGTCAGCCCGGCCTTTTTCATGCCCGCGTTAACCTCGTCCCAGCTTCCAATCCAATGGCAGGGATGACCGATGTCAGGCACCACGGATTTCGTCGGCGTACGCCAGTTTTCCAACCTTCGCAGCACCGTCGCCAAGATCGACACGCGTGACTCGACCGCGATCGGCGTCCCTCTGCCGGCGCCGCTTGCCGACAACACGGCTTTTCCCCTCGACGAGCCTGTGACGCTGTCGCTCGACAACAGTGAGCAGATCGAACTCCTGGGAGAAGGCGTCGCTCGTGACACGGTCAACCAGATCCTGTCGGAGGGGATCGTCACTGATCTCGCCTTTGTCCGCACCCCACATTCGACACTCACAGACCCGCAGGCCAAGCTCGAAGCTGAGATCAACGGCATCGTCGGCAGCGCAGGTGCCAAAACCGGCGTCTGGGCGCTTCTCGATGCAAAGAGCCACATCAAGATCGAGCCGGGCTGCATCATTGCGCCGGGTTACATGGCGCACCGCCTGGGCGATGCTGCCAATCCCGTTGTCGCGGCCGCTCGGACTGTCTCCGACCGCATCATCGACTGCATGGTCATCGCCGACACGCCTTCTACCTCGATCGAGGACGCAATCGAGTGGGCGGAGGACTTCGCGACGGCGCTCAACGTCATCGGTATGTATCCGGGCGGCGTGGTCAACCTCGGCGCCGGCAATGTCACGCGGCCTCTGTCGGCGAATGTCGCAGCCGCCATGGTACGCCGGGACAAGGAAACCGGAGGCCCTTACAAGGCCTTCTGGAACCGCGCCCTTCAGGGCGTTCTCGGACCTTCCGTGCCGGTCGGCTATACCGATGGGGACATCAGCTCCGAGGCCAACCAGCTCGCCCAGGCGGGTGTCGGCTCCATCATTGAGGGCAATCTGCTCTGGGCGCCGTTCACGACCGCGACCGACCCGACCGTCAACAGTTGGCGCTCGATCAAGAAGATCCGGACGCGCCGCGCGATCGAGAAGGCGATGCTGCGACCCATGCGCCAGTATGTGTCCGAGGACATCACGCCGCACGTCGTCTCGCTAATCTATCGGGCTGCCGACCAGTTCCTGTCTGACCTGAAGACGCTCGGCGCCATCATCGATTACGAGCTGATCTGGTCGAAGTCGCTCAACCCGGCCTCGCTGCTCGAAGCCGGTGGCCTGCGCGTCAAGATGCGCTGGGCCGAGACGCCGGATCTGGTCGACCTCCAGCTCTACGACGAACCCATGCCGGAAGCCTTCGACGTGCTGAACGCCGCGATCGCCGCTGCACTCTCGCAGCTCGGCCTCTCGAACATCCGCGTCACGGCCTAAAGGAGACCGAATATGGATCGCATTATCCGAGGCGGAAACTGGTACTGCAACGAAATCAACCAGCGTCTGCGCGCTGACGAAACCACGCTGCCGGCACTCACCCGCGAAATGATGACCTTCGTCATGGGCGGCGGGTATTTCGCGATGGAGCTGCCGGCCGAGATCCAGCCGCTCTCCTGCGAAATGTCGGTCAACGGCGTGCATGAGGATCTGAAGTCCCGCTTCGGCCGCGAGCCGGGCGACTGGACCACGGTGACCTACTACGAGAACCTCTTGAACGTCTTCCCGAACAATTCGACGGGCGAAGTCGAGGGCGGTGGTCAGCCGCAGCTCACCGGCCGCGTGGTCTTCCTGAAGGGCCTGCTCAATGAGTACGCCCAGGGTGGGGTAAAGGGTCAGAAGTCCACCGGCGCCACCCGCCTGCGCTGGTCCTCGATCGTGCTCTACCACGACATCTTCAACGGCAAGACGGTCCACAAGTTCGACATCCAGAACAACACGCTGATCATCGACGGCGTGAACTACACGGCCGAGCATAATCGCATCATCGCGGCCTGACCGAATACCTGAGCGCGCTCACCGACAGGCGCGATGCGAAAAGGCTGGCTGCAGCGGTGAGGCGGCCAGCCGCCCTTTTTTTCAAAGAGGCTTCAAGATGACTTCGAACCGCCCTCAGACCGCTCTCGTCTCCACCCCTCAGTCGAAGAACAATCCTGCCGATGTGAAGGTCGAGGAGATCCCGCTGCCTCCGTCTGAGATGTGGGAGGAACTGGACAACAGCGGAAAGGCAAAGGGCAAGGCGCAGGCCGAGACGCCGGCAGCGAAGGCGGTCGACCAGACGCCGGCAGATCGGCCGATCGCAGCCCTCAGGTTCCTCAAAGCGATGAACCAGTCTGTTCCTCTCGATTTCCCGTTTGAGCATCCGGAGCTGGGAGCCGTCGAGACCGTCACGGTGAACAGACTGACTGTCGGCCAGATGGGCGACATACTGGATCGGCGGGATCCGAAGTCGCCGGACATGTTCGACATCTACGCCATCATGACCGGACTGGAGGCCGATGTGTTGCGCGGCCTGGAGGCCAAGGATGGCGAGCGCGTCACCGGGGTGTGCTTCGATTTTTTGCCCCCATTGTTGCGGCCGGTCCCGAGGGACTGAACCGTGTCATCATTGATCTGGCGAGGTGGCGTTCCGTGATGGCCCGAATTTCGAACAGCTTCTCTACTCCTCTGGACGCGCTTTCGCGCATGCCTTGGGACGAGGCGCTGCTTTGGTATCCTGAGGCACAGTCCGTCTATGCGGAGACATGGGGTCGAGGCCGATGACGAATATCGATGTCGCCCTCAGGCTTCGCCTGGATTACCAGAAGCGCGGTGCCGACGAAGCTGAGCGCGACCTGAAGGACATCAAACAGGCGGCGGACCAGATCGGCCGATCGCGTGGCGGTGACCAGCTCAATCAGGACATCCGGGCGATCGGACGCTCGGCCGATGACGCCAAGCAAAAGATCTCTGCGATCGGGACCGGTTTCAACGGTGTTGCGGGCGAGGCAAAGGAAGCCGCCAGCGCGGTCGGCCGGATCAAGGCCGAGGCCGACCAGGCCCGCGCCTCTATCGCTAGTATCGACAACGGGGCGTTTTCGGGCCTGAAGGCGGATGCCGCGAGCGCGAAAGCCGCGATCGCCGAAATAGGAGCGGCCGCTGACACCGCTCAAAACAAGATCCGCCAGATCCGGCCTGGATACTCCACCATGACGACCGGCGGCGGGCGTCTGATTGCTGACGGGCACTGGCGGACCGGTGGCGGGATGATGTCCACGGCCGAGGGCGCTCTTGATCAGTTCGGGCTCCCGCTAGCGATCGGTGCCGGCGGAGCTTATCTCGCTGGCGCAGTTCCTGCCGGCTTGTCTGTTGCCGGCGGGGCAGCGGTTCGTGCCGCAGCGAATGACGAATTTCGGCTCGACCAGCTCCAGAACATCGGTGGTTTTAACGATGAAGAAAGGAAGCGCTACGATCAGCTGATGGGCTCTATTGGTCCGAAGTACGGTGTAGGCAAGCCGGGTGCCTTCGACGCCTTCGGCTCGCTTCTGGCCGGCGGTCTCGACCACGGCGATGCTGCTGCGATGACCGAAGGCGTTTTAAAGTTCGCAAAGGCCTCTGAGTCCGGCGTCGGCGATGCCGCCAAAATGGCGACAGCACTCCGCAACAACATGAAGATTGATCCGAAAGGTCTGCCGGGTGTCTACGACTCGATTGTCGTCGGCGGCAATGATGGCCAGTTCGAAGTCGGGGACATGGCGCGGAACTTTCCGTCCATGCTGGCGGCGATGGCCGTGCAGGGTTCGACCGGCGGCCGAGGTGTAAACTTGGCGGCGGCTATGGCGCAGTCCATCATGAAGTCGTCTGGATCGGCGGATCAGGCGAAGACTTCCTTCGAAGCGATGCTGAGGGACATGGTGGCGCCCGAGGTCACTGGCCGAGCGAAGGAAGACTACGGCCTGGATGCGTTCGCCGTGCAGGAGACCGCTGCCAAGGAGGGGCAGGATCCTGTTCTCGCGCTGATCAAGGCCTATCGAAAAGCGGTGGGCGGCGACCAGCGGAAGATGCGCGATCTGTTCCGCAACGACGAGAGCTTCAAGGGGCTCGCCGCAATCTTCCAGGATATGGAGGCCGTTGAGGCTCTCATGGCCAAGATGGAGAAGGCGCGCGGGACCGTTGATGGCCAGTATGAAGGCGCGACCGACAACCTGAACTCGCAGGGCACGCGCCTCACCTCGAACATCGGCCAGAACCTGAAAGACGCCGCGGCGCCGCTTCTTCCTTTCCTGACAGGCGCGGCACGAGCGATGTCCCAAGCTATGGAGCAGGCACGCGAGCAGCAGCAAAACAATCCTGTCTCGATGATGCCAAACGGCGGAATGATCCAGGAGGGGTTGCGGCTTTGGCTTGAACACACTTCCTCTGGACGCAAAGAGCCTTCCGCGATCGACCGTTTCCTCTGGGGCAAAGCCGCCGATCCCGAGTTCAACGCCAAAGAACACTTCGGTATTAGCCTGAAGCCGTCGGCACAGACCTCCATGGAGGGATATCGGGAGGGGCTTGCCGAGGAAGGCGCGAAAGCGGAGCAAGAAGCCCAGTCGATCGCCGATCGGATCAAGGCTCTTCTCGGGTTCACAGTCTCTCCCGTCATTGCGCCGACCTACGTGCCACCTGCCGGCGCGCCATCATCTCCAGCTCCAGGCCAGCAGTCCTCACTGTCTCCGGGCAACATCAACCAGACGATCACTTCGCCAAATGCCAAACATGCCGGCCGACAGTCGGCGAGAGAGATCCAGCGAGCGCAGGCTCGGACGCTCTATGATACCGGCAGGAGGCTCGCATGAGTGCTCTTCGCCCTAACGGCGCTTTGATCTCGATCGGTGGCGCGATCCTCTACACGGTGGGTCTGAACCCGCAGCGCATCGGCTATTCTTCGACGGCGCGCTTCCCGGTGCATCCGGTGCAGTCCGGCTTCCGGATGCAGAAGACTGGCGCGGATCCGGAGCGGGTCATCATCGAGGCGCAAACCTTTCCCCACGTTGTTGGGGGCCTCGATGCCTATGCCATCCTGAAGGCGCATCATAGGGCTCAGAGCATCGTCCCCTACATCCGTCTGCGAGGAAACTACCTCGGGGAATCGGGCGGGCTTTGCGTCATCGAGACGATCGACACCGACGAAGAGCGGCTGCATCCCTTCGACGGCGTCGGCCGCAAGGTGGATGTGTCGCTCGGCCTGATGATGGTACCGGCGATCGCCGGTCTGGGCGGCAGTTTCGATATCGTGACGCTGGGAGGGCTGCTCGGATGACCTACACCGTGGCCTATGGTGGCGAACGCCTCGACCGTATTGCAAAGAAGCTGCTGCAGACGGAAAAGCTCGGCACGGTCGAGGCGCTGCTCGAAGCCAATCCGGGGCTCGCCGCCACTATGCAGACGGGCCTCGTCTCGGCTGGCACTATCATCCGGATGCCGGCCGGATTTACGCCGAAGTCCGAGACGGCGTCCTTCACCCTGGCCTGGAAGTGATCGATGCGGAAGCCGGTCGTTCAGGTCATCGGGGAATTGGGCAGCGATCTCGTGCCGGGCTGGGGCAGCGCACTTATGTCGGTGATCTACACCGACAACGAAGGTGGCGAGGCGGACGAGCTGGAGCTGCAATTCTCGATCTCGATGCCGTTCCAGGCACTGCCGTCGAAGGGGCAGAAGTACCGATTTCTCTACGGCTGGGCCGCTTCACCGCTTAAGGACGCCGGCATCTTCACGTTTCAGAGCGCGAGCCTCACCTTCGATGCGGAGAACGGCTGGACCATGCTGGTCATTGCTCGATCGGCGGATTTCGTCGATGCCGACAAAGCGGCCGATGCCGAGCACTTCGAAGAGACGACGGCCGGCGAGATCTTCCAGAAGCTTGCTTCAGGCGTTGGGAAGAGCGCCGCCATCCACCCGTCGATCGCCGGAATCGAGATCCCTTATCGGCTCCGGATGCAGCAGTCGGCGGTGGGCTTTGCACAGCAGCTCGCCGACGATCTGGGCGGCACACTGAAGCTGGCGAACGGCCAGTGGCTCATCACCGCCAAGAACAGCGGAGAGACTGCCGGCGGCTCGACGATCCCGCCGATCGCCATTTCCGTCGAGGAGATCATCAGCTGCGATCTGACCACAGAAGGGCGACCGGAGTTCGGCGAGATCCAGTCGAGCTGGTTTGACGAGGAGAAGGGACTGTCTTTCCTTGAAACTGTGCCTGGTCTTGGTCAGGTGGCGAAGTTCCTCGCTCTTCACCCGGCGCCTTCTGCTGGTGAGGCAAAGCAGAGAAGCAAGGCCGAGGCGCTCGATATGGCGCGGGCTACGATCTCGGGGAGCGTGACGATCGAGGGGCGGCCGGAGGCGATGGCCGGCGCTCCGATCGTGCTTTCGGGCTTTGGCGGCTGGTCAGGTTTCGACCTGGTCGCACCTGTCATCACCCACACCTTCTCCTTTGACGAAAACGGCGGCTGGCTGATGACACCGGAGATCTCGGCAAAGACTGAAACTGGATGACGGATGCCGGGGACAAGTCCCCGAAGGAGGGCCTCAGTTTGGCGACCAGACCCTCCTGACAGTGACACAAGATAACCGTCACATCCGACCTCGGCAGAGCCGAGGCGGCCTCTGTGGCTGAGTCTTGAGGTTTTTGAAATGGTGAATCGTAATGACTGGCGCGAGGTCTCTAACACCCAGCCGCCGGCCGCCTGGATAGGGGGCAAACGCTCACTGGCGCCGCGCCTCGTCAAGCTCATCGAAGCGACACCGCACCACATGTATGCCGAGCCTTTCGTGGGTATGGGCGGCGTCTTCTTTCGCAGACGTTCCGTGCCACGATCGGAAGTGATCAACGATCGATCTGGTGACGTCGTGAACCTCTTTCGGATACTGCAGCGGCACTACCCGCAGTTCATGGACACGCTGAAGTTCCAGATCACCAGCCGCCGGGAGTTTGAGAGGCTGAAGGCCTGCAATCCGGCAACCCTCACGGATCTGGAGCGCGCTGCACGCTTCATCTATCTCCAGAAGCTCGCTTTCGGCGGCAAGGTGCAGGGGCAAAATTTCGGAGTGAATCGGGAAGGAGGTGCCCGCTTCAATCTCAACCGCCTGGCGCCGCTGCTGGAAGACGTTCACGAGCGCCTGGCAGGTGTTGTCATCGAGAACCTCGACTGGCTGGCCTTCATCGATCGCTACGATCGCCCTGGTGTCTTGTTCTATCTTGATCCGCCCTATTGGGGAAACGAGAGTGACTACGGTTCTGATCTCTTCGGACGCCAGCAGTTCGAGCGGATGGCCGAGCGGTTGAAGCGGCTTCAAGGAACCTTCATCCTCTCCATAAACGACCGGCCTGAGGTGCGATCCACGTTCGCGGCGTTCGATCTCGAAGAGGCAAACCTGACTTACACGGTTGCCGGAGGCAAAGGCACCTCAGCCCGCGAGCTGATCTACCGCTCGTCGTAGCGGGTGGTGAAAGGGGCTGCGTTGAACATGTACATCAAGTCATCGCAGCCCGCGTTGCAATGTCCTTTGACCCGGTCATGGCAGGTTGTTTTCACTTCGTGGATGAAGCGCTCCAACGAATAGTCGGGGCCAAGGCGCTGGATTGCTCGGTCGCGGTCATAGACACCTCGCCGGTCGCAGGAGTAGCAGCGGATGACGATCTTCGGCAGCTTGAATTCAGAGATGGTGCGGCGTTCGCTCATGGCGTTGTCCTGTCGCATCCGAGCCGCCGCTTGCTCGGTCTGTTAGGTGGTTTGCCGCCGACGGGTGCATACAAAGTGATGGGTGTGGAGGTCAATGGGCAGCTTGACTGGAAAAGCGACGCCGATCATTCTCGGCGCAACCAAACGGAGGTAATATGAAGTCGACATTATTCCTTGCGGTGGCATCGCTTGCCATCCTCACAAGTGCAGCAACGGCGTCCTCGGCTGAATGGCTCACCAAAGTGGACGAGGACGTGTTCTCAGGAAAGAGCACTGCCGTGATGATCGGTGGTTCAGGAGCGCAGTTGAATGTCTACTTGTCGTGCGACGGCGATCGCAAAAACAGTCTCGCCGTAATCTTCAAGGCAGAAGAGGGGGTGGTCGAGGATGTTGATGGAGAACTCGTCCTCAAAGCCGATGATGCGGAACCGCTTCGTTATGCAGTCAGATCATACAATCACAATGACAGTTATGGAGGCTTTCTGGTCGAGCTGCAGCCGGAGGAAGCCAGCAAGCTGGTAGCCATCATCAAGGGTGCAAAAAAGCGTGTCGTCGCGGGATTGCAGGTCACAGCGTTAGACATCAAGGCCTCTAATACCTTGGCAACTACCGGGTCGACGAAGGCTGCTGAACAGTTTGCCAAAGCGTGTGAGCTTGGTCAGTAAATGCAGCTCTAAACGCCTGTGTTCTAGAGGGGCCGCAGATCATGCGGCCTTTTTTGTGAGCGCTAAAATCGCCAGACCATGAGTGGCCTTCGAGAAGCGTTCGAACTGTGTTTAAAGCTTGTTATGACATGCCGACCGGAATTTTCATTCTTCCGATTTTGGCTGTCAAAATTCCGGAAGCGCGCGTCCGGCTACAGCCGGCATCCAACGACATCATACGCAGTCAATCTCCAAGTGGAGCCGCCTTCTAAACAGAAACAATCCGGCCCCGCAGCAAAAAGCGAACGCATCGCCTGCGACCGCAGGCGAGAAAATCCCCAAAGTGTCAAGAGAACGTGAGGTGCACTTTTTTATGAGGTTGAGTGGTGCCCGGAGGCGGATTTGAACCACCGACACGCGGATTTTCAATCCGCTGCTCTACCAACTGAGCTATCCGGGCATCTCGGCTTGTTTACAAAGCCTGCCGGTCTCTTTTCAAGACCGCCGGGGCATGTCCCCGGGAGCGAGCGGGGTTATAACATCTTGTTCGGCCATGTCCAGCGCCTTCGGCCACTTTTTTGAAGAAGATGTGAAAATCGCCGAAAGATGAACGAGAACAAGGAGATCGCGGGCGGCTGCAACAGGCTTTCCGCCGCCGCTCAGTCGCGATAGTCGTCGTCGGCCTTGGCTTCGTCGTCTGCCACGGGAATGGCATAGGAACCCTTCAGCCAGCGCGACAGGTCAAGATTGCGGCAGCGGTCCGAGCAGAAGGGATAGTTCTCGCGCGTCGAGGGGCGACGGCATTCGGGGCAAGGCAGTGCCTTGCGCAGCGGCTCGACCTTGGCGGTCCGCTGTTCGTCTCCTTCCGCCATGGTCAGCCCTCCGTCCAGCCCGTATGCACGTCATAGCCCTCGCCTGAGAGCATCTGCAGTGTCTCAAAGAGCGGCAGGCCGACGACATTGGTGTAGGAGCCGACGATCTTCTGGACGAAGCTGCCGGCAATGCCCTGGATGGCATAAGCGCCGGCCTTGCCACGCCATTCGCCCGAGGCAAGGTAACACTCGATGTCATAACCCGAGAGGCGCTTGAAGCGGACCTTGGTCTCGACGATCTTCTGGCGGAGCTTTCCATCCGGCGCGATCAGGCAGACGCCGGTGAATACCCAATGGCTACGGCCCGAGAGAAGGTGCAGCGCCGAGGAAGCTTCCTGCATCAGTTCCGCCTTCGGCAGGATGCGGCGACCGACGGCCACCACGGTGTCGGCCGCCAGAATGTAGCTCCCGCCCCAAGCCAGATCCTTGCGCACCTGCTGGTGGGCTGCCCTCGCCTTGTCGGCCGAGAGACGGCGGGCGAGCGAACGGGGATGTTCAGACTTCTTTGGCGCCTCATCGAGATCCATCGGCATCAGGCGTGCGGGCTCGATGCCTGCCTGCTTGAGGAGGTCCACGCGGCGCGGCGACCCGGAGGCCAAAATCAGCTTCTGTCTCAATTCCATCCGAACGCGCTCCTCGAGCCTCAGCTCTTGGCCCAAGGCTTACTTGAAGCGGTAGGTGATGCGGCCCTTGGTCAGGTCGTAGGGGGTCATCTCGACCAGGACCTTGTCACCGGCGAGAACGCGGATGCGGTTTTTGCGCATGCGGCCGGCGGTGTGAGCGATGATCTCGTGTTCGTTTTCAAGCTTGACGCGGAAGGTGGCGTTCGGCAGCAGTTCCGTGACGACGCCGGGGAATTCAAGGACTTCTTCTTTTGCCATAGAGCGGTTGTCTTTCCTGGGGTTTTAAAGCGGGGCGCGCGACGGGCCCCTGAAAATGTGGGCGGAAACTACACAATCGCCCGGCATTTGTGAACCTTGTAGATTCGGCTTTTGGATTTTGTTTCAAGAGGGCCCAGAACCGCGCAATTGCGGCGCTAGCACCAGCCTTTCCCGGATCAGTCTGGTCAGGCGATCGCGTACGTCCCGATAGGCCGAGAGCCGCTGTTCGCGACTGCCTGTCTCGACCGTCGGGTCCGGCATCGGCCAGTACTCGACCTCGACGGCGGAATGCCGGGTCAACTCGAGTGCGGCGTGATGGGCTTCCGGCGTCAGAGTGATGACCAGATCGAAGAAGTCATCCGCCATGTCCTCCAGCGTCTGGGGCTGGCGGCGGCCGAGCGAAAGGCCGATTTCCTCGAGCACGACATCGACAAAGGGATCCCGTTCACCTTTCTTCACACCCGCTGACGCAACCCAGGTGCCGGAGGGCAGAGCCTGTTTGGCAATGGCCTCGGCCATGGGGCTGCGGATGACGTTCTGGCCGCACATGAAGAGGATCGCTCCTGGCCGCGACGGACGGCGGTTCTCGTCCCCGCCTTCACGCATGTCACTTAGCCCCGCCAATAGAGCACGCAGACCAGTGTAAAGAGACGGCGGGCGGTGTCGAAATCGATTTTGATCTTGCCGGAGAGCCTGTCCATCAGCGTCTGGGAGCCGTCGTTATGGATGCCGCGCCGGCCCATGTCGATCGCCTCGATCTGCGAGGGCGTGGAGGAGCGGATCGCTTCGTAATAGCTTTCGCAGATCATGAAGTAGTCCTTGATGATCCGCTGCAGGGGCGTGAGCGACAGGATGTGAACGGCCACATCCTCCCCGGCTTCCGTCTTGATCGAGAAGACCAGCTTGCGGTCCATCAGCGAAAGGAACAGCTTGTAAGGGCCACCGGGATGGCCGACAGGCTCGAAGGTGTTTTCCTCGATCAGATCAAAGATGGCGACGGCCCGCTCATGCTCGACATCGGGGGTCGAGCGCCCGATGGTCTCGTCCAGCACGACATCTGAGAGCCGAAAGTCGCCCGCTGCCATCCACTAGTCCCCGAGGTTGAGGCGGATCGCGACGGAGCGGGCATGGGCTTCCAGCCCTTCCGATTTCGCCAGAGTGATGGCGGCCGGTGCAAGCTTGCGCAACTGATCGGGGCCGAGCCGGAGGATGGACGTGCGCTTGACGTAGTCCAGCACGCCCAGTCCCGACGAGAAGCGGGCGGATCGCGCCGTTGGCAGAACGTGGTTGGATCCGCCGACATAGTCGCCGATCACCTCCGGCGTATGGCGCCCGACGAAGATCGCACCGGCATTGCGGATGCCGGCAATCAGCGGCTCGGGATCTTCGACCGCCAGCTCGAGATGCTCGGCTGCGATGCGGTTGGCGAGCGGGATGGAATCCTCAAGCCGCTCGACCTTGATGATCGCTCCGAAATCGCGCCAGCTGGCGGAGGCCGTTTCGGCGCGCGGCAGGGATTTGAGCTGCCGCTCGACGGCGGCTTCGACAGCCTCGCCCAAGGCGCGGTCATCGGTGATGACTATCGACTGGGCGCCTGGATCGTGTTCCGCCTGGGCCAGCAGGTCGGCGGCCAGCCAGTCCGGGTTGTTGTCCTTGTCGGCAATGATCAAGACTTCAGAGGGACCGGCGATCATGTCGATGCCGACCGTGCCGAAGACCTGGCGCTTGGCCGCGGCGACATAGGCATTGCCCGGACCGACGATCTTGGCAACCGGCGCGATCGTCTCGGTGCCATAGGCAAGGGCTGCCACGGCCTGCGCGCCGCCGATACGGTAGATTTCGGTGACGCCGGCAATGCTGGCCGCCGCCAGAACCGTGGGATTGATTGCGCCGCCGGTGGCCGGCACGACCATGACGACACGTGGCACGCCAGCCACCTTGGCTGGCAGCGCATTCATCAGTACAGAACTCGGATAGCTCGCGGTGCCGCCCGGCACGTAAAGGCCCACGGCATCGATTGCGGTCCAGCGCGAACCGAGGCCAACGCCGATCGCATCCTCGTAGATGTCATCCTTCGGCATCTGGCGGGCGTGATGGCGCTCGATGCGCTCGGCTGCGAGCTTCAGGGCATCGACCAATTCAGGAGCGGTCGACGCCAGCGCAGCAGCGATCTCCTCATCCGTAACCCGCATAGAAACGGTCGCGAAGTCCACACCATCAAAGCGTTTGGAATAATCGGCAAGCGCCGCGTCACCGCGGATCCGCACATCATCGATGATCTTGCGCACAACGTCGTTGACGTCGTTGGACACTTCACGCTTGGTCGTTAGGAAAGCGGCAAACCGCGCCTCGAAATCCCCCGATGCCTGATCCAGCCAGATTGCCACGCCCCGTAATTCCCTCTCAGCATGTTCATTTCAATGACGTTGCGACACGCGGGCGCCGCCCACCCCTTCAACCGGCCTCGTGTTCGGGCCTGGCCGTCGTTTCCCAGGCGCCACCGGTATCGGCGAGCTGGGCCTCGATGCATTCGACTTCGAGGGCGATCGTGCCACCGCCGGCGAGCAGCAGTTCGACGACGCCATCAGGCCCTTCGCCCTTGGGCACGAAACGGATGGCAAGCAAGCTCATCACCTCGTCCGCCTTGCTGCGATCAAAACCGATCGAGCGAACCGCCTCGACGCGCTTGAAGCTCAGGGCCGCACGGCGGCGTTCGAAGCTTTTTTCGGCACGTGCCGCCTTTTCCCAGACGAAGCGGTTGGCCGCGAGCGAAAACAGACCCGAGCGGGCCGAAAAGCTCAAATCGCCGACCTTGAATACGGCGTCCTGCATGTGGGCCGAAATGATCGACAGATCATCGGCATCGAGCGCCAGCAGCTTCAAGTCCGTCATGTCACCTCACAGTATCGCCTTTCGGCGGTGCCCGTCGAATTTCATGTTTTCGACATAGGTTGCGGCTTGTCCAGAGGCAACGGGGCAAAAAGACTTTTCGCCCCGCATCGCTGTGAAAGAGTGCGCGTGAGCGGTGGTTCAGTCGCTGATGCGCTCGACAATCGCGCCGCAGCGGGTGAGTTTTTCTTCCAGGCGCTCGAAGCCGCGGTCGAGATGGTAGACGCGGGACACCATGGTTTCGCCTTCGGCGGCGAGGCCGGCGATGACCAGCGACACCGAGGCGCGCAGATCAGTTGCCATAACCGGGGCGCCGCGCAGGCGGCTTACGCCTTCGATACGGGCCGTCTGGCCCGACAGCGTGATCTTTGCGCCCAGGCGCGCCAGTTCCTGCACATGCATGAAGCGGTTCTCGAAGATCGTTTCCGTGACGTGCGAGACGCCCTTGGCACGGGTCATCAGGCCCATGAACTGCGCCTGCAGGTCCGTCGGGAAGCCCGGGAAAGGTTCGGTGACAATGTCGACCGGACGGATCTGGTCACCATGGCCGATCACGCGGATACCGCCTTCTACGGCAGAGACCTCGGCACCGGCGCGGCGGATCGCTTCGATCGCGGTGTCGAGGAGCGTGATGTCGGTGCCGGAAAGCGTCACATCACCGCCGGTCATGGCAACCGCCATGGCATAGGTACCGGTCTCGATGCGGTCCGGCAACACGCGGTGGCGGGCGCCGGAGAGGCTCGGCACGCCTTCGATGGTGATGGTCGAGGTGCCCGCGCCCGAGATCTTCGCACCCATGGCGATCAGGCAGTTGGCGAGATCAACGACTTCAGGCTCGCGGGCGGCGTTGCCAATGACGGTGGTGCCGCGCGCCAGCGAGGCCGCCATCAGCATGACATGGGTGGCGCCGACCGACACCTTGGGGAAGGTGTAGCGTGCGCCGATCAGGCCGCCTTTCGGCGCCTTAGCATTGATGTAGCCGCCGTCGATCTCCATCTCGGCGCCGAGCGCCGTCAGGCCCTCGATGAAGAGATCGACCGGACGCGTACCGATGGCGCAGCCACCCGGCAAGGAAACGCGGGCCTGACCTTCACGGGCGAGCAGCGGCCCGATCACCCAGAAGCTGGCACGCATCTTGGAGACGAGTTCATATGGTGCGGTGGTGTCAGCCACGGTACGGCAGGTGAAATGGATGGTGCGCGAATAGGAGCCATCCTGATGCTCGCGGCGACCGTTGACGGCGATGTCGACGCCGTGATTGCCGAGGATACGAATCAGGCCCTCGACGTCGGCCAGATGCGGCACGTTTTCGAGCGTCAGCGTGTCAGAGGTCAGGAGCGAGGCGATCATCAGGGGAAGCGCTGCGTTCTTGGCGCCCGAGATCGGGATGATCCCGTTCAACGCATTGCCACCAACAATCCTGATGCGATCCATGAGAGCCTGCGATACGGGCGAGAGATGCCCGCCTTTCCTTGAGAAGGTGTGAGGGGAAGCCAATCCGGCGAGGCTGGCTCTTTAGACGAAAACCACGGGCGGTTCAATTGACGCCGCAAGGCTCGGTTAATCACCGGGTTTGGACGAATTTGCGGCAGGCAGGGTTTCGTCGGAGCCTTTTGCGCCACCCTCGCGCTGATCTAGTGCCGGATGCGACTGCAGGCGCGCTGCGGGCAGGCCGACACCATCCTCGGCCTCTCCGGCGCGACGCGCGCGCGCCTGCTGCTTGCGACGGGCCAGATTTTCCCGCAGCTTCGCAGCCGCGCGCTCGCGCCGCCGCTGCTCGGCATCGGAGAGCACACGTTTTCCACGATCGGCGAGCGGAGCATCTGGCAGCAGGCCATCCTCCGCTTCGCCCTTGTTTTCCGGGTCATTGGTCATGCGCGGGTCTTAACCGATGGCATGAAAATCGAAAAGTCCCTTCCGGCGCCGTCACAAAACTTGGTCGCACAAACGCTTTACGGCTTGCGCTGCCCGAAACTCTGTGGCAATAGGCGCCTCGTTCCGGGCCGACCAGACGCGTCGCCCGCCAGATGCTGCTATAGCTCAGGGGTAGAGCACTCCCTTGGTAAGGGAGAGGCCGAGAGTTCAAATCTCTCTAGCAGCACCATTCCATCCCGTTAAATCTACAGATCATTTCTTCGCATGGCGTGCCTTGCATGAATCGCTGGTTGCGGCGTTGTTTCGCTGCTTGCGATCTTCCAGCGCAAGTAAAACGCACTCTGCGTCAGCTCAACCCCGCTTCCTGTTCGACCATGCGTGCTACTGCCTTTCTCTCGGCTCTGGAGCGGATCTGCCGGGTGATCATCCGCGTCGGAATGAGGATGGTTTGTTCCGCCTTGTTCCGCCTCAATCTGAAAGACCTTTCGGCTGCAGCGAGGCGATCGTGCCAGGTGTAGCTTCCCACCACCAGGACGGTGAGCGTGTCGGCCTCGGCCAATTGGCGCAGAGCGTCGTCATTGCCAAGCACGGTCGTCAGCAGTTCCTCGAAAGAACCGAGGTCGAGAAAGTCGCCGCTTCGTAAAGGCCCCTGGACAAGTTCGGTCCGCCTGTCCGCAGGCGAGAAACCCGCCCGGTCGGCTTCGCTGAGCGAATAGAGCTGCTCCCGACCCGCAAACGTCAGGCGGAGGAACACACCTTGGACGAAAATGATCTCGGGGCTCATGTTGGTGATGATGCAACGGGCGGCAACCGTATCGCCCCCTCCCCTGGTCACCAGGATCTTGGGCCGGATCTGATGCCGATAGCTCGAATAGAAGAGCTGCAGATAGAGTAGCCAGACGCCCAGCATCGCGAAGCTCGAAAAGGCCGAGATGATGCCGTGATTGTCTTTCAGCCAGATCCACATGGTGCGCTCCCTTTGCTCTCCGAACGCCGCGGAAGAGCGATGGTTTCGCATCCGTCAGTTCGCGTGCGACGGGGCCTGGCTCTGCGTGGCGCCTGCCGCCCGGCGCACCAGTTCCGCCACCTCCGTCAGCTGCTTGGCGATCGGGCTTGTCTTGCGCCAGATCATGCCAATCCTGCGGGACGGCTGCGGGTCCTCGAAGCGGGCGATGGAGACGTCGGCGGAGCGGGTTTCGACCGGCATAGCGATCTCGGGAATGAGCGTCACACCGATGCCGGCGCCAACCATCTGGACGAGGGTGGAGAGCGAGCTGCCGTCGAGGATCTCGCGTGGGCGGACCGCGCCCATGTCGCAGAAGGAGAGCGCCTGTTCGCGGAAACAATGGCCTTCCTCAAGCAGCAGCAAACGCATCTCCCGCAGCATGTCGCGGCTGGGGACGGGCTTGCCGGCATCCTCCTTCGGGCGGACGAGCACGAAGTTTTCCTCGAAGAGCGGCATCTCGGTGAGCGATGGCTCGGAGACGGGCAAAGCGACGATCGCCGTGTCCAGGCGGCCCTCCGCCAGTTCCTGAAGGAGCTTCGGCGTCACGGTTTCACGGATATGGATATCAAGATCTCCATTTTCGCGGGTGAGCGCCGAGATCATGCCGGGCAAAAGATAGGGGGCGACCGTCGGAATGACCCCGATACGCAGGCGCCCAACCAGCTGTCTGCGATGGGCACGGGCAAGATCGCCCAGTTCATCCATGGAACGCAGGATGTCGCGCACCCGCAGGAGGAACTCCTCGCCGAAGGCAGAAAGGCGCAACTGCCGGGCCGCGCGCTCGAACAGTTCCACGCCGAGGGTCTCCTCAAGCTCCTTGATCTGGACCGACAAGGCCGGCTGGGAGATCGAACAGGCCTCGGCCGCCCGGCCAAAATGGCCATGGCGGGCCAGCGCCTCGAAGTAGCGCAGCTGGCGGAGGGTAAAATTGATCATAACCTCATCCTATGGAACTCATCACATTTTCCAACTTACATTAATAGAGCCGCTTTGCTAGAACAATTCCAGATGACGTCGGCGGGCACCTTAAGGGGGTGGCCCGGCTGCTCTGGTTCCCAAAGGACGCAGGCGGACGACGGATCCGGCGGAGCGCTCTCATGTTCCGTCGCCAGTTCATCGGGTTGTGATGCGGTTATGCTCTTCAGGAGTGTCAGCAATCCGATCCTGGGAAAGCGGGTTCTTCAAGGAGGCACATTATGGATACCCTGAGCAACAATGGCGCCGGCAAATGTCCGGTCATGCATGGTTCGAACACGGAAAGCGGCGCGACCGTGATGGCCTGGTGGCCAAACGCGCTGAATCTGGACATCCTGCACCAGCACGACACGAAGACCAACCCGATGGGCAAGGACTTCAACTATCGTGAAGCCGTCAAGCAGCTCGATGTCGCGGCGCTGAAGGCTGACATGAAGGCCCTGCTGCGCGACAGCCAGGATTGGTGGCCGGCAGACTGGGGCCATTACGGCGGCTTGATGATCCGTCTCGCCTGGCATTCCGCCGGCTCCTATCGTCTGGCCGACGGCCGTGGCGGCGGTGGCACCGGCAACATCCGTTTCGCTCCGCTCAACTCGTGGCCGGACAACGCCAGCCTCGACAAGGCCCGCCGCCTGCTGTGGCCGCTCAAGAAGAAGTACGGCAACAAGATTTCCTGGGCCGACCTAATCCTGTTCGCCGGCACCGTTGCCTATGAAGACATGGGTCTCAAGACCTTCGGCTTCGCCTTCGGCCGCTCTGACATCTGGGGTCCCGAAAAGGACGTCTACTGGGGTGCGGAAAAGCAGTGGCTTGCTCCGTCCGACAGCCGCTATGAAGACGTGACCAAGCCGAACACGATGGAAAACCCGCTCGCCGCCGTGCAGATGGGTCTCATCTACGTCAACCCGGAAGGCGTGAACGGCAAGCCGGACCCGATGGCGACCGCTGCCCAGGTGCGTGAAACCTTCGCCCGCATGGCGATGAACGACGAAGAAACCGCAGCGCTGACCGCCGGCGGCCACACCGTCGGCAAGGCGCATGGCAATGGCAGCGCCCAGGCGCTCGGCCCGGAGCCGGAAGCCGGTGCGATCGAAAACCAGGGCTTCGGCTGGATGAACCCGAACCAGAACGGCAAGGCAAGTCTCGCCGTGACCTCCGGCATCGAAGGCGCCTGGACGACCAACCCGACCGTCTTCGACATGGGCTATTTCGAGCTGCTGTTCGGCTATGACTGGGAACTCACGAAGAGCCCGGCTGGTGCGCATCAGTGGCAGCCGATCGGCATCAAGGAAGAGCATATGCCGGTCGACGCCTCCGACCCGTCGATCCGCCGCATGCCGATGATGACGGATGCCGACATGGCGATGAAGGTCGATCCGGCCTATCGCGCCATCTGCGAGAAGTTCATGGCGGATCCGGCCTACTTCCAGGACACCTTTGCCCGTGCCTGGTTCAAGCTGACCCACCGTGACCTCGGCCCCCGCGTCCGCTACATCGGACCGGAAGCTCCGACCGAAGACCTGATCTGGCAGGATCCGATCCCGTTCGGCCCGAAGAATTTCGACATCGGCGCTGTCAAGACGAAGATCGCGGCCTCCGGTCTGTCGATCGCCGAACTGGTCGCGACCGCGTGGGACAGCGCCCGCACCTACCGCCAATCCGACATGCGCGGCGGCGCGAACGGTGCCCGCATTCGCCTTGCTCCGCAGCGTGACTGGGAAGGCAACGAGCCGGCCCGTCTCGGCAAGGTGCTCTCGGTTCTCGAACTGATCGCCGAAGAATTCGGTGCGAGCGTCGCGGACGTCATCGTGCTGGCCGGCAATGTCGGCATCGAAAAGGCCGCCAAGGCTGCCGGTTACGACGTGACCGTGCCGTTTGCGGCCGGTCGTGGCGATGCCACAGCCGAGCAGACGGATGCCGCGAGCTTTGCTTCGCTCGAGCCGCTGGCCGATGGCTTCCGCAACTGGACCAAGAAGGACTACGTGGTCAGCCCGGAAGAAATGCTCCTCGACCGGGCGCAGCTGATGGGCCTCACGGGCGCTGAAATGACGGTTCTGCTGGGCGGCATGCGCGTGCTGGGCACCAACTATGGCGGCACCAAGCACGGCGTCTTTACCCATCGTGAAGGCCAGCTGACGAACGACTTCTTCGTCAACCTGACCGACATGGCCTTCACCTGGAAGCCGACGGGCAAGAACTCCTACGACATCTGCGACCGCAAGACCGGTGAGAAGAAGTTCACCGCGACCCGCGCCGATCTGGTGTTCGGCTCCAACTCGGTCCTGCGTGCCTATGCCGAAGTCTACGCGCAGGACGACAACCAAGAGAAGTTCGTGAAGGACTTCGTCGCTGCCTGGGTCAAGGTGATGAACGCCGATCGCTTCGATCTGGAAGCCTGAAAGCTACGGGGCCGAGGCTCGTGCCCCGAGCATCGGAACCGCTAGAGGAAGCCGGAGATGCGTACTGCATCTCCGGCTTTTTCTTTGCCGCCGCCCGGTTGGACTTCTGCGTTAGCGCAAGAAGGCGCGGAATCGTCGCAGCGACAGCACGAAGAAAACCGTCGAGATCGCGATCAAGGCTAGAATCTGGGGCCAGACCACGGCAAGTCCTGCATCGCGGAACAGCACCGCCTGGGCCATGATGACGAAATGAGTGTTGGGCGCTGCCGACATGATCCACTGGATCACCTCCGGCATGCTCTCCCGAGGCGTCATGCCGCCGGAGAGGATCTGCAGCGGCAGCAGCACGAGCATGAGCAGAAGACCGAACTGCGGCATCGAGCCCGCGACCGTCGCCAGGAAGATGCCCATGCAGGTGGCTGCAACAAGTTGCAAAGCAGCGCCCACGAGAAAGAGCAGCAGAGAGCCCTGCAGGGGAACATCAAGGGCCGCCTCCACCACGACGAAGAGCGAGAACATGGTCGCTAGCAGCACCACGAGACCCATCGACCAGATCTTGCTCAGCATGATCTCGGCCGGGCTGACCGGCATCACCAGAAGGTGTTCGATCGTACCGTGTTCCCGCTCGCGGATCAGGGCTGCCCCGGTGAGGATGATCGACAGCATCGTGACGGCCGAGATCACCTCGTTGATCGCGCCGAACCATCCCTTGTCGAGCTCGGGATTGAAGCGCGCCCTCAGCGACAGCGCCACGGTCGGCCCCGCGTCGCTGCCTCCACGATCAAGAAAGCCATTGACCTCCTGAGTGACGATCTCCTGAATGTAGCGCCCGCCGGAAAAGGCCTGCGTCATCTGGGTCGCGTCTATGTTGAGCTGGATCTGCGGGTCTTTTCCGGCAAGAAGGTCGCGCTGGAAACCGGGGGGGATGTCGAGGACAAAGGTGTCGGTTCCCGCATTCATCCGGGGATCGATCTCGTCGGGTGCGATCATCTGCGGCGGCAGGAAGTAGGGCGGGTAAAGCGCGTTTTCGATGCGCGCCGAAACCTGCGAACGATCCTCGTCGACAATGGCGACCGCGGCCTTGTTCAGCGTTTCGGGTTCTGCCGTCGCGGCCGTGTAAATGTTCAGCGTGAAGGCATAGACGATCAGCAAGAGCAGAGCCGGATCGCGCCCGAGGCCGCGAAGCTCCTTGATGCCGAGTTCGAGAATGTTGGACAGGCGCATGGCTCACACCGCCTGTTTCTTGAGGAGCAAAGTTCCCGCCACGAGAAGAAGCGGTCCGACGATCGTCAGCGCCAGGAGCTGCGGGCCGAGATCGGCAAAGGTCAGCGCCTTGGAGAAGACGCCGCGCGAGATCGTGACGAAATGGCTGGCCGGATAGACCTGGCCGATCACGGCGCCTGCGCCCTGCAATGCGGAAACCGGAGAAAGCATGCCGGAGAATTGCACGGCAGGGATGATGGTCAGCAGGGTCGTTCCGAAGATCGCCGAGATCTGGCTCTTCATGAAGCTTGAAAGAAGGAGCCCGAGTGCCGTTGCGGCAAAGACATAGAGGAAGGCCCCAAGCGCCAGTACTGCGAAACTGCCTGTCAGCGGCACCTGAAACGCGAAGACGGCAAAGCCCGTCAGCATCAGGAAGTTGGCAAAGGCGATGCCGATATAGGGCAGCTGCTTTCCGAGCAGAAACTCCAGTCTGGTGACCGGCGTAACGTAGAAATTGATGATCGAACCCAGTTCCTTCTCACGAACGACGCTCAGAACGGACAGCATGGCGGGGATGAGCATCAGGAGCAGCGGGATCACCGCCGGCACCATGGACACCAGGCTTTCGACGTTGGGGTTGTAGCGGTACCGCAACTCGATCCCGAAGCGCCCGCTTGCCGCCTCGTCACCATAGAGTTCGCGCGTCTTGCGGGCGAGCCAGGTGGCATGCATGCCCTGGACATAGCCCGAGACCGTCTCCGCCCGCGCCGGCATAGCGCCGTCGATCCACGCGCCAATCTCGACGCTGCGATTGCCGCGCGACAGGTCCCGCGCAAAGCCTGAGGGTATCTCGATAGCGAGACTGATGTCGCCGGAGCGCATCCGGCGGTCGAGCTCGTCGTAATCGGTGATCGGTGGCCGCTCGATGAAGTAGCGGGAGCCGGCGATCTCGGCGATGTACTCACGGCTCAGGACCGTATCGTCCCGGTCAAGGGCGGCGAAGGTGAGGTTCTCGACGTCGAGATTGATACCGTAGCCGATGACGAACATCAGGATCAGGCTGCCCAGCATGGCAAGCGTTGCGCGGATCGGGTCGCGAACGAGTTCGAGCGCCTCGCGGCGGCTGAAGGCGAGCAGGCGTCGCCGATCGAGCAGCGGACGGTGCCGTCTGGGCTGAGCATCCGCGGAATGCGCAGCCACCACTTCCTTCTCGCCATCGGGAAGGCGCTCCGGCAAGGTCTCGTCACCGATCGCGTCTTCCAGATAGCGGATAAAGGCCTGCTCCAGATTCTCCGCCCGGGCGCGCGCGACAATTGCTTCCGGGGTGTCGGTCACCAGCACCTTGCCGGCATGCATGAGCGAGATTCGGTCGCAGAGCGCCGCTTCGTTCATGAAATGGGTCGAGACGAAGATCGTCACGTTGTCGCGACGGGAGAGATCGGCCAGCAATTGCCAGAAGCCATCACGCGCCACCGGATCGACGCCCGACGTGGGCTCGTCGAGGATCAGGATGTCAGGGCGATGGATCAGCGCGACCGCCAGCGACAGCCTCTGGCGCATGCCGAGCGGCAGGGATTCCGGCCATTCATCCAGAACCGCAGCGAGGCCGAACCGGCCCGCCAGTTCCTCGATGCGGGGGGCGATCTCGATATCCGTCATGCCGAACAGACGCCCATGCAGCGCAAGATTCTGGCGCAGCGTCAACTCGCCATAGAGCGAGAAGGCCTGGCTCATGTATCCGACGCGGCGACGAATGGCGATGTCCTTGGGGTCGACAGCATGGCCGAACACCGTAGCTGTGCCTTCGCTCGCGGCCAGCAGACCCGTGAGCATCTTCATGGTTGTTGTCTTGCCGCAACCATTCGAGCCGAGAAAGCCAAAGATTTCGCCGCGCGGAATCTCGAAACTGACGTCATCGACAGCGGTAAAATCGCCGAAACGCATGGTGAGGTGATCTGCACGGATCGCAACCTCGCTGCCCGCTCCCTGTACGTGGGTCGGCATCTGCAGAGGTTCTGTACGCCCCCGTTTCGCTTCCGGGAGCAGGGCTACGAAGGCCGCGTCCAGCGTCTCAGTCACGGTCGCCTTGCGCAGTTCGGCCGGTGTTCCCGTCGCGAGGATCCGGCCTTCATCCATCGCCACCAGCCAGTCGAACCGCTCGGCCTCTTCCATATAGGCCGTCGCGACGATAACGCTCATTCCCGGTCGCTCGGCGCGGATGCCGTCGATTAGCTCCCAGAACTGGCGGCGCGAAAGGGGATCGACGCCGGTGGTCGGCTCATCGAGGATCAGGAGGTCGGGATCGTGGATCAGGGCGCAGCAGAGGCCCAGTTTCTGTTTCATGCCCCCTGAAAGTTTGCCTGCCGGCCGATCGGCGAATGCTGTCAGCCCCGTCGCCCGCAGCAGTCCGGCGATCCGGTGCTCTCGCTCTCTACGATCCTGACCAAACAACCTGCCGAAGAACTCGGCATTCTCGAAGACCGAGAGGGTGGGATAAAGGTTCTTGCCCAGTCCCTGCGGCATATAGGCAATGCGCGGGCAGGTCTTTCGCCGATGGGATGCGCGTGCCATGTCACCGCCCAGGACCTCGACGCGGCCTGCTTGAATCGCCCGGGCGCCCGAGACGAGCGAGAGCAGGCTCGACTTGCCCACGCCGTCGGGTCCGATCAGGCCAACCATCCAACCGGCAGGGATATCAAGCGAGATGGCGCGCAGGGCTTCAGTCTTGCCGTAGGAGAGGCTGACGTCTGCCAGCCGCACCACCGGGGACCCCATCTGATCCTGCTGCGGCCCGCCGATCATGTCATTGCACCAGCGTCGTGGTCAGGCTCTCGGGCCAGGGTGCCGCCGGATCGAGATTGACATAGGCGATCCCCGGGAGGCCCGTCTTTACCTGCTGGATGTACTTCTTGAGCAGCGCCTGCGGGATCTGCGCCTTGACGCGGAACATCAGCTTCTCCCGTTCCTCATCCGTCTCGACCGTCTTCGGCGTAAACTGGGCCACATCTGCCACGAAGCTGACGGTCGCCGGAATGGTGTAGGCCGGTGCGGCATCAAGCACGATGCGGGCCTCGCTGCCCAGCGCGATGCGGCCCACCTCTGCCGTCGGCAGGAAGAACGCCATATAGACATCGGAGAGGTCAACGATGTTGAGAACACGACCGCCGGCGCCGAGCACCTCGCCGAGCTGGGCCACGCGGTACTGCACCCGTCCGTCGCGGGGCGAGCGGAGTGTGCTGTCGGCTATGTCGGCGTCGATGCTCTCGATCGCGGCAGCGGCGGCTGCAACGGCGGCTTCCGCGTCGATGACCTGGGCACGCGCGGCACCGATGGCTGCGTCGGATGCCGCCACCTGGGCCTTGGCTGCGGCGAGCGCAGCCCGTGCACTGGCGGCTGCGGCACGATCGTCATCGACCGTCTGCTGGCTGGTCGTCCGGCTCTCCAGGAGGCGCTCCGTGCGGGCGAGCCTCGTCTCGGCCGAATTCAGCTGAGCCTCTCGCTGGGCAACACTTGCGAGGGCTGCCTCGCGCTCGGCCTGCCGCTGGGCGACAACGCTCTTGGCGGTGTCCACCCCGATCACGGCCCGGCGATGCTCCGCGACGGCCTGCCGCCGGCGCGCGTCGAGCTGACCGGTATCCATGGTGGCAAGCACCTGTCCCGCCGTGACGAAGTCGCCCTCGCCGACGAGGATTTCCTTTACCCGGCCTCCGGTCTTGGAGGAGATATCAATTTCAACGGCCTCGATGCGGCCGTTGCCATGGGCGATGTTGGAGGGAAGGCCGTCGCCTTCGTAGGTCTTCCAGCCGTAATAAACGGCACCGCCCACAACGATCACAATCAATGCGGCCAGCCAGCCGCTCCGACGCTTTGCCATGCCAGTTCTCCGCGATCAACGTCCCGTCATTCCCCGAATAGTCATAGGGGGCACCGCCGGTAACCATCTTGATCTGTGTCAATTGCGGATTGCATTGCGGGAAGCATGCGCGCCATCAAAACAACACCGCCCCGGCGAACCGGGGCGGTGCCTCTCTGGCGCAACGAACTGCGAACTCAGAAACCGCTGGCGAGCCGGCGGCGAAGATCCTTGATATCGGGAGCTGCCACCTGCGCGAGGCGACGTTCCCAGGACAGTGCGGTCTCGACGATGACGCCGAGATCGTCGTAGCGGGGTGTCCAGCCCAGGATCTGCTTGGCCAGCGTGGAATCCGCCACGACGAGCGCCGCGTCGCCGGGGCGACGCGGCGCGTAATCCACCCGGAAATCAACATTGGTGGCACGGCGGACAGCCTCGACAATATCGAGGACAGAATAGCCCTTGCCATAACCGCAATTGGCGACAAGCGGACCGCCGCCTTTGCGCAGATAAGTCAGTGCCTGCAGATGGGCATCGACGAGGTCGTTGATGTGGATGTAGTCGCGCACTCCCGTTCCATCAGGCGTATTGTAGTCCGAGCCATAGACCGACATGGAGGACCGCTTGCCGAGTGCAGCCTCACAGGCCACCTTGAGCAGGTGGGTGGCACCGGCGGCAGAGTTCCCGGCGCGCCCTTTCACGTCCGCGCCGGCGACGTTGAAATAACGCAGCGCCACGTAGCAGAGACCATGGGCGCGCGCCGTGTCGCGCAGCATCATCTCGCTCATCAGTTTCGATTGGCCATAAGGCGATTCCGGTCTGAGTGGGGCGTCCTCGCGCACCGGAAACGGCTTGTCCGGCAGGCCATAGACGGCAGCGGTCGAGGAGAAAATCACCTTGTCGATGCCCGCCTTCAACGCGGCAGACAAAAGACGCCGGGTGTTTTCGGTGTTGTTCTCGTAGTAGGTCAACGGATCCGAAATCGATTCCGGCACCACGATCGAGCCGGCGAAATGGATGATGGCCTCAATGTCGTTCTCGGCGAACACCTGCTTCAGGACATTCGACTTGCCGATATCGCCCAGATAAAACCGCGCCGCGGGCGCGACCGCCCAGCGAAAGCCGGTGGACAGCCGATCGACGACGACGACCTCCTCGCCCGCGTCGAGGAGAGCCCAGACCATGTGGCTGCCGATGAAGCCGGCGCCACCCGTCACCAAGATCGCCATGACTTTTCTTCCCGTTGTTCTTGTTATCGGGACAAAAAAGCACGAGCACCTTACGGAGTGCTTATGGAAGACGGCCAAGCCACTGAAAGCGCTTGTCTAATTAATTTCTTCGTTAAGGCCGGGTGAGTTCATTCGCTCAAATTTTAGCGAAGATCCACCCAGGGTCTCAGAGGGCCTTCACGTAACGGCTCAACCGCTCTGCGGCATCGGCGATGTGTGCCGGATTGCGGAGGAAGCAGGCACGCAGGAAGGGCAGTCCGCCCTCTCCGAAAGCCGTGCCCGGCGCCATGCCGACACCGGTCTTGTCGACGATATCAAGCGCGGCCTGGCGACTGTCCGTGATGCCGTCGATCTTCAGGAAGGCGTAGAGCGCGCCTTCCGGCTTCAACGTCTCGACCCGATTGGTCGCGATCAGTGCATCGCAGAGAATGTCGCGGGATGCCGTCGCGCGGGCGATGTTTTCCCGGACGAAATCATCACCCTGGTCGAGGGCGACAACCGCACCCCGCTGCATGAACTGCGCTACCCCCGAGGTCGAATACTGGATCAAGTTTTCGAGCACCTGACCGAGTTCCGGCGGGGCGACGATCCAGCCAACCCGCCAGCCTGTCATCGACCAGTTCTTCGAGAAGGAGTTGGCGAACATCACCTTGTCACCCTCCTCCATAACATCAAGAAAGGACGGCGCTCGTTCGGAGGCGCCATAGTAGTAAAGTGCGTAGATCTCGTCGGCCAGGATCCAGATGCCGTGGCGGCGGGCGATCTCCAGGATGGCCTTGAGGTCTTCGCGGCTCGCCGTCCAGCCGGTGGGATTGGATGGCGTGTTGATGAAGAGGGCCCTGGTCTTCGGTGTGATCGTCTTTTCCAGCCGATCGAGATCGAGAACCCAGCGGCCTTCGGTGAAGGGAAGCGGCACGCAGACCGATTTGGCGCCGGCGAGATCAATGGCGGAGACGATGTTCGGCCAGCAGGGCGAGAGATAGATCATCTCGTCGCCAGGCGAAGTCAGAGCCTGGACGGCAAGCGCGATGGCCTGCATGCCGGAAGCAGTTACGTAGAAATGCTCGACCGGCAGATCAACCGCGAAGTGGCGCTTGTAATAGTTCGAAAGCGCCTGGCGCAGTTCAGGAATACCGCGCTGCCAGGTGTAGAAAGTCTCCCCACCGAGCAGAGCTTCGCTTGCGGCGCGGTTGATGAAGTCCGGGGTCGGCAGGTCGCCCTCGCCTGCCCAGAGCGGCAGCAGACCGTCGCGACCCCGCGCATAGTTGATGATCTCGACGATACCGCTTTCCGGTGCGGCGAGTGCGCGGGGGCTGAGGCTGTCCTGCAAGGTCATGGGAAATTCGCTCCTTCGATCAGAGCAGATTGTCTAACCGATCGTCGGGCAAAAATCCCATGATATTCCTTGAGGATGAAATCGATCCCGCTGATGGGTCGTCCAATCGTCAACGGGTCGAATTTGATTTTCAGCGCGTCTTGAGGAGGTCACGGATCTCGGTCAACAGCAGTATATCTGCCGGTGGCGGCGCGGCCTCTGAAGCCTTTAGTTCTTCCTTCTCCATGGACTTGCGAAGCGAGTTCACACCTTTCACCATCAGGAAGATGATCCAGGCGAGGATAAGGAAGTTGATGACGACCGTGATGAAGTTGCCATAGGCGAAAACGGCGCCCTGTTCACGAGCGGCGGCCAGCGATGTGGCGGTGACATTGCTGCTCAAGGGCACGAAGTAGTTGGAGAAGTCGAAGCCACCGAAGATCACTCCGACTACCGGCATCACGATGTCTTCTACCAGCGAGTTGACGATCAGGCCGAAGGCCCCGCCGATGATCACGCCGACCGCCAGGTCCATGACGTTTCCGCGCGCGATGAATGTCTTGAATTCCTGTAGCATTTTCCCCTGCTCCTAGATGGTCCCGACGAAGCCCGGCAGAAAGCCGACCCGAGCTAATGGTTAATCAAAGTTCACGCTTTCGAAAATGGTAAATCGGCACAGGCCGCCATCTGGTTTTCGACTAAGGTCAATATCCGAAACGATTTCAAAAGGTGCAGACATGCCCTAAAGTTCCCGTTCGGGCGCAGGCGAGGAGGAGAAGGTGTTCCCAGGCTGGATCATCGTTGCGTCAGCGATTGGCTATCTTTTGTTCCTGTTTGCCGTCGCGAGCTACGGGGACCGGAAAACCCGCGTGCATGGCGTACCTGCCGGAGGAAGGCCGGTCGTCTATGCGTTAAGCCTTGCTGTCTACTGCACGTCCTGGACCTATTTCGGCGGTGTCGGCCTGGCGGCCCAGCATGGCCTCGAATTCATGGCGATCTATATCGGTCCAATCCTGATGTACACGCTCGGCATGCCGATCCTCAGAAGGATCGTCGAGCTCGCCAAGACCGAGAAGATCACCTCCGGCGCCGACTTTGTTGCTGCCCGCTACGGCAAAAATCCTGTCGTCGGCATGCTGGTCACGGTCATCTATCTCGTCGGCATCATTCCCTATATCGCACTCCAGCTGAAAGCCGTTTCAAGCTCGGTGGCAGCGGTCATGGACCCGACGGCCTACGGGATCGGTACCGGCAACCTCTACTTCATCGACCTGCCGCTCATCGTCGCCTTCATTCTCGCCTGCTTTGCCGTGATCTTCGGGACCAGGCATACCGATGCGACCGAGCATCAGGATGGCCTGATCCTCGCCATCGCGATGGAATCCGTGGTCAAGCTCGTGGCCTTCTGGACACTTGGCATCTTCGTCATCTGGGTGATGTTCGACGGGCCGGCCGATCTGTGGCAGAAGGCGACGGAAAGCGAGGCGGTGATGGCAGCTCTCTCGCACGAAACCCCAGCGAGCCGCTGGATCCTGTTGATTGCGCTCTCCGCCTTTGCGATCATCATGCTGCCACGGCAATTCCACGTGACGGTCGTGGAGAACCGCACACCCCGCGAGTTGAAGCTCGCCGGCATCCTGATGCCGATCTACCTGATCGTGATCAACATCTTCGTCTTGCCCGCGGCAATTGCCGGCATTCTCATCTTTGGCGGCAGCGGCGACGCGGACCTCTACGTGCTCTCTCTGCCGCTGGAGGCCGGATCGGGCTTCGTGTCGCTGCTGACCTTCATCGGCGGATTCTCGGCAGCCACCGCGATGGTCATCGTGGCCTCGGTGGCACTCGCCATCATGGTATCGAACGACATGGTGCTGCCGATCTTCCTGAGGCAGAAGCTTTTAGGGCGCCCCAGCCAGAGGGAGGATTTTGCCAAGACGCTCCTGCATATCCGGCGAACCGCGATCTTCGGCGTGCTCCTGCTCGGTTATGTCTATTTCCGCTCCGCCGACAATACGACCGGGCTCGCCAAGATCGGCCTCCTCTCCTTCACCGCGATCGCGCAGATCGCGCCGGCGATGTTCGGCGGGCTCATCTGGCGGCGGGCCAATGCACGCGGCGCCATTGCAGGGCTGACGATCGGCTTCCTCGTCTGGGCATATCTGCTTTTCCTGCCAAGCCTGGGCGCTGAGGATCATTCCTGGATCGCCTCGGCGGTGCTCGGGTTCCTCCTGCCTGGCCTGTCGATGTTTGAACCGCAATATGCGGATCCTCTCGTCAACGCGACGATCTTCAGCCTGCTGATCAACACGCTCGCCTTCGTCATCGGCTCGCTCAGCCGCAACCCGCGCCCTGTCGAGCGCATCCAGTCGGCCATCTTCATCAAGCGGCAGCCGCGGTCGAACTTTGCTACGCGGGGCTGGAAGACCAGCGTCGCCGTCGGCGACCTCAAGGCTGCCATCGCGCGTTATCTCGGCAACGAGCGCATGGAGCGCTCTTTCCGCTCCTACGAGCAGACGGCTGGCCGTAAACTCGCCGACGACAGCCCGGCGGACATGGCCTTCATCCATTTCTCCGAGCAGTTGCTGGGTAGCGCGATCGGCTCGTCTTCGGCCCGCCTCGTGCTGTCGCTGATCCTGCAAAAGGCTGAGGATCCATCTGCCGATACCGTCTGGCTGCTCGACCAGGCTTCGGAAGCGCTACAATACAATCAGGACATGATGCAGACGGCGCTTGCCCAGATGGAGCAAGGTATCGCCGTTTTCGACGCCTCGGACCGGCTGACGATCTGGAACCGCCGGTTCCGCACCCTCCTCGACCTGCCGGAGCATGTGGGTCAGGTCGGCTTCCCGCTCCTCGACATGATCGCGATCCTGGCGCAGAGGGGAGACGTGCCGGCGGGCGAGACGCAAGCGGTGATCCGCAGCTTCCACCAGTTCGACAGGCCGTTCCAGATGGTGTTGGGCGGCGGCAAGCGCATCATCGAAGTCCGCTGCAATCTGATGCCGGACAAGGGGCTGGTCGCGACCTTCAGCGACATCACGGCCCGCGTGGAGGCCGACCAGGCACTCAAACAGGCCAACGAGACTCTGGAGCAGCGCGTCAGCGAACGCACCGCTGAACTGACCCGCGTGAACCATGCGCTGGCGGAAGCTCGGGCAGCGGCCGATGAAGCCAATATCGGCAAGACCCGCTTCTTCGCGGCGGCCGGCCACGACATTCTGCAGCCGCTCAATGCTGCCCGCCTCTATTCTTCGTCGCTGGTCGAACGCCTCGGCGATAGCGAAAACAGCGCGCTGGTCGCCAATATCGATTCCGCCCTGGAGTCGGTGGAAAGCATCCTTGGTGCCGTCCTCGACATCTCACGCCTAGATACGGGCGCGATGAAGCCGCGCTTCTCCAGCGTTCCGCTGAACAGCCTCCTTCAGCGGATCGAGACCGATTTCGCGCCAATGGCACGGGAGAAGAACCTGAAACTCGTGGTGATGCCGACAACGCTCTCGGTCCGCTCAGACCCCACGCTTCTGCGGCGCCTGGTCCAGAACCTCGTCTCCAACGCGATCAAGTACACGCCGTCCGGCCGCGTGGTGGTGGGTGCCCGGCGTCAGGGCGACAAGGTGGTGATCCAGGTGACGGACAGCGGCATCGGCATTCCCTCCTCCAAGTTCCGCACCGTGTTCAAGGAGTTTGCGCGGCTTGAAGAAGGCATGCGAACCGCTTCGGGTCTTGGCCTGGGGCTTTCGATCGTCGACCGCATCGCCAGGGTTCTGCAACATCCCGTGGAGCTTGCCTCGCAACCCGGCAAGGGTACCACGTTCAAGGTCGTGATGCCCCTCGACATTGCTAAGCCAGCGGCCAAGGGCGTCGTGGCGATAGATGCTGGCAGCCGCGCGACGCCCGCGCTCCAGGGTTTCCGGGTGCTGTGCATCGACAACGAGCCGAAGATCCTGGAGGGCATGCAGCTTCTTATCTCAGGTTGGGGGTGCAGTGTGGAATGCGCTGGCTCGATTGCGGAGATGGACGATGTGCTGCGCGCCGGGAGGCCGCCCGATCTCGTCATTGCCGACTACCATCTGGGCGACGGCAGCGGCATCGGTGCGATCCTAAGACTTCGGGCCCTGACCCAGACCGATGTGCCCGCGCTCCTGATTACCGCTGACCGGTCCGCCGAAGTGCGCGCCGAGGCGGAACGCCACTCGATTACCCTGCAGCACAAGCCGGTCAGACCCGCAGCACTTCGCGCCTTCATCACCCAGATCTCATCGCAACGGCGGGCGGCTGCGGAGTGATCATGGCGATCTGCTGTCAAAGCCGGTTTGGCTCACCAGCTCTTTAGCGCACGCAGCGTCGGCGTCTTCTTGAAGACATGGTCGTTCATGCGACCCATCAGGCGGTCAAGCAGTGCGACGGCCTCGACCACGGCAGGCCCCTTGTTCAGCATCACGCATTCGGCGCGGGCCGCCATGGCGGCATCGGTCATTTCGCCCCGGGTGGGAATGCCTTCCTTGACCATGTCCTCCAGCACCTGGGTTGCCCAGACGCAGGGCACCGAGGCCGCTTCGCAGATCCAGAGCAGTTCTTCCTGCATTTCGGCGAGCCGCTCGAAGCCGATCTCGGCCGCGAGATCCCCACGTGCGATCATTACACCAAAGGGGCCGCGCTTCCGCGCCCTTGCAATGAGCGCGGGAAGATTGGTGAGGGCCAGAGGCTGCTCGATCTTGGCGATCAGCCCGAGTTGGCGCTCGCTCCTGCCGTGACGGGCAAGAACGCTGTCGAGAAGATCGATGTCTTCTGGGCGGCTGACGAAGGAATAACCGATGAGATCGGCGCATTCGATGACGGTGACAAGATCGGTCTCGTCCTTGGCAGTAAGGGGCGAGAGGCCCAGCGCCGTGTCGGGCAGATTGATGCCCTTTTCCGGCTTCAACTTTGTGCCGCCGGACTTGGTGCGACGAACCAGGATCACGGCCTCACCCTCGCCGACACTCTCCACCACCGCTTCAAGCTTGCCGTCGTCATAGCGCAGGCGATCGCCGACAGAGAGCCGGGTCACCATTTCCGGCAGGGAAACTGCCGCGGAAAAGGATATGCGCTCATCGAGGCGGGGGGCGCCGGATGCGACCAGCCGAACGCGATCACCGGCCTGCAGACGGGCCTTCTTCTCGGCAGATGCGACCTCACCGGTTCTGATCTTCGGGCCTGCAATGTCCATCAGAACCTTGATGTCGCGTCCGACCACAGCAGCCGCTTCTCTCACAAAAGCGGTCATCGCCCGCCAGGCCTCCGGGCCGTCGTGAGCACAATTGATGCGGGCGACATCCATGCCCGCACGCGCAAGGTCGAGGATGAGATCTGGGCCATCCGCCGCCTGAGACGGAAGCGTCACCATGACGCGGGTGCGGCGAGAACCCGACTGCGTACCGAACAAAGCCACACAGGCCGCCTCGAGCCTCGCCTCGCCGGCAAAGAACTCCGTCTCCGAAGGCATCGTCGTCACATGTCCCTCGGCACCAGCGATCGAAGAGAGAGCAGAGAGGACGGCATCGAGGGTCGGCATCACCCGGCTCTCCAGACGCCCCATCGACGACAGGCCGAGCGCCATAAGTCGGCGCTGCAGCAACCTGATATCGTGACGGCGAAGGGCCAGATAGTGGCCCAGGTTGACGATGGCCGGATCTTCCTCGTCGTCCGGGGGAGATTTCATCGACGTTTCGTCCAGGATTGCCTGCCTGAGCGCAACCATCTCGGTGTGAATCTCTGCCGCGCGCATGGCGGCATCGTTGGTTTCTCGCATGTTCATCGTCGGCCCTGACTGATTTGCCGATAAACCCTAATCCCGGCTTGTTGACAGGCCAATGACAAACGAGGTCACCGGGACCTCAGAGCCGCAAAGACCAGACCGTAGCATTGCTGACGACGCCCGGCTCTGCAATCAGACGCACGGTGCGGACCGGTTCGAAGCCGGCGATGCGCTTCGTTCCCGCGATACGGCCGTCGTCGGCGAATACCTCCAGCGAACCGTAGTCGAGAAAGACCCGCAGTCGCCGCACGCCGGCAGCCCTCGCCAGATATCGCGGCCCGGGCGGCTCTTCCGGGCGATCGAAATAGCCGTGCAGGATTTCCAGTCCCTCCGCGTGCTGAGCGAGCGCAAGCCGTATCTCCGGATGATCGAACTCCAGGCGGAACGGACTGCCCGCTTGCGAAAGCTCGAAGGTGATCTCTGCAGCCCCGTTCGGCAGAGCCAGCGGCTGGCCCGCGGCCAGCCGGGTGCGATCAAACATCCGGGCGCGCAGGCTTTCTGCCGCTCCGATCGGCGGTGTCAGCAGCGTGTCGCCATCCAGAACGAGAGTGCGCGGCAGCGTCATTGCCGAGGGAAAATCGATGGTGGGGCCGGTATCGGCCCAGTTGCCCAACCAGCCGATGCCGACCGGGGTGTTGCCATCAACGAAGGCCTGGAAGGCATAGTTGTCGGTGCCGAAATCCAGTTCGCGGCCAAAGGCCTTGGCGAAGCTGCGACCGTCGAACCAGCCGATGTCGATCATGGTCAGGTTACGCCGGCCCGTTTCCTTGTCCTCGCCGTTCATCAGGCCATAGATCAGCGCCCAACGGGTCGAGGGATCGCGAGGATCTCCTTCCATGGGCAGGAGGCAGGGGCATTCAAGAGCCGAGGTTTCGTAACGGGTTTCGGTGTAGAGCTTGCCGACATAGGCCCAGCCGGTTGCGGCAGTGTTGTCTTCGGTTTCGTAAAGAAGGATTACGCCGCCTTCCGCACTCTGGCTGCCGAGCAGCATCTTCCAGAGCCCGTCCGGCCCCCTGAAGACATAGGGATCGCGGAAGTCGAAGGTCAGGCCTTCTCCGTCGGGACGCCTCGGCAAGAAGACTTCGGCGGCACCGGCGCTGAACAGATCCGTCGAGGTGGCGGTGAGCTGGATCTCCTGCTCGGGAATGCGGTCGGCGATCTTTTCGGTGAAGAAGACGCGTATGCCGGGTCCGTCGGTCCGCGCGATCGCGGAACCGGAAAAGGCGCCGCCCCGCTTGTCCGGCCTGACCGTCAGTTCCTCCGAGGGGAACAGAAATACCGGCAGATGGCGCCAGCGCAGATAATCCGGGGAGACGGCATGGCCCCAGTGCATGTTGTTCCAGATCCGGCCATGGGAATAATGCTGGTAGAAAAGATGCGGGCGACCGCCGAAACGGCCAAATCCGTTCGGATCGTTCATCCAGCCGAAGGGGGGACGGAAATGATATCCATCCGGCAGGTCGGGTGGCTCGTTGGCGGGGTTGGTGTGGATCACCGTGATGCCCGTCTCCAGGACGTCTGAAGGCGTGAACCAGTAGGCCACCGACAGCGATGTCACCGCCGTGTCATAGGCGAGCGTCACCGTGCCGCCGCCGAAGACCTGGTAGATGCGGAAGGAATTCTCCTCCGCATTGACGGCCTGCACTTCTCCGAATTTGCCGTTGACGCTGTAGAAGGAGACGGCGCCCGGTTCATCGGGCGTCACCGCCTTCAGCCACAGATGCAGCACGGCATTGACTGGCAGATCAATGTCTATGGCCCGGTGGCCTTCCGGTACGCCATTGGCAGTCGTCATGCACTTCTCCTTCGTCCTGTCGCCAGCGCTCAACGGGAGGGAGCAGGCCGCTGTTCCATTCCAGGGTGTCACAGAGGCTTCAGAAAAACGTCATGGCGGCTTCATCCGAAGCACCTAATGCGACGGCAACGACATTGAAGATCGGAGCCCTGCTCATGCGTCTCGCCGTTCTCGTCCTTGGCCTCCTGCTCTCCCTCGTCACCGGAGCCGCGAGCCTCGCGCCCATCCCGGCAGCAAACCGGGCCAACCTTATTCACGACCGGCTGACAAAGGCCAATCTCAATCGCGATCATGTCATGGTCGTGGCTCATCGTGCAGGCTGGAAGAAGAATGGCGTCACAGTTCGCGCCGAGAATTCCTTTGCCGCCATCGATCATGCGGTGGCAACTGGCGTGGAGATGGTGGAGCTCGACGTTCGCCGCTCGAAGGATGGCGTGCTCGTGATCATGCATGACGAGACGCTGGACCGCACCACGACCTGCCGGGGCAAGGTGGCAGACCATACGCTCCTGGCGCTGAAATCGTGTCGGTTGGTCGTCGAAGGTGAGCGGACGCTGACAGATGAGCATGTCTTCACGCTGGAAGAGGCGATGCTGCACGCACGCGGCCGCATCCTGATCAACATCGACAACAAGCTCGAACCGGAGGCCCTGGTCGAAATCGCCGATCTGGCGCGCAACCTTGGCATGCCGGAGGGCGTGCTGCTCAAGCTTGCGGTCTGGAATGCCGAGCGGCTGCAGCTTGCTCGCGACATCCGTCGAGCGATCGGCCCCGACATCGCCTTCATGCCGATCCTGGCGGATGATGCAGTAACAGAACCGGCCTTCATCGACCGCACACAATCGGCGCTCGGTGCACCGGCTGCCGAACTCGTCCATTGGTATCGGGACGCTTCGAAACCGGTGACCTCTGATGGCGGACCGCTGTTGTCCCCGCTTGCGCGCGCAGCAGCGATCCGCAACGACGCGCATCTGTGGATCAATACCTACCCGATCACCGATCGGCCTGAGGGCATGGTCGCCGGCGGGCGGGGGGACTATCTCGCACTCGCGACCGGGCGTCCCGAGGATGTCTGGGGCTTTTTCGTCGAACGGGGCGTGACCATCATCCAGACCGACGAACCGGAAGCGGTGATCGCGTGGCTCGACGCCCAAGGTCTGCGGCGGAACTACGATCTGACAAACTGAAACTTTACTTCCGGACCCGAAACAAAAAAGGCGGCCCCGAAGCCGCCTTTTCCAGTTTCTTCAAACACTGAAGTCACGCAGCCTTGGCAGCTTCACCGTAGGGATCGAAGCGACCATAGAAGGTCTCGCCCTTGGCAGCCATGTCCCTAAGGAGAGGCGTCGGGGTGAAGTGGCCGCCGTAATCCTTCGCGAGACGTTCGCAGAGGCTTACGAAGTTCTTCACGCCCATGCCATCGATGTAGGACAAGGCGCCACCGGTGTAAGGCGCAAAGCCGAAGCCAAGGATCGAGCCGACATCGGCTTCGCGCGGATCAGTGACGATGCCTTCCTCCACGGTGCGGGCGGCTTCGAGCGCGATGGTCGCAAGGAAGCGTTCCTGCAGTGTCTTGACGTTGATGGCTTCCGGCTTCTGCTGCGGATAGAGGTCCTTCAAGCCCGGCCAGATGTGCTTCTTCGCGGGCTTTGCCGGATAGTCGTAGAAGCCCTTGCCGTTCTTGCGGCCGAAGCGCTCTTCCTTCTCGACCATGCGAGAGACCAGCTCCATGTGGCGCGGATCGATGGCCTTATCGCCGAGATCTGCGACGGTCGCCTTCAGGATCTTGTAGGACAGGTCGATCGCCACCTCGTCATTCAGCGCCAGCGGGCCAACCGGCATGCCGGCGAACTTCGCGGCATTTTCGATCATGACCGGCGGCACGCCTTCGATGAGCATGTTGTAGCTCTCCGACATGTAACGCAGGACGCAACGATTGACGAAGAAGCCGCGGGTGTCGTTGACGACAATCGGGGTCTTCTTGATCGCGGCAACGTAATCCAGTGCCACGGCCAGCGCCTTGTTGCCCGTCTCCTTGCCGAGGATCACCTCGGTCAGCATCATCTTTTCGACCGGCGAGAAGAAGTGGATGCCGATGAAATCAACCGGGCGCTTGGAGTTCTTGGCCAAGCCGGTGATCGGCAGCGTCGAGGTGTTGGAGGCGAAGATCGCGCCTTCCGGCAGCACGGCCTCGACCTTCTCAATCACCGCCTTCTTGACGTCGCGGTCCTCGAAGACCGCCTCGATGACGAGATCGGCGTCGGCGAGCGTGCCGTAATCATCCGAGGGCGTGATGAGGGAGAGCAGCTTGTCGCCGTCGTCCTTGGTCATCTTGCCCTTACCGACTGCACTTGCAACGAGACCTTCGGAATGGGTCTTGCCCTTGCCGGCTGCCTCCATGTCACGGTCGATCAGCACGACATTGATGCCGGCTGCGGCCGTCACATAAGCGATCGATGCGCCCATGAAGCCTGCGCCGACAACGCCGACCTTCTTGATCTCAGACTTCGGCTGACCTGCCGGGCGACGGGCGCCCTTGTTCAGTTCCTGCATCGAGACGAAGAGCGAGCGGATCATCGAGAAAGCCTCGGTGGTCTGCAAGATCTCGGTGAAATAGCGCTGCTCGATACGCAGACCCGTATCAAACGGGACCTGGAGGCCTTCATAGACGCATTTCAGGATGGCAAGCGCTGCCGGATAGTTGCCGGCAGTTTCGCGGCGCAGGATGGCGGAAGCGGCCGGCCAGAGCTGGGCAGCTGCCGGCGTCCAGATGCCACCGCCTGGAACCTTGAAGCCCTTTTCGTCCCAAGGGGCGACCGGCTTCAGGCCGTCCTTGATCATCTGCTTGGCGGCATTGATCAATTCGCCCGGTTCGACCACCTGATGCACGAGATTCATGGCCTTGGCACGGGCGGCCGTCAGCGTCTGACCCGTGGTCATCATCTGCAGGGCATCCTGCGTGTTGGCGAGACGTGCCACGCGCTGCGTGCCGCCGGCACCGGGGAAGATGCCGACCTTGACTTCCGGCAGGCCGATCTTGACCGACTTGGCATTCGACGCCACGCGGCCATGGCAGGCGAGCGAAAGTTCAGTCGCGCCGCCCATGCAGGTGCCGTTGATCGCCGAGACCCACGGCTTGCCGCAGGTTTCGATCTTGCGCCACAGCCAGGTCATCCGGCCGACGGCATCGAAAATCTTCTGCATGGCGGCTGCCGGGTCCTTGACGCGCTCGGCAGCGATCGTCTCGAACATACCCTTGATCATGGTGAGATCAGCACCGCCCGAGAAGGACGACTTGCCAGAGGTGAAGACCACGCCCTTGACGCCGTCATCGGCGCAGGTCTGGTCGAGGATCTTCTCGATCTCGTCCATTACCTCGACGGTAAAGACGTTCATCGACTTTTCCGGCATGTCCCAGGTGACGAGTGCGATGCCGTCGGCGTCGGTCTCGATGGTGAAGTTCTTGTAAGTCATGTCTTACTCCTCCCGGGAAATCAGACGCGTTCGATGACGGTGGCCGTGCCCATGCCGGCGCCGATGCAGAGGGTGACCAGCGCGGTGTTCAAGTCGCGGCGTTCCAACTCGTCCAGCACGGTGCCGAGGATCATGGCGCCGGTTGCTCCAAGGGGATGGCCCATGGCAATGGCGCCACCGGCGACGTTCATCTTGGAATGGTCGACCTCGAAATGCTGCATGAAGCGCAGGACGACGGCGGCGAAGGCCTCGTTCAGTTCGACAAGGTCAAAATCGGAAATCTTCATGCCGGTGCGCTTCAGGAGCTTTTCGGTCACGTCGACCGGGCCGGTCAGCATGAGCGCCGGATCGGAGCCGATATTGGTGAAGGCGCGGATGCGGGCGCGGGGCTTCAGGCCCATCGACTCTCCGCCAGCCTTGGAGCCCACGAGAACGGCCGCGGCACCGTCGACGATCCCCGAGGAATTGCCGGCATGGTGGACGTAGTTGATGCGCTCGATCTCTGGATGGGCCTGGATGGCGACGGCTTCGAAACCGCCCATTTCGCCAGGCATCTGGAACGAGGCCTGGAGGCTTGCCAGCGACTGCATGTCGGTGCCCGGACGCATGTGTTCGTCGCGGTCGAGAATGACGAGGCCGTTGCCGTCCTTCACCGGGATGACGGACTTGGCGAAGTTGCCGGCCGCCCAGGAGGCAGCGGCGCGCTTCTGGCTTTCGACGGCATAAGCATCAACGTCGTCGCGGGTGAAGCCATACTTGGTGGCGATCAGGTCGGCAGACACGCCCTGCGGCATGAAATAGCCGGGGAAGTTGACCGAGGGGTCCATGTACCAAGCGCCGCCCGACATGCCCATGCCGACGCGCGACATGCTTTCGACACCGCCTGCGATGACGATGTCGTCGGAGCCCGCGAGAACCTTGCCGGCGGCGAGGTTGATGGCGTCAAGACCGGATGCGCAGAAGCGCGAAATCTGGATGCCCGGGGCGGAAAAGTCATAGCCGGCCTCGAAGGCTGCGGCCTTCGGGATCACGGCGCCGGCTTCCATGACCGGGTCGACGCAGCCGAAGATGATGTCGTCGACGGTCGAGGTATCCAAGCCATTGCGGTCGCGGAGCGCCTCCAGCGTCTTGGCGGCCAGACGGGGGGTCGGCACTTCGTGCAGCGATCCGTCCTTCTTGCCGCGCCCGCGGGGCGTGCGCACGTGGTCGTAAATGAAGACTTCAGTCATCGTCTCTCTCCCTTGGGCGCGCAGAGGCGCCTTGATTTTGACGGGGCGACGCCCCTCATCCGCCTGCCGGCACCTTCTCCCCGCAGGCGGGGAGGAGGAGGAGCCCTCCACGGCCGCGTAGGCCGTTACCCTTCGCCGCAGCAGCGGCTTCCCCTCTTCCCGCATGCGGGGAGAGGGTAGGGTGAGGGGCAAAAACTCAAAACGCCTCGGCGGCCATTTCCATCAGGCTGTCAGCGCCGGTTTCGATGCGGGCCTTGCGCAGCGCCGTCTCCGGCATGACCTTTTCCATGTAGAAGCGGCCGGTCAACAGCTTGTTCTTGTAGTAATCGGCATCGCCCGAACCGGATGCGAGGTTGTCGTTGGCGGCCTTGGCCATCTTGGCCCACATGTAGCCCAGCACCACGAGGCCGAAGAGATGCATGTAGTCGGTCGAGCCTGCACCGGCATTGTCCGGCTTGGCCATGGCATTCTGCATGAACCACATGGTCGCGGCCTGCAGGTCGTTCAAGCCCTTCTTCAGGTTCTTGGTGAAGAAGGCCATCTTCTCATCGTTGCGGTTTTCCTCGCAGAAATCACCGATTTCCTTGAAGAGCGCCATGACCGCACGGCCGCCGTTAAGGCCGAGCTTGCGGCCGACGAGGTCTAGCGCCTGGATGCCGTTCGCACCTTCGTAGATCATAGCGATGCGGGCATCGCGGACATACTGGCTCATGCCCCATTCTTCGATATAGCCGTGGCCGCCATAGACCTGCTGGGCCATGACTGCGTGGTCGAAGCCCTTGTCGGTCAGCACTCCCTTGAGGATCGGGGTCATAAGGCCGAGGATGTCATCAGCGAGCTGCTTCTCCGCGGCATCACCCGAGCGATGGGCGATGTCGGACTTCAGCGCGGTCCAGAGCGTGAAGGCGCGGCCAGCTTCGTTGAAGGACTTGATGGTCAGCAGCGTGCGGCGGATGTCCGGGTGCACGATGATCGGATCGGCCTTCTTTTCCGGTGCCTTGACGCCGGAGAGGGAGCGACCCTGGATGCGTTCGCGGGCGTAGTTTGCGGCGTTCTGATAGGCGACTTCCGAGATCGACAGACCCTGCAAGCCGACGCCAAGGCGGGCTTCGTTCATCATGACGAACATGGCCGCAAGGCCCTTGTTCTCGGCGCCAATCAGATAACCGGTCGCCTCGTCATAGTTCATGACGCAGGTGGCGTTGCCGTGGATGCCCATCTTGTGCTCGATCGCACCGCAGGTCACGCCATTGCGGGCGCCGACAGAGCCGTCGTCGCCCACCATGAACTTCGGCACGATGAAGAGCGAGATGCCCTTGGTCCCTTCAGGCGCGCCTTCGATGCGGGCCAGCACGAGGTGGATGATGTTATCCGACATGTCGTGTTCGCCAGCCGAGATGAAGATCTTCTGGCCGGAAATCTTGTAGGAGCCATCGCCGTTCGGAACCGCCTTGGTGCGCAGCAGGCCGAGATCAGTGCCGCAATGAGGCTCGGTCAGGTTCATGGTGCCGGTCCAGATGCCCTCGACCATCTTCGGCAGATACTTCTGCTTCTGCTCGTCGGAGCCGTGCTCTAGGATCGCGGCGATCGCGCCCTGGGTGAGGCCAGGATACATCATCAGCGCCATGTTGGCGGACGACATGTATTCGCCAACGGCGGAATGCAGCGTGTAGGGGAGGCCCTGACCACCATATTCGGCCGGAACCGCAAGACCCAACCAACCACCCTGACAGTAGGCGTCGTAGGCTTCCTTGAAGCCCTTCGGAGTCTTGACCGAACCATCGTCCGAACGAACGCAGCCTTCCTGGTCGCCGGAGAGGTTCAGCGGGAAAAGCTGCTCTTCCGCGAGCTTAGCCGCCTCGCCGACGATCGCCTCGATCATGTCGGGGGTCGCGTCTTCGAAGCCCGGCAGGTTGTGATACCGCTCAAGACCAAGGACGTCGTTGAGTATGAAAAGCGTGTCGTTCACAGGGGCCTTGTAGACAGGCATCGGTCATCTTCCTCCAAAGACTTCGGTTCCGACGGGATCGGACTGTTCTGGCTTATACAAATAATTGACGTGCGCGTAAACGTCAAAATTTTGAGCCGCGGCATTTTTGTCCGGACCGCGACGGCTCCCTCAACCATCGAAGGCTTCTAACGAAAGGCGCTTGTGCGGGGCGTGACGAGAGACAACCCTCCCCCGCATTCACCGTTTTTTGGCGAAGCTTAACGGCTTGTTTACCATGTTTCATGAAAGGTTGCGTTCGAAAGCTGGTGATCCATCCGCGATTCCGACCTGCCTGCCTGCCGTTATGTCAGGTCAACATGTCGAAGCCGAACAGGGTCACCGGGACGTATTCGGACGCAAGCGTCGTCCGGCATCATCGAGGCGAGCAGAACCATGAACGGATCGCGATCCCAGACCCAACGGCCCGGCAGCCCATCCTCCCTGGATGCGTTGAGCCGCACGATCGAAGGGCTCGAGGCGCGGATCGAAGGGCTGATCGGTCAACAGGCCGCGCGCAGCCGTGGGTTGGACGAACCCGCGCCCCGCGTCCTGCCCGGGCGCCGCGCCGACGATCCAGTGCGCAGCGACCGCGACCAGCGGCCTGATCCGCTGGCAGAGATACGCCAGCGCCAACGGGCGCTGGAAGAGAGCCGATCGCGCAGCCTCTACAGCCGCAGCGACGAGCCGCCGGCGCGCGCTCCGCTGCGCCAGCCCCTGCCTCCGCTCGCCGAACCGCAGCCCACCTATCCAGCGCGCGCTGCCGCTTCGGTCGCTGCGCCGTCGCGGGACGGACAGGACCTCACGGAAGCGCTCAGCGGCCTGCGCCGTGAGCTGAAGCAGGACATCACCGAGAGCCTGTCTCGCGAGATCGCCGGGCTGCGCAACGAGATGCGCTCCATCCGGCAGCTTGCTGAAGAAAGCCGGCCGCATGACGACATGCGCCAGGATATCGCGCGCCTTGCAGAAAGCATTCAGCGACTGGAAGGGATCAAGGCGCCGGGAACGGACGGGCTGCGCCAGGACTTCAACGAGTTGCGCTCCCTGATGGACGGACTTGCCCGCGAGGATTCGGTCCGGCGCATGGAGCGCCGCTGGGACGACGTCGAGGTTCGCCTTGAAGGGCTCGACACTGGCGCGATGCGCGACGAGATCATCCGCATCGCAGACCGTCTTGATGACATCAAGTCCCAGCTTGGCGGGATGGACGACACGCGCACCATCCGCGCCCTCGAAGAAAAGCTTGTGACGGTTGCAGCAGCTCTCGAGCATATCGGTGCGCATATCGACCCGAACGAGCGCATGGTCATGGAGCAGTTCGCCTCGCTCGACATGCGCCTCGACGAGATCACCCGTGCGATCGCCGCCGGCAGCCGCAACAGCGGTCCGGGCAACGACCCCGCGACCTTCCACCGCCTCGAGGAGCGGCTGACGGGCCTTGCCCGGCAGATCGAAGGCCTTTCGGAGCACCGTCAGCCGCAGCACGACGCCTCCGACGAGATGGCGGAACGGCTGGAGCTGCTGACGGCCCGGATCGAGCAACTATCCGCCGACCAGGGTACGGTGCGCCTCGAAGAGCGCCTGGACCAGCTCTCCTACATGCTGGAGAAGGTTCAGAGGCCCGCCCCGGCGCCGGAACTGACCGGCTATCTCGCCGATATTTCCCGCAAGATCGACGCGCTGGATGGCGGCGCCGGCAATGACCGCTTGGCAGACCGGCTGGAGATCCTCGCACGGAGGATTGAGGAACTGGATGCACCGCAACCGGTCGCCATGATCGACGACAGCGCGCTTCGCAACCTTGAGGACCGGCTCAACGCCGTCGTGGACCGTCTGGAGGAAACCAGCTCATCCGCACCAGTTGGCGAAAGCGCCAGCCTGAAGGGCCTGGAGGACCAGATCGCGCATCTGTCCGCCCTGATCAGCCAACCGTCGCCGGCGGATCCGGAAGTTGCAGGCCGGATCTCGGCACTCGAGGACTATGTCGCGACCAGCGACGAATATATCATCGAGGCAGCCCGCCAGGCAGCCGAGACCGTGATGGCCAACTTCGCGCAACGCTTCCCCGCCGGGAGCCAGGCGGCATCGGCCGACATTTCCGCACTCTCGGCACTGTCCGATCACCTCAGGCAGCTGGAAGACTATACGCGCCACTCGGAAGAGCGGACCCACCGCACCTTCGAGGCCCTGCACGACACGCTTGTCCAGATCGCCGGGCGGCTCGATGAATTGCATCATCTCGGTCAGCAGCCTGAACCCGCACCCCTGTTTGCCCAGGCGCCGATAGCGCCCGACCGGCAGGCAGGCCCGCTGGCCGCGGCGCCCGCCTCGGCACAGGCACCGCACATGTCTGCCCAGACTGTACCACCGGAAAGCCATGTCATCGATGAGGAGCTGCTGGCGGCTGCCGATGATTTCGCCCAGACGATGACCGCGCTGCCGGTGATCGATGCCGCCCGAGAAAAGAAGGCAGCCAAGCCCAGCCTGCTCGCCGGCCTCGGCAAGAAACTGATGCCGGGCAAGAAGGCGCCGAAGGCGCCTGCCGAAACGCGCCAGGCGATCGATCCTGCGCCTTCCATCGATCCTGTCGATGTGATCCCGCCGGACGATGCGAACGAGTTGCTGGAACCCGGTTCGGGTGCGCCTGACGTGCGCAAGATCCTGGAGCGTGTGCGCGCCAGCCAGCAGGCTGCAAAGACCAGCACGGCCGCCGACGACAATAGCGACCGCACCGATTACATCGCCGCCGCGCGCCGTGCCGCCCAAGCGGCTGCCATGGAAATGGACCGCGCCCAGAAGGCTGCTCCATCGGGCAACAAGACAGTGGCCGACGTAAAAGCCAAGACCAAGACGGGAGGGACCTCCCTCTTTGCCCGCTATCGCCGGCCCATCCTGATGGCAGTTGGCGCCGTGCTGCTGGCCGCCATGGCCATGCCGCTCGCCAACATGCTGACCCGAAGCGAAGCCCCGCCTGTCGTCGAGGAAGCCGCTCCTGGTCAGACGAGCGAGGTTGCCCCGACCGAGCCTATGACGGACGAAGCTGACGACACCACGCTGGCTGCAAACATGACGGCAGACCCCTCGTCGCCGCCGCCTGTCGACGCGACCATCGGCGAGCCGCCAGCGGACGCGGAAGAACAGCTGGCTGCCGCGCCGGATGCCGTCTCTGCCCCAATCCAGGCCGGCGATACGCAGCCGGTCAATGCCCTGATGGCGCCAGCACCGAGTGCACCGGCCCAGACCCTGGAAGCGCCGAACGCGCCTGCCACAGACAGCGCGTCCGCACTTGTCGCCGCCGACACTGCAGAGCCCGCAAAGGTTGTCGTCGCCGAGGAAGTCAAGCCGGCTACGCCATCCGCCGAAATCGTCGTCCCGGCCGAGATCACCCCGCCGTCTCTCGCCATCGCGGCGAAAAATGGCGACCCTCTGGCGCTCTTCGAGATCGGCGCACGCTACACGGAAGGCCGTGGCGTGAAGAATGACTTCGCCGAAGCAGCCAAGTGGTATGGCCTCGCCGCCGACAAGGGCTTTGCCCTTGCCCAGTACCGTCTCGCCAATTTCCTGGAGAAGGGCACCGGCGTCGCACCGAATATCGGTGAAGCCAAACGCTATTACGAAATGGCAGCAAATGCCGGCAATGCGAGCGCCATGCACAATCTCGCTGTCATCTACGCCTCGGGCAAGGATGGCGCACAGGATTATGCCAAGGCGGTGGAATGGTTCACCAAGGCCGCGGAATACGGCGTGTCCGACAGCCAGTTCAACCTCGCGATCCTGAGTGCGCGCGGCAATGGAATGGCGCAGGATCTTGTCGCCTCCTACAAGTGGTTCGCGATCGCCGCCAAGGGCGGTGATAGCGATGCCGCGCAGAAGCGTGACGAAGTGGCCAATGCACTGAAGCCCGACCAGCTGGAGCGCGCCCGTGCAGAAGTGGATCTGTGGAAGGCCAAGGAGTTGAACCCCGACGCCAACTCGGCCAATACGCCGGACGAATGGGCGGGCAAGGGCCTTAAGACGGCCAGCGTCGACATGAAGAAGGCAATCCGCAACATCCAGGCGATCCTCAACAAGAACGGCTTCGACGCGGGGACGCCCGACGGCGTGATGGGCGCCAAGACGGTCTCTGCCATCAAGGCTTTCCAGACCTCGATCGGCGAACAGCCGACGGGTCAGGTGACCGACAAACTGGTGACGGAACTGCTCGAGCGCAACAAGTGATCGGCCTGTCATAAAAGGCCGCAAATCCGGCCTTAAAGGAAGCTGTCGAATTGACTCGGCGGCCTGCGGGGCGCAAGAAAGAATTCGAACGGGAACAAGTCCGATCAAGGACTTGCGCCCGCCCAGCATGAGAGAGAGCAAGGGCTCACAGGCCCGATAGAGACCGCGCCGAAGAGCGCGGATACCTGCATTTGAGGTCCGAAGGTGACGATCTATCTGCCGATCGCCGAGTTGTCGGTCAATGTGTTCATCATCCTCGGCATGGGCGCGGCTGTCGGCTTCCTCTCGGGTATGTTCGGCGTGGGCGGCGGCTTCCTCATTACCCCGCTCTTGATCTTCTACAATATTCCGCCCGTGGTGGCCGTCGCGACCGGTGCAAACCAGGTCGTCGCCTCTTCGGTCTCGGGCGCCATTTCGCATTTCCGGCGCGGGACGCTGGATATGAAACTGGGCACGGTGCTGCTGATCGGCGGCCTCGTCGGTGCCACCATCGGTGTTTACATTTTTTCGTGGCTCAGGCGCCTCGGCCAACTCGACCTGATCATCTCGCTGCTCTACGTGGTCTTCCTCGGCACCGTTGGTGGACTGATGCTGGCGGAAAGCCTCAGAGCGCTCCGCCGGGCGGCTCGCAACGAGCCTGCCCCCTTGAAACGACCGGGACAGCACAACTGGGTGCATCGCCTGCCGTTCAAGATGCGCTTCAAGAAGTCGAAGATCTATCTCAGCGTCATCCCGATCCTGGCGCTCGGCTTTGGCATCGGCATCCTCACCTCGGTCATGGGTGTCGGCGGTGGCTTCATCATGGTGCCGGCGATGATCTATCTGCTCAGGATCCCGACCAATGTGGTCGTCGGGACCTCGCTGTTCCAGATCATCTTTACCACCGCCTACACCACCATCGTGCAGGCGGCGACGAACTATTCGGTCGATATCGTGCTTGCCTTCATTTTGATGGTGGCGGGCGTCATCGGGGCGCAGTACGGGGTTCGGGTCGGTCAAAAGCTGCGCGGCGAACAGCTCCGCGCCCTGCTTGGCCTGCTCGTGCTCGCCGTCGGCGTACGCCTGGCAGTCGAACTCGTCGTCACGCCTGATGACATCTATTCTCTGGCGATCGGAGGCTGACATGATGATGCGCCTCCTGCCTCTCCTGCTCGTCGCCGTGACTGCCCTCTCATCACCCGTGGCCGCTCAGGATCCACTCACGACACAGCTTTCGGAAACCGAGGGCCTCGATATCGGCACCTCGACAAGCGAGATCGCCATCACCTCGGACTTTTCCGGCGCCGATCTCACGATCTTCGGAGCGCTAACGAATACCGACCAGTTGCTTCTGGCCATCGGCCAGTACGACGTCGTGGTGACGCTCGAAGGCCCACGCGACTGGACCACCGTGCGTCGCAAGGAGCGGCTCTTCGGCATCTGGGTCAACCGCACTTCGTTGACCTTCGAGCAGATGCCGATCTCCTACTCGCTGGCGAGCACGCGGCCGGTGGAAGAAATTGCGGCAGATGAAGTTCTCACCTCGCTGGGGATCGGAATCGATCACGTGGCGCTGACCCCGACCGGTTTCATCAGCAACGCTGTCAATCTGACCGAATTCCGCGATGCCTTCCGTCGGCTCAAGCAGACGGGCGGCCTTTACCAGCGTGATACCGGCGGGGTGCGCTTCGTCTCGTCCAGCTTGTTCAAGGCGACGCTCAGGCTTCCCGCCAATATCCCGAACGGCGTGCACATGGTGCATGCCTATCTGTTCAAGTCCGGCGAGTTCATCGCCCAAAAAGAGTTGCCGCTACGCGTCATCAAGACCGGTCTGGAGGAGGCGATCACAGAGGCCGCCCACGAGCAGCCGCTGGCCTATGGCACCTTCGCCGTTCTGCTCGCCCTGATCACGGGATGGGCCGCGAGCCTGATCTTTAGGAAGGACTGACGGTTCTAGCCGGCAGACATGCGTGCCTTGACCTCGAGATAGGCCTCGGTCAGCTCGCGCAAGACATCGCGAGATCCAGCCTCGCGCTCAGCGCCTAGGTGGATCACTCTAAGTTCGGCCATGAAGGCCTCCCAAAGAGCCGGTCCGCCGCGCTCAAGGATTTCCGCGCGTATCGCCAGATCTTCACCAACAGGCAGATGCCTTCGACCCCAGGCTCCCATCATGGCGAGCAGCGGGACCAGTTGGATTGCGGGCTCCGTCAGACTATAGACACCCTTCTGCCTGTGCGACGGGTCATCGGCACGGGTGAGCAGCCCATTGGCGACGAGGCGCTTCAGGCGGTCAGCCAGGATATTCGAAGCAATTCCTTCCTCGGAATTCTGCAGGAGTTCGCGGAAGTGCCGGCGATTGCCGAACATCACGTCGCGGATGACGATCAAGCTCCATCGGTCGCCGAGCACTTCCAGCGTCAGATTGATCGGACAGCCCGAGCGCTGTGCCATACCTGTTCTCCTAAAACCGATTGCGTATTGCCACCAGATGAACTACCAATCAACCAGTTTCAATATGCAATCAGTTTTATGAGGCTTGGCATGCGTAAATTGATCGGCTGGAACCTGATGTCGCTGGACGGCTATTTCGAGGGCGAGACGCCATGGGACCTGTCCTTCCACCTCACCGTCTGGGGAGAGGACCTGCGCAAATACTCGCTATCGCTTGGCGAGGAGACCGACTTCATCGTCTTCGGCCGCAAAACCTATGAAGGCATGGCCGCCCATTGGCCCGCAACCACAGAAGAGCTTGAGATCAAGACCTACATGAATGCCAAAGCAAAGGGCGTTGCCAGCCGAAGCTTGCGTGAGGCGCAGTGGAACAATACGCGCGTGCTTGCGGATGCCGTGTCGGAGCTGCGGACAATGAAGGCGCAGCCGGGCAAGACCATCTTCGTCTTCGGCAGCGCGGAACTGCAGCACACGCTGCTGGAAGCAGGTCTGATGGACGAAATTCGCGTCTGCCTCGCCCCCATCCTGCTCGGGAAGGGCAATCCGCTGTTCAAGCCGGGGTCAGAGAAGAGGCTGGCCCTGCTTGAGGCACGACCGGCCGATACCGGCGCGCTAATCCTGAGGTATGCGGTCAGGGAAGGCTAGTTTGCCGGGTCAGCCGAGGAGATTGCCGTAGCGCACGGAATAGATCCGGTCGCGACCGAGGAGGTGCGCGATCAGGTCGGTTCGGGCGAAGAGGCCCGTGAAGGCCTTGTGACGAAGGTCGAGGCCGCCGGTGGTGACGCCGAAGGAGGGCATGACCATGCGCAGGCCGTCTGTCGCAAAACAGGGACGACGCACGGATTTTTCGCGGCGACGGACGGTGGCCGACGGATGGAGGTGGCCCGCAACCTCCCCCTTTCCATGCGCCAGCGACGGTTCGTGGCGAAAGGTGAGGCCGGCAAGCGTGAATTCATCCATCGACGCGCCAGGGAGAGCGGTGGCGCCATCCGGATCGTGGTTGCCGTTGATCCAGACGATGTCGCGGCCGCCGGCAAGGCCGAAAATCATCTCACGGAAGATCGAGGGCATCAGGGCCGAGCCGACGCGGTCATGAAAATTGTCGCCGAGGCTGACGATGGTGGTCGGCTGATAGCGGTTGACGACGCTCTCCAGCAAACGAAGCGTCGCAAGCGTGTCATAGGGCGGCAGAAGCTGGCCGCGCCTTGCAAAGGCGGCGCCCTTTTCCAGATGCAGGTCGGAGACGATGAGCGTCCGGTGATCCGGAAGGTATAGGGCACCTGTCAGATCGCAGACGGCCGCCACACCCGAAAGGGCGATTTCGGTCGTTGTTTCCACTGTCTCGATCGGCGCAAGGCGCCGGGCGGTCATACCCGTCATTTGTTCATTCCGCAGCATCCGGCCTCGTCATAGCCGGTCCGCATGATTCACGCCATGGCTTCGGCGATCAGATCTTCAGCCGCCATCGACAGCACGTGTTCCTGGGCCTCGCCTGCCACCGGCTCCTTGCCGATCTCCAGCATGACCGGGACGGCGAGCGGCGAGATCTGGGTGAGGCGCTTGTGCAGGATGTGTCCCTTGATTCGCTCCAGCATATCGGCAAGCCGGGCAATGTCCAAAAGTCCGGCGGCGGCATCCTGTCGCGTCGCCTGCATAAGGATGTGATCCGGCTCGTGGCTGCGCAGCACGTCGTAGATCAGGTCGGAGGAGACCGTCACCTGCCGCCCGGACTTCTCCTTGCCCGGATGTCGCTGTTCGATCAGGCCGGCGATGACCGCGCAGTTACGGAAGGTGCGCTTCAGCATGAAGCTTTCGTCGAGCCAGGTTTCGAGATCGTCGCCCAGCATGTCCTGGTCAAAGAGATCCGAGAGGCTCAAGGCGCCACGCGCGATCAGGGAACCCATGTCCTCCAGGCCCCAGATCGCGAGCGCGTAATCGGTCGCAACAAAGCCCAGGGGCTTCGCTCGCATGCGCTCCAGCCGGCGGGTGAGCAGCATGCCGAGCGTCTGGTGCGCGAGCCGACCTTCGAAGGCATAGATGACCATGTAGAAGCGCTCGCCGCGCGGGAAGGTCTCGATCAGGAGATCGCCCCGCTTCGGCAGAACCGATTTTTCCGCCTGCAACGACAGCCAGTCGCGCACCTGCTCGGGCAGACCCGTGCGACGATCCGGATCATCCAGCATGGCGCGCACCTGCTCGGCGAGATAGGTCGAAAGCGGGAACTTGCCACCGGCATAGGCCGGGATTTTCGGGTCCACGGAAAAGGCGTTGGAGACGAGGCATTCGTTGTCGCGGATGCCCTCGAAGCGCAGCACCTTGCCCGAGAAGAGGAAGGTATCGCCCTGGGTCAGCTGTTCGAAGAAATACTCCTCGACCTTGCCGAGCGTCATGCCGCCCCGACCGATCGACCCCAGATGGTTGCGCTTGACGAGGCGGACATTGAGCATCGGCATCTCGACGATGGTGCCGAGGTTCAGGCGGTACTGTTGCGCCACCTGCAGATTAGAGACGCGCCACAGCCCATCCTTGCGGCGACGGATGCGGGCGTAGCGCTCGTAGGTCCTGAGCGCATAACCGCCGGTCGCGACAAAATCGACGATGCGGGCAAAGGTCTCGCGCGGCAAGGCGGCATAGGGGAGCGCCGTTGTCACCTCCCGGTAGAGCTCCTCCTCGTCGAAAGCATCGGCACAGGCCATGCCGAGAACATGCTGGGCGAGCACATCGAGCGAGCCTTCCCCAACCGGCGGCGTGTCCTGAGCGCCGATATAGTTTGCATCGAGTGCCGCCTGACACTCCATAACCTCGAAGCGGTTGGCCGGCACCAGGATCGCCCGCGACGGCTCGTCCATCCGGTGATTGGCGCGGCCGATGCGCTGGGCAAGCCGGGATGCCCCCTTCGGGGCGCCGACATGGATGACGAGATCAACGTCGCCCCAGTCAATGCCGAGATCGAGCGTCGAGGTCGCGACAACCGCCCGCAGCCGGTTTTCGGCCATGGCCGCTTCCACCTTGCGGCGCTGGGAGACGTCGAGCGAGCCGTGATGCAGGGCGATCGGCAGATTGTCGTCATTGACCGTCCAGAGCTCCTGAAACAGCATTTCCGCCTGGGACCGTGTGTTGACGAAGAGCAGCGTCGTCTGGAATTCCTTCAGCACCTTGTAGATTTCGGGAATAGCATAGACTGCCCGATGCCCGGACCAGGGGATGCGGTCCTCGGTTTGCAGGATGGTGATGTTGGGTCGCGCCCCACCCTCGACGGTGATCAGACCGGCCGCCTCCTCGCCCTCTTCCGGCTGAGCTACCAGCCAGCGGCGCAGGTCCATGGGCTGGGCCACCGTGGCCGAGAGGCCGATGGTCTTCAGGCCGGGGGCAAGTTTCCTCAGTCGCGCCAGACCAAGCGAGAGCAGATGGCCGCGCTTCGAGGTAACGAGGGAATGTAGTTCGTCAAAGATGACGTAGCGTAGGTCCTTGAAGAAGCGCTCAGAATCCGAGTGCGAGATCAGCAGGGCCACCTGCTCGGGCGTGGTGAGCAGGATATCCGGCGGATTGGTCTTCTGCCGCTGGCGCTTGTGAGCCGGCGTGTCGCCGGTGCGGTTCTCGACGGTGATCGAAAGCCCCATCTCGGTGACGGGCTTCATCAGGTTGCGCTCGATGTCGACGGCCAGCGCCTTGAGCGGAGAAATGTAGAGCGTGTGGATGCCGGTGAAGGCCTCGCCCGGCTTCTTGCGGCCGCGCTCGGTGAGTTCCGTCAGCGACGGCAGGAAGCCGGCGAGCGTCTTGCCGGCACCGGTCGGCGCAATCAGCAGCAGGCTCTCGCCACCGTCCTGGCCGGACCTCGCCCGAACGAGCAGTTCCAGCTGGTGGTCGCGCGGCTGCCACCCCTTTTCGCTGAACCAGCGGACGAAGGGAGCAGGCAGGAGGGCAAGGGCGGAATCAGCTGTCGTCACCGCCCCAAGGTAGTGGACGGGTTGGGAAAGAGAAGAGGCGAATGAGGCCTCACCTCAGCGCGATGTAGCGATCGGAGCGATGATTGATCGCGAGGAAGAGGTTCAGCACCACGGCGCCGATCACCGAATAGAGCACGACGGTCGGGCTGACGACGGCGAAGGCCAGCGCCATGACGCAGAGGTCGAAGGCCAGCTGGACGAGGCCAGCGCGGATGCCGAAGCGATCCTGGATGTAGACTGCGAGAATGCCGAGGCCGCCGAGGCTGGCCCGGTGGCGGTAGAGTGCCAAAAGGCCGAAGCCAAGCAGCAGGCCGCCAAGAATCGCTGCCCAGACGGGCGCAATGCTCTGAATGACGAGAAAACGGCTCTCGATTTCGACGATGAAGGAGGTGAGGCCGACTGCGGCAAAGGTCTTGATGGTGAAATCTAGCCCGACACGGCGCAGCGACAGGATGTAGAAGGGCAGGTTGAGGGCGAAGAACAGCAGACCGAAGCTCCAGCCGCTCCAGTAGTGCAGGACGAACGCCAAGCCCGCCATCCCGCCGGTCAGAAGTCCCACTTGAGCGAGGAAATAAAGACCAAGCGCTGCAATCAGGCTGCCGGCCACGAGACCTTGCAGATCTTCTGCCGGCGTGTGGCGGGTCGGGTTGGAATTCCAGATTCCGAGCATGCTCGTCAGTTGCGCCATGTCGCTCTCCAAAAGTAACCTCCCGAGCACGAATGCTACTCGAGATCCCCTGAAAAGCAAGGGCGATAGGTCAGCACTCCTGACCTATGCCGCAAATCGCAACAAAGCTGCTCGTCAGGCCATCCGGGCCGCAAGAAACAGAATGCCGAAGACCGGTTTTCCGCCATCCATGCGAATGGTGGTGCGGGAGAGTTCCAGAGTTTCGAAGCCGTTTTCATCGAGTCGCTGCCGGACATGCTGCTCGGTGTGGGCGTAACGCAGGCTCGGAGCCAGGACGTAGCCCTCCCCCTCGCCCGCATCCTCAACCGAAAAGGCAAAGAGGGCGCCGGGTTTCGAAAGCCGTGCTGCGAGCGAAAAGGCATTGGCGAGGTCGCCGAGATACATCAGCACATCGGCTGCGGAGACGAGATCGGCACGGCCTTCCGCCAGGCGACCACCGAAAAGACCCGAGCCCGCAGCATCCAGCGAGAGATCGGCCTTGGCCAGCAGGTCGTAGAGACCCTTCTCCTCTGCCTTTGCCAGCATATTGACCGAGAGATCGAAACCTTCCAAGCGGATCACCCGGTGGCGGATCTCGACACCGAACAGGCCCGTGCCACAGCCAAGGTCGACGGCCGTGTCAAAACCTCTATCCTGATGATCGGCAATCAGTCCGGCGAGTTTGGCCGGCACGGTGTAGTCAAGCCGCTCGACAAGTGCCGTATCAAAGCGATCGGCGTAGTCGTCGAAGAGGGCTTCGACGTAACGCGATGGTGGCTGGTCCGGAACCTCCTCTGCCCCGAGAAGCGCGAGTTTCAGTCGCGCGCCGAAGATATCCTCCGGGTCGAGAGCGAGCACCCGTCGCAAGGCAGGAACGGCTTTCTCCGCCAGGTTCACCTTCTCTGCATAGTCCGCCAGCCGCACGAGCCCGGCCGGCCAATCCGGCACGAGTTCCAGCGCCTGCTCCATCAATTCCACCGCTGCCTCATGTTCGCCATTCTCGGCAAGCATGCGGGCGTAATCGGCGCGGCGGTCGGCGATGACGTCGCCGGACGAGAACTGGGTGGGCTGCATCGGAAATCCCTTAAGGCCTTCCAGCATGAATGGGCCAGCATGGAGTGGGCGCGCGGTCTTGACCGATCGCTGGAAAAAACTCAAGTCCTATCGCAGGCCCCTGCTTCGCCGGCTTGCAGGGCGGGCCGACCGCGCCCATATCAGCGGACGACAACAGGAGACACCCATGGCTGATGGCATCAATCGATTTCTCGGCGACACCCCGGGCCGCACGCTCGTCAAGCTGGTCGTCGTATCGCTCATCGTCGGTTTCGTCATGTCCGTCTTCGGGCTCGACCCGGTCGATCTTCTGAACGGGATCCGCCATTTCATCCTGGACCTTTGGTACACCGGCTTCGATGCGCTCGGACGGGTGGGGCAATATCTGCTGATCGGCGCCACCGTGGTCATTCCGGCCTTCATCCTGCTGCGCCTCTTCGCCTCGCGGAACTGACCTGCCAATGGATGACCTTGCCCTGCCTCGCCGCCGGCTGATCCTTATTTCGGCCGGCCTGATGACGGCAGCCGTTGCCGGCTGCCGCTCCACCGACATTCTCAACCCCGATGACGGCCAGTCCCGGGCCGAGACTGCGGCAGCACTGCCGATGGTCAACCGGTTGCGCCAGTCGCGCGGCCTGTCGTCGCTGTCGCGGAGCCGACCCGCGGAAGCGGCCGCGATCGCACAAGCCAAACGCATGGCGCGCGCCGGCGAGATGTCGCATCTGATCGGCTTCAACGACAGTTTTGGCGCCCGCATGAAGGGCCACGAAGTGCCCTTGCCGGCAGCGGAAAACATCGCGGCCGGACAGGACACGGTCGAGCGCGCCGTGCAAGCCTGGATTGATTCCAAGCGGCATCTCGACAACATGCTCGGCGGTTTCAACGGGCTTGGCGTTGCCGTTGCTTGGGATTCTGCTTCCGGCAACCGTCCCTACTGGGCCATGGTGCTGTCGGCCTGAGTGATTCCCGAGCTCCGGTCCCCACCGGAGCGATCCATGCATAGCCCATCACCTTCTTCACGTCCCATCGACGTCAGCCACCGCTCAGTGCTCGCGATCGCCGTGCCGATGACGCTCGGCTTCGTCACGACGCCTCTTCTCGGTCTCACCGACACGGCCGTCGTCGGGCGCAGCGGCGACGCGGCTCAACTCGCGGGTCTTGCAATTGCGGCAGCCCTTTTCGACCTGCTGTTTGCCAGCCTGAATTTCCTGCGGGCCTCGACCACGGCGCTCGTGGCGCAGGCGCAGGGACGCGGCGAAACGCCCGAGCTCTTCGCCGTTTTCTGGCGGTCGATCGCGCTGTCGCTCGGCTTCGGACTTGCCATCCTCATCGCCTCCCCTGCCATCGTCGGCCTCGGTCCGGCACTGATGGGTGCCGAGGGCGGCGTACAGGCTGCAGCCGCCGTCTATATCGGCATCCGCATTCTCGCTGCCCCGGTGACACTGTCCAACTTCACCCTGCTCGGCTTCGTGCTCGGACGCGGGCTGGGCTCCGTCGGGCTTGCGCTGCAGATCCTGCTCAATGGCGTCAACATCGCAATGTCGATCCTGCTCGGCATCACCTTCAGCTTCGGCATTGCCGGTGTCGCTTGGGGCACGGTGATTGGCGAGGTCGTCGCGATGCTCGCCGGCTTTGCCTTCATCTTCTGGCGCTACGGGCGGGACGCCATGCCCCAGGTCGCGATGGTGACCGATCGGCCAAAGCTGATGGCGCTCTTCCGGCTCAACAGGGACATCCTCATCCGCACCTTCTCGCTGATCACGGCCTTCACCGTCATGACCCGGATCGGCGCGGGCTTCGGCGCCGTAACGCTTGCTGCCAATGCGGTGCTCATGAACTTCTTCATGATCGCAAGCTTTTATCTTGATGGCATGGCGACGGCGGCCGAACAGATCACGGGCGAGACGATTGGCGCCCGACATCGCATAGCGTTCGAAAAGGCGGTGAAGCTCACCGGGCTCTGGTCCTTCGGCCTTGCGCTTGCCAGCCTCGCCTTCTTCCTGATCTTCGGCGATGCGATCATCGGCTTCATCACCACGGCCGGCGATGTGCGCAGCGTTGCCGAGACCTATCTGGTCTATGCGGCGCTCACGGCGCTCACCGGGGCGCTGGCCTTTCACATGGACGGCGTCTTCATCGGCGCGACCTGGTCATCGGACATGCGCAACATGATGCTGCTTGCGCTGGCAGGATATCTTGCCAGTGTGGCCGTCCTTGTGCCGCTGTTTTCCAATCACGGACTCTGGATCGCGCTCAACGTATTTCTGGGTCTACGCGGCATGCTGCTTCTTGCAAGGTTGAAGCCGAAGACCGATCAAACCTTTACCGACAGCCAGTGATCGAGCCGTGAGTCGCGCAGTTCGCGGATGTTCGCGACCGTCTCGCGATCGAGCAGGTTCGACAGGCCCCGGACAATCCGGCCCGGCAGGGCGGGTCCTTCGTAGACCATGCAGGAATAGAGTTGCACGAGGTCTGCACCGGCGCGGATTTTCTCCAGTGCCGTTTCGGCAGACGAAACGCCACCGACGCCGATGATCGGCAGGGTCGGGCCGACCCGCTTGCGCATGCGGGCGAGCACGGCCGTCGACTTGTCGAAGAGCGGCGCGCCGGAGAGGCCACCGGCCTCGTCTGCAAGACTGGCGTCGGCGAGGCCCTCGCGTGACAGGGTGGTGTTGGAGACGATCAATCCGTCAAGATCATGGGCGGCCGCGACCTCGGCAATGTCATCCATGCCTTCCTCAGTGAGATCAGGCGCAATCTTGAGGAAGACCGGCAGGCGCTTGCCCGCCTTCAGGCCTTCCTCCGAGCGCGCGGCAAGCACGGCCGACAACAGCACGTCGAGGCTCTCCCTGGCCTGCAGGTCGCGCAGGCCAGGGGTATTCGGCGACGAGATATTGGCGGTGAAATAGGCCGCCACCGGATAGAAGCGGCGGATGCCGGCGACGTAATCAGCGATGCGGTCCGTCGCATCCTTGTTTGCGCCGATATTGACACCAACGATGCCTGAGCGGCTGGCGCGAGCAGACAGACGCCCCAAGGCCGCGGCATGGCCCTCGTTGTTGAAGCCGAGGCGGTTGATGACGGCCCTGTCCCGCTCCAGGCGGAAGATGCGTGGCTTCGGATTGCCAGCCTGGGGCTTGGGCGTCAGCGTGCCGACTTCGGCAAAACCGAAACCGAGCGACAGAAGCGCATCCGGCACCTCAGCATTCTTGTCGTAACCGGCGGCCATGCCGACCGGGTTCGGAAAGCGGATGCCGGCGACCGTCTGGGCAAGACGTGGATCGGCTGGCGCCTTGCAGGCCGGCACGAGACCGGTCTTCAGCGCCGCGATCGACAGACCATGGGCAGTTTCGGCGTCGAAGAGAAAGAGGCCGCGGCGGCCGAGCGAAAAGAGATCGGGCATCACGGCTTCTCCTCGGTGAGGACTGGAAAGACATGCAGGCCGTCCTGCCCGAGCGGCAGTGGCTTTTCCCAAAGCACGGCACCGAGTGGAAGATCGGCATAAAGATGCGGGAAGAGATTGCCACCGCGGGAGGCTTCCCATTTCAGCGCCTCGCCCAAGAGGGTGGCATCCACGGCCACGAGCAGGAGGTCGGCCTCTCCGGCAAAATGCAGCCTTGCGGTCTCGACCGCCTGAGCGGCCGTCGAGAAATGGATGTATCCGTCCTTGAGGTCTATCGGCGCGCCCTTGAAAACACCCGCAATGCGCGCCTGCTGCCATAATTCTCTCGGCACGATCTTGTATATGGTCTTGTCCAAGGTCCGGTCTCTCGCAGATCATGAAAGTCGAGGCGGGTTTGCCGCAAACTCGGGCAAAAGTCCACGGCTCAGACTCGGACGACAGGAGGAGACACAGAGATGCTCATCAGAAAGACAATGCTCGGCCTTGCGATCCTGTCGCTCGGAACCCCGGCAGCGGTCGCGCAAGAGGCGAATGCGGATCGGTACGGCCTGGAGAAATCGCAAAGCGGTTTCGTGCGCCTGGATCGCCAGACGGGTGCTGTCACGCTCTGCACCGAAGCCGACGGCACGCTCACCTGCCGGATGGCAGCAGACGAGCGCGCAGCCTATGACGAGGATCTCGCACGGCTCGAAAAGCGGGTCGAGGCACTGGAAAGGCAGATCGCCGACGGCACGACCGCCCGGAGCGGCGATCTTCCGAGCGACGCAGAAATCGACCGCTCGATCGGCATCATGGAGCGCTTCATGCGTTCCTTCTTCGGTCTTGTGCAGGAGTTCCAGGGGCAGGAGCAGGAGAACCCGCAGGGCACGGGTCCCGATCGAACCTGATCGTGATCAGGTCGTCTTCGCCCATTCGTTGCACGACCATTGTCTAGTGCCTCGGCAAGCGCTAAAAGAAGAGGACGCATTCGTGCGCAATATGACATCGCTCTTGGGAGGGGGCTTTGACATGGCTGCATCGACCTTCATCATCGCCGACGACCATCCGCTGTTCCGCGGCGCCCTGCGCCAGGCCGTGACCGGGATCGACGGCACCCAAACCATCATCGAAGCCGGCGATTTCGAAGCCGCGCGCAAGGCGGCATCCGACCATCCGGATGCGGACCTCATGCTGCTCGACCTTGCCATGCCCGGCGTCTCCGGTTTCTCAGGTCTGATGGCCCTGCGCGCCGAGTTCGCCAGCCTGCCGCTGGTGATCGTCTCGGCGACCGACGATCCCGTGACCATCCGTCGGGCGCTGGAGCTGGGTGCCTCCGGCTTCATCTCGAAGTCGGCAGGAATCGATGAAATCCGATCCGCCATCCAGTCGGTGCTCGAAGGCGACATCGCCACGCCGGCGAGCTATCAGGGTGGGCAGGAAACGGATCCGGATGTTGCCGATCTGATCAATCGCCTCAGGACACTGACACCACAGCAGAGCCGTGTACTCGGCATGCTCGGCGAGGGGCTGCTCAACAAGCAAATCGCCTATGAACTCGGCGTGTCGGAAGCAACCATCAAGGCGCATGTCTCGGCAATCCTGTTGAAGCTCAAGGTCGACAGCCGCACCCAGGCCGTCATCCAGCTCGGCAAGATCAACATGGCGATGGTTGCCTGATCTTCTCCGAGAGGATTTTATTCCTTTTTGCTTTACTATCGGCGCCCGCTGATCTATTGTTTTCGCCATGGCCGGACCGGGGATCCAAGGTGTTCCGGCGCTAAAGAGGCGCGAACATGCTTTCGCATGACAGCATATGGGCCGCGATCGATCGGCTGGCGGAGCAACATTCGCTGACGCCGTCAGGGCTTGCGCGCCGGGCCGGCCTCGACCCCACATCCTTCAACAAATCGAAGCGCGTCGGCGCCGATGGTCGCATGCGCTGGCCCTCGACGGAATCCATCGCCAAGGTGCTGGAAGCCACCGGTGCCAGCCTCGACCAGTTCATGCGTTATGTTTCACCCGAAGCCTTGCGGGGCAGCCCCCTGCCGCAGGGCAGCTTTCCGCCTCAGGCCAGCTCCATCCCCCTGCTCGGCATGGCTCAGGCCGGAGCCGGCGGTTTCTTCGACGATGGCGGCTTTCCCGCCGGCCAGGGCTGGGATCTCGTGGAATTTCCGGCAGCCCCGGGCCGCAACAACGGCGTCTATGCGCTGGAGGTTCAGGGCGAGAGCATGAAGCCGCTCTATCGCGATGGTGACATCCTGATCGTCGAGCCCGGCGCGCAGGTTCGCCGCGGCGACCGTGTGGTCGTCAAGACCCGCGAAGGCGAGGTCATGGCCAAGATCCTCGCGCGGCAGAGTGCCAAGTCGATCGAGTTGCAGTCGCTCAATCCCGACCACCCGCCGCGCCTGCTCGACACGAACGAGGTCGAATGGGTGGCGCGCATCATCTGGGCGAGCCAATAGGAAAACGCACCTATGCGACGGATCAGCACCTTCATCGCAGGCGCGATCGGGCTCCTGCTCTGGGCCTATCTGGTGATGGCCGCCGGGGAAACGCTGCGCGAGGACCCGGTGGATTACAACATCGAGGATCTCGATGTTCCCGACCCTTCTGAGCTCGATCTTCCAGAAGTAGGAGGTGTCGCGGACGAGGCGGTCGGGCTGACCGCACAGGCAGAGCCGAGACGGCAGGTCCGGGCAATCGAGCCTGGAACCTTCGGTTCTCCGGCCTTTGCCGACGCCGGCGATCTGGAGCGGGTGGCCGCGCGCGGACCGTTATCCGACGCCACCGAACGGGCCAAACCCAAAGTCGTGCTCCTGCATCGTCCGTTCAGCCTCGCCGCCGGGATCGTGGCCTTCGGGCCGGAACAGCGGATTCGGCTGGCCGACATCACGGAGACGCCGGCAGACCGGAGCTGTTTTGCCGAGGACGGCACATCCTGGCCCTGTGGTGCTATGGCGAGAACACAGCAGCGGCTTTTCCTGCGCAACAGGTCGCTCGCCTGCGAGACCAGTGCTGCCGCCTGGCAGGGTGAAATCCGCACACGCTGCTGGGTCGGTGTCCAGGACGTATCGTCCTGGCTGGCGAAATACGGCTGGGCGGAGGCGGAACCCGGCTCCGCTCTCGTCGCATTGACCGAAGAAGCCCGCGCCGCAAGACGCGGGCTTTTTGGTGCCCCCGTTCGCTGATGGCAATGCCGCTCATCGCCAGAGACGGAGTAGACCTCCCTTGAAAGGCTTCGCTGCGCCTCCTACTCTCTGCGCCATTGCAACAGGAAAACGTCCTACATGAACAAGCCCGTATCTCCGGAAGAAGCCCTGATCTTCGTCATGGTCATGGCATCGGCCGTCGACAATGCCATGGCTGAAAAGGAACTCGTCCGCATCGGCCAACTGATCGACATCCTTCCGGTCTTCGACAATTTCGACAAGGAACGCCTGATCGAGGTCTCGCAACGTTGCGCCGGCCTGCTCTCCGGACCGGAAGGCCTCGACATCGTTCTCGAGACCATTCGCGACGCCCTGCCGGAATGGCTGCACGAGACGGCCTATGCGCTGGCCGTGGAAATTGCAGCGGTTGACCTGACCGTCCGGGCCGAAGAAGTTCGCCTGCTGCAGTTGCTTCGCGACCGGTTAGACCTCGACAAGCTCACCTGCGCGGCGCTCGAGCGCAGCGCATCTGCCCGCTATCGCCGGATCTGACGGAGGTCAGAAGAGGCCGGCGGGGAAATAGCGGAGGTAGATTTCTTCCAGCCGCCCGTCCTTGGAAAGCGCGGCCAGCGCGCTTTCCAGCGCCGCCATGAGCGCACCATCCTGGCCGCGCACCATGATCGTCATGCCCTCACCCAGATGCCGTTCCGACAGGAAGGGACCATCCAGGAAACGGCAACAACCGGATGCGGCCGGGCTCATCATCCAGAAGGACAGCTGCAGAGCATCGGCGAAGACGGCCGGCACCTGCTTTTCCTTCAGGGCCTTCATCAGGGCGTCCTGATCTTCGAAGGCCACGGCTTCGATGTCGGGAAAGAACGTCTTGAGCATGGACGCGTGAGCCGTCTCCTTGACCACGCCCACCTTGCGCCCGAAAAGAGCCTCGGCATCCTGCCGCGACAGCACCGTGTCGCTCTGGATCAGAAAGCGGGCCGGCAGAAGCAGGTAGGGCCGCGTGAAGTTGAAACGCTCCCGCAGTTCGGGGGTCACCGCCACGCCCGCCATCACCGCCTCGCCCTGCCCTGCCTCGAGCGCCGAGACAAGCTGTCCATAAGGCAGCGCCTGGATCTGGCAGCGCGTCTGCAGCCCGAGTTCTTCGCACAGCGCGCGGGCGAGGTCGATGTGAAAGCCGGACAGGCGGCCGCTCTGGTCGGTGAAGTTGAAAGGCGGAAAATCGGTGGTGGTCAGGAAGCGCAGGCGCAGGACAGTGCTGACATCGGGCCGCACGAGCCGCTCGCGAGCGTCAAACAGGATCGGCAGGTCTGTCTCCTGAGACCTGGCCGGTGTCACCGCGAGACAGGCAACCAGCAAAACGGCGAGAAAGGTGGCCCACAACCCCACAAAATCTAGGGATGTAACTTTTGCGCGCATCTCTATCATTATCAACCGGGGTAAGAGTGGGGCGTCGTTCAGACCGGATGACGTGTAGCAGCTTGGTGTGGACGAGGGAATATGGCCCGCGGATCGTCGCTGCGCGCCTTGGATCAACGCGGGGACAGGACCAACGGAGCGTGGAGCGCGCGGCCGGCCGTCACGGCCTTAGCGGGTTGAAAGCCGAAGCCGGCTTGTTGCATGTGCTCGGGATCTCGAAACCGCTGATCGCGCGCATGGCCCAACGGGCGGTCGCAAACGGCACATTCATAGAGGCCGAACTTCTCGCCAGCGGCGCGATCGAGGAAGAGGCCTACTTCGCCGGATTGGCGCGCATGTATGGCCTGCCCTTCATGGCCGAGATCGACCCGGCGCTGTTGCTCGACCATGCTCATGCCGATACCCAGCTTGCCGAGCCGCGCATGGTCAGGCTGCATCACAAGGACAGGCCGCCCGTGGTCGCCGTGGCACCGCAAATCCTGCACATGGAAGGCCTCGGCAAACGTTTCGGACGTCACGGAACCGGGACCGGCAGCCTGGTGGTCACGACGCCATCGGCGATCCGGAGGGCGATGTGGAAGGTCGGGGAAACCCGCCGCGTCGGCGATGCCGTGCGGGGACTTTTCGACAGCGTGCAAGCGCTGTCAGCGCGTCTGGTCGTGACCGGTGACCAAGGCTTTGTCGCCGGTGCGGGCCTCTGCCTGATTAGCCTGCTTCTGATCTTCGCTCCGATGTTCGCCATCGTGCTCGCCCACATGATGCTGTCCTTCTTCCACACGGCCGCGCTTTTCCTGCGCATTGCCTCGGTTTCCCATGGGCAGCGTCACCCGAGACTGGAAGGCTCGCTTGAAAGCCCTGTCGACATCCTGCCTGTCTACACGGTGATGGTCGCACTCTACCGGGAGGCTGCCGTGGTGCCGCAACTGATTGCGGCACTCGATGCGCTCGACTGGCCGCGCAGCCTGCTCGACGTCAAGCTGGTCTGCGAGGCAGACGACCACGAAACATTAAAGGCGATCCGGCAGGCACGGCCTGGCCCGCATATCGAGGTGGTCGAGGTACCCGCCATGGCGCCGCGCACCAAGCCGAAGGCGCTCACCTATGCGCTTGCCGGTGCGCGTGGCGAGTTTCTCACCATCTACGACGCGGAGGACCGGCCGCATCCGCAACAGTTGCGCGAAGCCTTTCACGCCTTTTGCCTTGGCCCATCGGAGCTCGCCTGCCTGCAGGCGCCACTGGTGATCGGCAATGCTGGCGAGAGCTGGATCAGCGCGATTTTTGCGCTCGAATACTCGGCTCTCTTCCGCCGGCTGCTGCCGGCACTCGGCTTCTACCGGCTGCCGCTGCCCCTCGGTGGCACGTCGAACCATTTCAGAACGGCGCTTCTCAAGGAAAGCGGCGGATGGGATCCCTTCAACGTCACGGAGGATGCCGATCTCGGCATGCGTCTCTGCCGCATGGGTTACCGTTCCTCGACGCTGACGCTGCCGACCTACGAGGACGCACCGACGGAGTTCCGCGTCTGGCTTGCCCAGCGCACCCGATGGTACAAGGGGTGGCTGCAGACGTGGCTGGTGCTGATGCGCCAGCCCGTTCGCACGGCACGCGAGATGGGACCGCTCTCCTTCCTCGTCTTCCAGCTCCTCGTGGGCGGCATGCTGGTCGCGGCGCTCAGCCATCCGGGGCTGGTCGTCTTCGTTACGATGTCCGTGCTGTCCCTCATGCAGATCCCGGCACCGCAGCCGAATGTCTTCACAACCATGATGCTCGTCATGGATGCCTTCAACATCCTCGGCAGCTACGCCGTCTTCTTCGCCCTTGGCGCGAGCCCGATGAGCGACCGGGAAAAGAAGGGCATGGGCTGGAAGTGGGCGATGATCCCGATCTACTGGATGGCCGTCTCACTTGCGGCCTGGAAGGCCGTGATCGAGCTGAGGCTCAAGCCATTCCATTGGAACAAGACGCCACACAGACCGAGCCGCAGCGGATCGCTGCCGCCCGGCCTCGCTCAACCGAACCAATCCGCGGAGGCGCTCACATCGGCATTCGACAAGGTGTGATCGCCCGCCACGGTTATCAGTTCGACCGTGGCATCCCGCGTCTGGAGTTGTGCCGCAAGATCGGAGGCCTCGCCAGCTGCCGGATCGTCGGCGCCTGCCAGGATACGGATGCGGGTGCCCTGAAGATCGACATCCGGGGGATCGGCTAGCACCGGCACCGGACGCAGAAGCAGTGCATCCCGTATAAGTCCCGGATGTAGCATGATGGCTGCGGCGAGGAAATTCGCGCCATTGGAATAACCGGTAAAACGCAGGCGCGTTGTGTCTAGGCCATACGCTTGTGTTGCCTCTTCGACGAAGGCGGCGAAGGCTTCCGCTTCCGCGCGGATATCCTCCTGATCGAAATCCCGCGGGCCGAAGCGGCGGAAGAAGGGTGCGATGCCCTCCTCCGTCGAGCGGCCTCTAAGACCAATCAAAGTGGTGGAAGGCGCCACCTTGCGCCCGAACGGCAGGAGGCTTGCCTCATTGCCGCCCGTTCCGTGCAGGAGCACAAGCGTAGAGCCATCCGGTGTCTCCGGCTCATGGATCCGGTGCACGAAGGGCAGGTCGCGATAGATGATGCGCGGTTCTCCCGGAAGCCCGAATTGCGGCAGCATCGGCACGATGTCCTCCGGGCGCAGATGAAAATGTTCCGGGATGAAGAGCTGGCTGCCGAGCGTCTTCGGTGGCTCGTCGATCGCAAAGCCCGGTCCATCCGAGGCAAGTTCGATCAGCCCACCGGCGGGCTCGCGGACATAGAGCGAGTAGAAGTATTTGCGGTCGTGCATGTTGATCGTGTCGTCACCACGCGACCTGAGAGCTACCGCCTGCGTTTCGACGGCGGCGCGATCACTCATGCGCAGGGCGATATGGTCGATGGCACCGGTTCCCGGAGCGGCCGGCCAGAAACCGCTCGCATCGCGAACGTCGATCGCCTGCCCGCTCATCGAGGTCAGCCGCGTGATCGTGCCTTCGGTCGCCGCGACTTCAAAGCCGGCATGGCGGCAGAGGAAGTCGACACTGTCTGCCGGCTTTTCCGAAAGCAAGGTCGCCGCACGCAGGCGGGTGATTGCGTCGCCCGGCTCGATGCCGCGCACCGCCCATGCGGAGCCGGGCTCCACCGCCACCGTGCCGACCAGCTTGACAATGATGCCATCCGGGTCCGTCAGCCGCAGTACAGGCTCGCCGAATTCGGTTGCGGGACCCGAGGCCGCCACGCCGAACTGCAGCGCGCGGGTCAGCCAGAAGCCGATCGATTCCGGGTCGACGGCGAACGCGATTTCGCTCGCCGCTCCATGACCGACGCGGCCGCGAGATCCATCCTCCCAGGCCAAAAAAGTCACCAGCGAGCCGGGGCTTGCGACAGCGTCGCCGTAAAAAAGGTGAAGCTGGGCCGCATCCTCGAAGCCACCAGTGCGCTTGACGAGCCTCAGGCCGAGAAAGCCGCAATAGAAGTCGACATTGGCCTGGATCTTCTGGGTGATCGCCGTGATGTGGTGCAAGCCGCTGGTCATGATCGTCTCCCTGTTCTACCCTCCCTTACAACAAATCGAGACGAGGAAAAGACCATGGTGACACTGCTCGGCATTTCGGGAAGCCTGCGCAAGGGCTCGGTCAATACGGCGCTTTTGAAGGCGGCAGCCGGCCTGCCGGCCGAGGGCCATGTTCTGCAGACAGCCGGCATTCATGGCATTCCGCTCTATGACGGAGACCTGGAAGAGGCCGAAGGCATCCCGGCCGCCGTGACGGCACTGAAGGAAAGGATCATCGCCGCGGACGGCGTGATCCTGTTCACGCCCGAATACAACAACGGCATCCCCGGCGCCTTCAAGAACGCCATCGACTGGCTGTCGCGCCCCTCTTCCGACATGGCCAAGGTCTTCGGCAACAAGCCCTTCGCACTCGTCGGCGCCTCGCCGGGAAATTTCGGCACGCTGCTCAGCCAGAATGCCTGGCTCAGTGTGTTGCACACGCTCGGCTGCCGGACATTTTCGGAAAAGCGGCTGATGGTGTCGCGGGCGCATACGCTCTTCGACGCCGACGGCAACCTCGCCGACGAGGCGACGGCCAAGAGGCTGGGGGATCTCTTGGCGGCGTTTGCGAAGTTTGCCGCATAATAGGGAGGAAAGCTGGAGCGGGTGAAGGGAATCGAACCCTCGTATTCAGCTTGGGAAGCTGCTGCTCTACCATTGAGCTACACCCGCAATGGGGAGAGGAATCCAACAGTTCGCAGCCAGTGTCAAGCGCTGGCAGCGAAGCCTGCAGGCGGCGCCTGCCTCAGGGCAGGCGGAAGTGCTTGGAGAGTTTCAGGCCCTGCGCCTGGTAATTGGAACCGAGCCCCGTGCCGTAGAGGCCTTCGGGGCGTTCCTGCATATGCTCGTAGACCAAGCGGCCGATGACCTGGCCGTGTTCGAGGATGAAGGGCACTTCGTGGCTTCTCACTTCCAGAACCGCGCGACTGCCTGAGCCGCCGGCCGGGGCATGGCCGAAGCCGGGGTCGAAGAAGCCGGCATAATGCACGCGGAATTCGCCGACGAGCGGATCATAGGGCGTCATTTCGGCGGCATAGAGCGGCGGCACATGCACGGCCTCATTGGAGACGAGGATGTAGAATTCGTCCGGATCGAGGATCAGCTCGTCGCGGCCACGGCTGTAAAGCGGCTCCCAGAAGTCGAGCACGTCATGCGCGCCTTTGCGGTCGACATCAATGACTGAGGTGTGGTGCTTGCCACGATAGCCGATAAGCCCTTCCGGGCCCGACCCCTTCAGGTCGATCGACAGTGCAATGCCGCCGCCGGAGACATTCGGCATGTCACTTGCGACGAGTGTTTCCGCCTTGTGCAGATCGAAGAGCTCGCTCTCGCCCAGCACGGCATGGCCGACGCGGAAGCGGATCTGCGAGAGGCGCGAACCGCGGCGCACGATGATCGGGAAGGTGCGCGGCGAGATTTCCAGATAGAGCTGACCCTTGTAGCCGGCCGGCACCTTGTCGAATTCCTGGGCGTAATCGACCATCACCCGGGTGAAGATGTCGAGGCGGCCGGTCGAGCTCTTCGGATTGGCGGAAGCCGAGATTGCAGCCGGCAGGTCGAGGCTTTCCATCAGCGGCACGATGTAAACGCAGCCCGTTTCGAGCACGGCGCCATTTTCAAGGTCGATCTCGTGCAGGGTGAGGCGCTCCAGCTTTTCAGCGACCGTATGCCCCCTGCCCGGCATGAAGCTCGCGCGCACGCGGATCGCCTTTCCGCCCAGACGCAGGTCAAGGCTCGCCGGCTGGATCTGGTCCTTGTCGAGCATGACCTCGCTTTTCAGCTGGCCGCCACCGAACAACGCGCCGATCGCGCGATCGGACAAAATCCCGGGTTTCAAGGTCATGATCTCAATCCTGTTTGGGCTCGACAAAACCAAAGCCCACCAATTGACGCAAGGGCTGCGAAGGCGTAAGGCAGCCTTATCCCGTGGTGATTTGGCCGGTCGGCTTGCAGCCACGTTAAACAAATGGCTAAATAGACCGGGTTTACGAAACCGGTCCGTTCACGCGACCGGTTTTTTTGTGTTCGAAAGGCACGTGCATGAGCAAGAACTGGCGCCCGGCAACCACCCTCGTCCATGGCGGCACGCTGCGCTCTCCTTATGGCGAGACGTCCGAAGCCATCTTCCTCACCCAGGGATTCGTCTATGACAGCTCGGAAGCGGCAGAAGCCCGCTTCAAGGGCGAGAACGACGGCTATATCTACGCCCGCTATGGCAGCCCGACCAATGACATGTTCGAAAAGCGCATGTGCATGATGGAAGGCGCCGAGGATGCACGTGCGATGGCTTCGGGCATGGCTGCCGTTGCCGCTGCCGTTCTCTGCCAGGTCAAGGCCGGCGACCATATTGTCGCCGCCCGCGCGCTGTTCGGCTCCTGCCGCTATGTCGTCGAGACGCTTGCGCCGCGCTACGGTGTCGAATGCACGCTGGTCGACGGCCGCGATCTCGCCAACTGGGAAGCGGCCATCCGGCCGAACACCAAGGTCATGTTTCTCGAAAGCCCGACCAATCCGACGCTGGAAGTGATTGACGTCGCAGGCGTGGCCAAGCTCGCCGACCAGATCGGCGCAAAGCTGATCGTCGACAACGTCTTTGCGACCCCCCTCTTCCAGAAGCCGCTCGAACTCGGCGCGCATGTCGTCGTCTACTCCGCGACGAAGCATATCGATGGCCAGGGCCGCTGCCTCGGCGGTGTCGTCTTGTCTTCGAAGGAATGGATCAACGAGAACCTGCATGACTATTTCCGTCACACTGGCCCCGCGATGTCGCCGTTCAATGCCTGGACGCTTCTGAAGGGCATGGAGACGCTTCCGCTGCGCGTGAAGCAGCAGACTGAGAATGCGACGGCGATCGCCAATTTCCTCGCCGAGCAGAATGCGGTGGCGAAGGTCATCTATCCGGGCCGCAAGGACCATCCGCAGGCCGATATCGTCGCCAAGCAGATGACCGGCGGCTCGACCTTGGTGTGCTTCGAGATGAAGGGCGGCAAGGAAGCGGCCTTCAAGCTGCAGAATGCGCTGGAGATCATCAAGATCTCCAACAATCTCGGCGACGCCAAGAGCCTGATCACCCATCCGGCGACAACGACGCACAAGAACCTGTCTGACGAGGCCCGGGCGGAGCTCGGCATTTCCGGCGGCACCGTTCGGCTGTCTTGCGGTATCGAAGACACGCAGGACCTGCTGGAAGACTTCGCGAAGGCACTCAAAAACCTCTAAGCCCCGGCCAAAGCGCTTGTGTTGCGACAATTTCGGCCGCGAGACGTCTCGCGGCCGGTCTATTGCCCTTGACGGGTCCGGTTGCGTCGTTATCCCTTAAAAGCATCGTGACGTTCAGCGGCTGATCTTGCTGCCGCCACAAAGAGCGCCACTTCTGTCATGATCGCAGGAAGTTTTCGCAGGGTCCAGGCATGTATCGCGCACTGACACGGGACATAGAGGTTCTGGTCGAACCTTACTATCTCGAGGAACAGTCTGACCCCGATGACAGCCGCTATGTCTGGGGCTACCGGATCGTGATCTCCAATCATTCCGGAAAGACCGTCCGGCTGACGCACCGCTATTGGCACATCACCGATCAGAACGGTCAGGTGGACGAGGTGAGCGGGCCCGGCGTGGTGGGCGAGCAGCCGCGGCTCGACCCCGGCGACACCTATGAATACTCCTCCGGATGCCCGCTCGATACACCGTCCGGCATGATGTACGGCACCTATCGGATGGAAACCGATGACGGAGAGAGTTTCGACGTCGAGATCCCGGCCTTCTCGCTGGACAGCCCCGGCATGGTGCGCACGCTCAACTGACGATTGACAGTTGAGTTGAGCGGTGGCTGCCGCTATCTGAAGGGCTGCAACGAACCGTCAGCCAAAGGTCAAAGCCGGCATGAGCATCACCTACCTCGTCACCCACAGTGGCGGCTTCCATGCCGACGAGTTGCTGTCGACCGTCATCCTCACCCGCCTTTTCCCGAATGCCGAAGTCGTCAGAAGCCGCATGCCCGAATGGATCACGGCGGCACCCGATCGCATCGTGTATGATGTCGGGGGTGCCTATGATGCAGAAGCCCAGATCTTCGACCACCACCAGCGTGGTGCGCCGCTGAGAGATGACGGCCAGCCGTTCAGCTCCTTCGGTCTTATCTGGAAGCATTACGGTCGTGACTACCTCGCCGCTGTCGGCATTCCCTCGGGGCATATCGAGGCCATTCACAAGGGCTTCGACACCAAGTTCGTGCTGCCGGTCGACCTCCTGGACAACGGGGCGCTCAGCCCTGCAACGGCCGGACCGCTCGCGGATCTGACCCTGCCGAGCCTGCTCGAAACGCTGAAGCCTGTTTTCGACGACAAGCAGCCTGGCGCCGACGATCGCGGCTTCCATGCAGCGCTGTCGATCGCCCGCGCGATCGTCGAAGCCGGCATTGCGCAACGCGCCTCCAAGCTGCGGGCCGAAAGCATGGTGCTCGAAGCCATCGCCGCAACGGGTGACCGTCGCGTTCTCGAACTGCCGACGGGTATGCCTTTCCGCCCGGCGATCGTGAAAGCCGGGGCCGACCACCTGCTCTTCGTCGTGCATCCACGCGACAAGGACTGGTGCATCACCGGAATTCGCAAGGCGGAGGACAGCTTCGAGCAAAGGGCCGACCTGCCTGCCGCTTGGGCCGGCTTGAGCAATGGCGACCTCGAAGCGGTCTGCGGCGTGAAGGGCGCCAGCTTCTGCCACAACGGTCGCTTCATCGCCGCGGCCCGATCACGGGAAGCGATACTTGCCATGGCGGACATCGCCGTCGCAGTGGCGCCTAGCGAGGCATGAGACGGCCAGCTCACGCGGCGCTTATGTCGGCGTCGTGATGTCCTGCGCGCAGCAGAAGGCCCAGCACGTCGCGCTGCGACATCGGTCGGCCGAAGAGGTAGCCCTGGATCAGTTGCGGTGACAGGGGCGCGAGCGTCTTCATCTCGCCCTCACTCTCCACCCCCTCCAGAACGCATTTAAGATCGAGGTTGCGGCACAGAGTGATGATTGCGGCCACGACCTCGCGGGAGGTGACGCTTTCGGCCACCTTACGCACGAAGCTCTTGTCGATCTTGACCTTGTTCAGCGGCAATTGGTCGATGTATTCAAAGCTGGAATAGCCAGAGCCGAAATCGTCCAGCGCGATCTTGAAACCGGCGGAGGAGAGATCCTCAAGAAGAATGCGGGATGCGGCAATATCCTTCATCACAGCCGTCTCGGTGATTTCGAACTCGATCCTCGCGGGCCGGATCCCGCGCTGATGAACCTGAGCGACCAGAGAGAAGATGAAGGCTCGGTCGGCAAGGTCCTGGCCAGACAGATTGAACGACACGGTAATCTCCTCCGGCCAGAGTTCCACGGCGTCCAAGGCCTTGCCGAAGAGGATGCGGGTCACCTGCTGGATCAGACCAGCCCGCTCAGCCGCCCGGATGAAGCGATCCGGACGGACAGGGCCGAGCGATGGGCTCTGCCAGCGGGCGAGCGCCTCGAAGCTGACCACCTGTCGGGCAACCAGGTTGAATTGCGGCTGAAAGAGAAGGTAGAACTCCTCCTCCATTCGCGCCTCGCGCAATGCCTTCTCCAGTGCCAGGCTTTCGCGCATCTCCTTGTCCTGATTTACGGTGAAGATCGTCGATTGGTGGCGGGCAAACTGCTTGCCGCGATAGAGCGAAAAATCTGCCTTTTCATAGATCTGTCTTGCGGTGCTTCCCATGGTGGGGAAGTGCGCGAAACCGATGGTCCCGCTCACCGACAGCTGCAGGGGCTCAAAATCATAACACTGGGCAATATCGTGGATCAGGCTGTTGCCGAAAGCCTCGACGTCCGCTTCGCCGGGAGCGCCCTCGACCACGATGGCGAATTCGTCCCCGCCGATGCGCCCGAATTCGATGCCCTTCTCCTGACGGAGCTTCAGCCGCTCCACCACCTCACATAGAAGGTGGTCTCCGACGGCATGGCCATAGATGTCGTTGATCGACTTGAAACCATCGAGATCGAGGATACCCAGCCAGAATGGCTTCTGATCCTCAACGAGCGCCTCGACGCGGGAAAAGACCGAGCGCCGGTTGGCAATGCCGGTCAAGCTGTCGCGCGCGGCAAGTTGGTCGGCGAGCAAGCGAGCGTCGATCTGGCGCAGGATCGCCTTGCGCAAAAGGCTCGCCATGCCAAAGGACGCAAATGAGGTCGCCAGCCCGATGAAGACAAACTGCTTGGCCACGTCCGGCGATGCCTGGGCCGAAAACCAGAACAGGCTCCCGATGGACAGGATCACGCTTGCCAGTGTGGCGCGGAGCGTGACGGCGGAGGTGGAGAATACCACCGCCATCAGCACGAAATAGATGAGCTTTTGCTCCTCGAAATGCTGCAGCATATAGGCGAGGACATTGGCATACATCAGAAGATTGGTGGCGAAACCGACGGCTTCGAGCCGCTTCAGCGACGTACGGCCAGCGGGCAGCAGCAACCAGCGGAAAGCCGTGTATGAGACGGCCGTCAGAAAACTGATCCCGCCGAGGGCGAGAAGATTGTTACCGCTTTCATCCTGCCAGTGAAGCCACGTGACAAGGAAGTAATAAGCGGCGCCCGGCAGCAGAAAGCCGCGCACGATTGGACGATAGGCCTCGGCCATGGCCCTGCGCCGGGTTGCACTGGTCCAGGCACGGTACTGGTGTCTGACAGCGTCGCCAAACGCGGTGACGGACCAGGCACGAGCCTCATGGGCCTTTTCCGCCAGCAGTCCCCCGTGACTGCTAGCCGCGTCTCGTAACAGTTGCATGCAATGTGTCCCCAAAGCGCTTCCGGCAACCTAGAACACATATCTTTAGAAGAGTTGAATACAATAGTATAAATGTACTACAAACGCACTGGCAGTGATGTTGATGCTTCACTGATGAAATAGGGCCGGTCGCCCGGCCCTTTGTTTCGTCCCCAGTCAGGCCGCCGTGAGTTCGGCCGGCGCAAATTCATAGTTCGTCGAGCAGAATTCGCAGGTGACCGTAATCTTGCCGTCCTCTGTGCTCGCCTCGATTTCTTCGGCCGTGAAGCCCTGTAGCACGCCCTTGAGACGGTCGCGCGAGCAGCTGCAACGGTCGTGAACCGCCTGGGGTTCGTAGGCCCGCACGCCGCGTTCGTGAAACAGCCGGAAGAGCAGCCGCTCGATACCCACCTGGGGATCAGTCAGTTCGTCGGCATCGATCGTGTCGACCAAGACGCGGGCTTCGGCCCAGGCATCGTCGCCATGGAGATCCGTTTCGCGGTCGTCGCCATCACCGCCATGCAGATCCGGCTGACGCATACGCTCTGGGGCTTCCGGCAGGAACTGCGCAATGAGGCCGCCAGCACGCCAGGTCCGGCGCGGCTTGCCGTTTTCGTCGCGATCGAACAGCTCGGCGGCGCCCAGGCGCACCCGCGTCGGGATCTGTTCCGACTGGCGAAAATAGACGCCGGCGATATCCTCCAGGGAGCTCCCGTCAAGGGGAACGATGCCCTGATAGGGCTGCATGAAGGAGCCCTGATCGATGGTGAAAGCAAGCACGCCCTCGCCGAGCAGTTCCTCCGGAGAGGCGCGACCGGCGGCAACTGCGTCTGCGACAGCCTGCTCGTCAAAACGGGCATAGGCACGCACGCTTTCGGGCGAACTGAAGTCGGCAACGAGCAAGTCCACCGGGCCGTCACCCTTGGTCTGGACCGTGAACTTGCCCTCGAACTTCAGCGATGTGCCGATCAGCACCGTCAGAACGATGGCCTCGGCGAGCAGACGTGCCACCGGCGCCGGATAGGCGTGGCGGTCAAGGATAGTGTTGATCAGCGGTCCGAGCTGGACGGCGCGACCGCGCACGTCGAGGCCTTCCACCTGGAAGGGGACCACGCGATCATCGCCGGCGAAACCGAATTCGCCGAGTTCTACTTGTCTCGTCGACATGAATGTACTCCCGGCGCACGAGGCGCCATACGCTGGGCCTGAGCAGCCCGATCAGAAAGGGCACAGATGGGATCACCTGCACAAAACGTCAAGTCGGCTACTTGAGGCCGGAAATCCGGCTCTAGATCACGCCGAGGCACCAGGCGAGGATCGACTTTTGCGCGTGCATGCGGTTCTCGGCCTCGTCGAACACGACAGACTGGGCGCCATCGATCACCTCGTCAGTCACTTCTTCACCGCGATGGGCCGGCAGGCAATGCAGGAAAAGCGCCTCGTCCTTGGCTTTCTTCATCAGTTCCGCGTTGACCTGGAAGGGCTGGAAAACGTTGTGGCCGCGGGCCTTATGCTCCTGGTTCATCGAGACCCAGGTGTCGGTGATGACGGCATCGGCGCCGGCGACGGCACGATCGGCATCGTGGCAGAGCATGATGTCGCCGCCGTTGTTGCGGGCCCAGTTGAGGATCTTGTCATCCGGCTCGGAGCCGAGCGGCACCGCCATGTTCATTCGGTAGCCGAAGCGCGCGGCACCTTCGACCAGCGAATGCAGCACGTTGTTGCCGTCACCCGTCCAGGCCAGCGTCTTGCCCATGACCGGGCCGCGATGCTCCTCGATCGTCATGATGTCCGCCATTATCTGGCAGGGATGCGTCAGATCGGTCAGGGCGTTGATGACAGGCACCGTCGCATGCTCGGCCATTTCCAAGAGGCGGGAATGGTCGGTGGTGCGGATCATGATCGCATCGACATAACGCGACAGGACCTTGGCCGTGTCGCCAATGGTTTCGGCGCGGCCAAGCTGCATCTCGGTGCCCGAGAGGAAGAGCGTCTCACCGCCCAGCTGGCGCATACCGACGTCGAAGGAAACACGCGTGCGGGTGGACGGCTTCTCGAAGATCATCGCGAGCATCTTGCCGGCGAGCGGCTTGTCGGCGGTGCCGGCCTTGGTCGCATGCTTACGGATCTTCGCGTCTTCTAGAATGCCGCGCAGGTCCTCTGCCGTCATAGCTGAGAGATCGAGAAAATGCTTCGGAGATGCCATGAATGGGTCCTGTCTTAGGCTGACGCGGCGACCGCGGCCTTGGCGCGGATGTGTTCTGCGGCGTGTTCGATGCGGGCGAGGCCGTCGCGCGCTTCCTCTGCCGTAACCGTCAGCGGCGGCAGGAGACGGATGACATTATCGCCGGCAGGCACGCCGAGCAGATGCTCGTCGCGCATCGCCATCAGAAGCTCGGTGTTCGGAACCTTGGCCTTGATGCCGAGCATCAGGCCCTCTCCACGCACTTCCTCAATCACGTCTGGGAAGCGGTCCTTCAGCGAGGCGAGCCCTTGGCGGAACACCAGAGCCGTGTCGCGGACGTTGTCGAGGAAACCATCTGCAAGCACCACATCGAGGACGGCATTGCCAACCGCCATGGCAAGCGGATTGCCGCCATAGGTCGAGCCGTGTGTGCCGGCCTTCATGCCGTAAGCGGCCTCTTCGGTTGCAAGGCAGGCGCCGAGCGGGAAGCCGCCGCCGATACCCTTGGCGACCGCCATGATGTCGGGCGTGATGCCGGCCCATTCATGAGCAAAGAGCTTGCCCGTGCGGCCGACGCCGCACTGTACCTCGTCGAGGATCAGCAGCAGGCCGTGCTCGTCGCAGAGGTCACGAAGGGCCCGCAGCATCTCGACCGGGATCGGACGGATACCGCCCTCGCCCTGCACCGGCTCTACGAGGATTGCGGCCGTCGCTTCCGTGATCGCAGCTTTCACAGCATCCAGATCGCCAAACGGCACCTGATCGAAACCGGGCGCCTTGGGGCCGAAACCTTCGAGATACTTCTCCTGGCCGCCGGCGGCGATCGTCGCAATCGTGCGACCGTGGAATGCGCCCTCCATCGTGATGATGTGGAACTTTTCCGGGTGTCCCTTGGCGAAATGGTAGCGGCGTGCCGTCTTGATCGCGCATTCGAGTGCCTCTGCACCGGAATTGGTGAAGAAGATGCGGTCGGCAAACGTGACCTCTGTCAGTCGCTTGCCGAGCGTCTCCTGCCCGGGGACTTCATAGAGGTTGGAAAGATGCCAGACCTTATCGGCCTGATCCTTCAACGCGCCAACGACATGCGGATGACCATGGCCGACCGAGGTCACCGCGACACCGGCTGCAAAATCGAGGTAGCGTTCGCCGGTTTCGGTCACCAGCCAGACACCCTCTCCTCGCTCGAAACGCAGCGGCGCCCGATTGTAGGTCTGGTAGAGCGGCGTAGCTTCGGCCATGGCGTTCACAATCCTTCTCGACGTTCCGTCACGAGAGACGGCAAGGCCCGTGCGAGGCCTTGGAAAAATTAAAAATGCCGCCTTTCGGCGGCGGGGGCACTATCTTCATTTCAGCCTGTGATGTCAACGAATTCTGCAGGAATCGCAGGAGTAAGCGCCCGTTCAGCCGACACGCGCCGGACGAGTGGCGGGCAAGATTCCACCTGTTGCATACTTGACTCACTCGGGAAGCAAGTTGGGGAAAACCGCGAAATCGATTCCAGATGATTCCCGCGACTCTTGTCACGGAGTCAGCCTGCCACTAGGTTAAATTTCATTAATAGATTGCATGCGGCGGAAGTCATCACCGACAGTATCGAGGCGGTTTTGTTTCGGATTCGTTCGAAGCAGGGGTGACGGATTCTGCCATGACAGACGCGAGCGGCGGAGAGAAATGGCATGAATATGCAATGGACTGATGAGCGGGTCGAAAGACTGAAACGGCTGTGGGCCGAGGGCCTCAGCGCAAGCCAGATCGCAGCACAACTCGGTGGCGTGAGCCGAAATGCCGTCATTGGCAAGGTACACCGCCTCAACCTTCCTGGCCGTGCCAAGGCTGGCGGCAGCACCTCTGCAGCTCGTCCGGCAAAGCGCCCGGCGCAGACGCAGCGCCCTGCCGCTTTCCAGAACCGTCCGGCAGCGAACACCACCACGCGCACCGTTACACGTGCAGCGGGTGCCACGATGTTGAAGGAAGAGGTCGAAGTCGAGGCCTATGAGGAAGTCGAGGTCCGCCGTTCGCTGAACGTGGTCGTGCCGATCTCGCGGCGCCTGGCGCTGACGGAACTCACCGAGCGCACCTGCAAGTGGCCGATCGGCGACCCTATGAAGGACGACTTCCATTTCTGCGGCTGCGAAATCGCCGATAGCGCGCCCTACTGCACTTATCACGCGAAGCTGGCCTACCAGCCGGTGAGCGAGCGCCGGAAGGCAGCCCGCTGATCCATCAGCGACAACGAGACATGCAACGGGCCCCTCGGGGCCCGTTTTCTTTTTGCGCTCACGCCTGAAACGCAAAGGGCCGCAACGGATGATCCGTGCGGCCCCTCAAACGAAATAGGACTTGCTCAGGCTTCCATGGAATAACCCGCACCGCGAACGGTGCGAATGACATCCTGCATGTTGGAGAAGTTGAGCGCCTTGCGCAGGCGACCGACATGCACGTCGACGGTGCGTTCGTCGACATAGATGTCGTGACCCCAGACGCCATCGAGAAGCTGGGAACGCGAGAAAACGCGACCCGGCGAAGCCATAAGGAATTCGAGGAGCCGGAACTCGGTCGGCCCGAGGCGAACCTCACGGCTCTTGCGGTGCACGCGATGCGTTTCACGGTCGAGCTCAATGTCGCCACAGCGCAGCACGCTTGAGAGGACCTCGGGCTTGGCGCGGCGAAGCATCGCCTTGACGCGTGCCATCAGTTCGGGCGTCGAGAACGGCTTCACGACATAATCGTCGGCACCGGTTGCAAGGCCGCGAACCCGCTCGCTCTCCTCGCCGCGGGCCGTCAGCATGATGATCGGCAGCCGCTCGGTCTCCGGGCGCACCCGAAGACGACGGCAAAGCTCGATGCCGGAGACACCCGGCAGCATCCAGTCGAGAATCAGCAGGTCAGGCACCCGCTCCTGCAGCCGGATCTCGGCTTCATCTCCCCTCAGGATCGTCTCGACCTCATAGCCCTCGGCTTCGAGATTGTAGCGAAGGAGGACCGACAGGGCCTCCTCGTCTTCCACCACGGCAATCTTCGGCTGCATCAGTCATCAACCCCGCTGGCCATCGTCACTCGGTGAGCGCACCGACGGAAGCGGTCTGGTCTTCCTTCGGGCGTTCGCCTTCCGGCTGAGCACCGGTGGTCATGTAGTAGATGGTCTCTGCGATGTTGGTCGCGTGGTCGCCGATGCGCTCGATGTTCTTGGCGCAGAAGAGCAGATGGGTGCAGCTCGTGATGTTGCGCGGATCTTCCATCATGTAGGTCAGGAGTTCGCGGAACAGCGAGGTGTAGATCGCATCGATCTCCTCGTCGCGGTCACGGATCGACTTGGCCTTTTCGGCCGAGCGGGTCGTATAGACGTCGAGCACTTCCTTAAGCTGGGCGAGCGCCAGGTCGGAGAGATGCTCCAGACCACGGGCGAGCTTGCGCGGCACGCCGGTTGCCTGAATGGCGACCACGCGCTTGGAGTTGCTCTTGCCGAGGTCACCGACGCGCTCGAGATCTGCTGCAATCCGCAGCGCACCGATGATCTCGCGAAGGTCCGAAGCGACCGGCTGGCGCTTGGCAATCGTGACTACGGCCTTGTCGCCGATCTCGCGCTCCATGGCATCCATGAGCACGTCGTCAGAAATGACCTTCTGCGCCAGGGCGGCATCGGAATTGACCAGTGCGCGCACGCTGTCGGCAACCATCTGCTCCGCCAGACCGCCCATTTCGGAGATGCGGCGCATCAGGAACTTCAGTTCGTCGTCGAAGGCCGTGTAAATGTGAGAGGAGCCCATGTGAAACGTCCTTGAATTTGAGGTGAGCCGAGGGTGACCTTGAGGCTCAGCCGAAGCGGCCCATGATGTAATCCTGGGTGCGCTGATCATCCGGATTCGTGAACATCTTGTCGGTGTCGTTCTCCTCGACCAGTTCGCCGAGATGGAACATCGCAGTGCGCTGGGAGACGCGTGCGGCCTGCTGCATCGAGTGCGTCACGATAACGATCGTGAAGTTCTCGCGCAGTTCGTGGATCAGTTCCTCGACCTTGGCGGTAGCGATCGGGTCGAGCGCCGAGCACGGCTCGTCCATCAGGATGACTTCCGGGCTGACGGCTACGGCACGCGCAATGCAGAGGCGCTGCTGCTGACCGCCGGAGAGACCGGTGCCTGCCTGATCAAGTCGGTCCTTCACCTCGTTCCAGAGGCCGGCCTTCTGCAGCGCAATCGAGACGATCTCGTCGAGGTCCGACTTGTTGCGGGCAAGACCGTGAATTCGGGGGCCATAGGCGACGTTTTCGTAGATCGACTTCGGGAACGGGTTCGGCTTCTGGAACACCATGCCGACCTTGGCGCGCAGCTGCACCGGATCAACCTTAGCGTCATAGATGTTTTCTGCATCGATCAGGATGTTGCCCTCGACGCGGCAGCTCGCGATCGTGTCGTTCATGCGGTTAATGCAGCGCAGGAACGTCGACTTGCCGCAACCCGACGGACCGATGAAGGCGGTCACGGAACGGGGGCGGATGTCGATGTTGACGTCCTTGATGGCGTGCTTCTCACCGTAAAAGACCTGCACGTTGCGGGCGGTGATCTTGGTTTCAGTCATTGGCGGCGCTTTCGTCGTGGTCATTTTAGTCGCGAGATTGTTCATCATCATACACCTCCTTACCAGCGACGCTCAAAGCGGCGACGAAGAATGATTGCGATCAGGTTCATCAGGATCAGGAACACCAGGAGCACGATGATGGCGCCGGATGCACGCTCGACAAAGGCCGGGTCGCCACGCTGGGTCCAGTTATAGACCTGGACCGGGAGGGCGGACGCCGGCTGGAAGAAGCCGTCCGGCGGGCCGGCCGGATATTCGCGGACGAAAGCCACCATGCCGATCAGGAGCAGCGGCGCGGTTTCGCCGAGTGCGCGGGCAAGACCGATGATGGCGCCGGTGAGAATGCCGGGCATGGCGAGCGGCAGCACGTGATGGAAGATCGACTGCATCTTGGAGGCGCCGACGCCTAGTGCCGCATCGCGGATCGACGGGGGGACTGCTTTCAGCGCCGAACGGGTGGCGATGATGATCGTCGGAAGTGTCATCAGGGTCAGAACCAGACCGCCGACGATCGGTGCCGACTGCGGCAGCCCGACGAAGTTGATCAGCACTGCAAGGCCGAGGATACCGAAGACGATCGAGGGCACAGCCGCCAGATTGGCGATGTTGACTTCGATCAGGTCGGTGAACCAGTTCTGCGGCGCAAATTCCTCGAGGTAGATGGACGCAGCGACGCCGAGCGGCAACGACAGCACCAGCACGATGAGCATCATGTAGGCGGAGCCAATGATGGCGACGCCAAGGCCTGCGGCTTCAGGGCGGGTGTCGGAAGCGTCCGGCGCAGTGAAGAAGGCCCAGTTGAACTTTGTCACCAGAATGCCTGCATTCTTCAGCTGATCGGCAAGGACCAACTGCTCGGGCGAGACATTGCGATCGAGAGCGGCACTCTCCATCGTCACGCGGCCCTTGTAGTAACCGTCAATACGGCCGCCTGCGAGGAAATCGAAGGGATAGGTCTGGCCAATGACCGAGGGATCGGCGAGCACGAAGCGGCGAAGATCCGCTGCAGCTTCCTTGGAGATCAGCTCCGAGGCCGCCTTCGGCGTCAGACCTTCAGCGACCAGGCCCTTGTCTTCCAGGGCCTTTGCCATGGCCTGTTCGATCAGTGGCGCATAGCTGAAGGTGGTAACCTTCGCGATGTCGGCCGGATCGCGATTGCCGGCTTTGTCGAGCTTCGCCGGATCCAGATAGACGTTCAGCGTGACGTAGGTCTGCTGGAACGAGGAGAGCCCGTTCGACAGGATCGACAGCAAGAGGCCGATCAGGGCGACGATCCCGAAGGTCACGGCAGCCTTGCCCCAAAGGCGGAAGCGGACTTCGGCCTTGTTGCGGCGACGGGTGCGATCGTCGACCGTCAGGATGGATTTCTTTTCCGCGGGCATGGGGGCTCCGATGGCGGTCATATCGGTCATTCGTACTGCTCCCGGTACTTGCGGACGATGTAGAGGGCCACGACATTGAGGCCGAGCGTGATGACGAAGAGAGTGAGACCCAACGCGAAGGCGACCAGCGTCTCAGGACTTGCAAATTCCGTGTCACCCGTCAGCTGGCTGACGATCTTCACGGTGACCGTCGTCATCGCCTCGAACGGATTGAGATCGAGTTTGGCGGCAGCACCTGCGCCCAGGACGACGATCATGGTTTCACCGATCGCGCGGCTGGCGGCGAGCAGAATGGCACCGACGATGCCGGGAAGGGCCGCCGGCAGGACAACCTGCTTGATGGTTTCCGACTGGGTGGAGCCAAGAGCATAGGAGCCGTCGCGCAGCGCCTGCGGCACAGCATTGATGATGTCGTCTGACAGTGATGAGACGAAGGGGATGATCATCACGCCCATGACGAGGCCGGCGGTCAGGACCGAGGAGGACGAAGTACCGAGGCCGAGCGGCTGTGCGAAGTAGTCGCGCAGGAAGGGACCGACCGTCACGAGGGCGAAGAGACCGTAGACGATGGTCGGGATGCCTGCGAGAACCTCGATCGCCGGCTTGACGATGCTGCGGGTATTTGGCCCAGCATATTCCGACAGGTAGACAGCGATCATCAGGCCGATCGGCACCGCCACGATCAGAGAAATGATCGAAACGTAGAACGTACCCCAGAGCAGCGGCAGGATGCCGAGTTCGGAGCCGCCGCGGAATTGCGGGTTCCAGATGGTCGAGAAGAAGAACTCGCTCGCCGGATACATCGTGAAGAAGACATAGGTCTCGAAAACCAGCGAACCGACAATGCCGACTGTGGTCAGGATGGCCACCAGAGAGGACAGGAGCAGCAGCGTCTTGACGAAGCTCTCGCTGAGATTGCGGGCGCGCAGCTCGGGATTGATCCGAACGTAGGCAAATGGCAGCGCAGCGATCGCCAGCGCCAGAACTGCGACAGTCATCAGCAAATGACCGAAATCGGAATCCTCGCGATAAGTCTTGGCGGCTTCGAAGACCTCGGTCGGAACTTCGGCTCCGAGAGCGATCCCGACTTCCGCAAGCCGGCTGCGGATGTTCGTGGCGTCGAGTGCAGCGACATCGACGTCAGCACCGGCCTGGGCGGCATGCGCCTCGACGGCCTGCAGGCCATCGGCGATACGACGGACATCGGCCATCACGAGGCTCTTGGCGCCACCTTCCGGGACGATGCTGTCCGGGATCATGCCGGTGACGCGGGCCTCGATGATCGGAGGCTGCACCGTCAGCCACAGACCGAGCAGCACGAGGGCGGGAACGGCCGTCACGAGCGCGAGGATCTGACCATAGTAACCGGGAAGAGAATGGAGTTTCCGACCGCTCGAGGCGGAAAGGGAAAGAGCCTGCCGTCGGCCGAGAACGAAGCCGAGTGCCGCAAGCACCAGAATACAAAGAATGATTATGCTCGCGTCCATGATACCCGCCATATCCCAAGCAGAGGAAGGCCGGCGGCACCTGAGGCGCCGCCGGCCAGTACGTCAGATTAGTTCAGCGGCGCCATCGGCGTGCGGGCCTTGACGGCTTCCTGCGTCTTGGCCAGTTCCGGGTCGGAAACGAGGCCGTAGGCAGCAAGCGGGCCATCCGGGCCGGCCATTTCGTCAGAAACGAAGAACTCTACGTATTCCTGGAGACCCGGGATAACGTCGAGGTGAGCGTTCTTGACGTAGAAGTAGAGCGGACGCGAAACCGGATACTCGCCCTTGGCGATGGTCTCAACCGAAGGCATTACGCCGCCCATGGTGGCTACGCGCAGCTTGTCGGTGTTGTTCTGGTAGAAAGACAGACCGAAGACGCCGATGCCGTTCTTGTTGGCGTCTACGCGAGCGAGCGTCTCGGTGTAGTCGCCATCGATGTCAACGGAGGTGCCGTCGGTGCGCAGAGCCATGCAGCCCTTCTTGCCGGCATCCTTGTCGCCACCGGCAGCAGCAACGAGAGCTTCGAGCGTGCCGTTTTCTTCGCAACCAGCTTCGATGACCTTGACGTCGAACACTTCGCGGGTGCCGTGCTTGGTGCCCGGGATGAAAGCGAGGATCGGCTGAGCCGGCAGGTCGGCGCGGATTTCGTTCCAAGCCTTGTACGGGTTGTCAACCAGCTGGCCGTCCTTGAGGACCTTGGCAGCGAGAGCATTGTGCCAATCCGACGGGGTGAAGGCGTATTCCGGACCAGAAATGTCAGAGGCGAAGACGATGCCGTCGTAACCGATGCGGACTTCCTGGATGTCAGTCACGCCGTTGGTCTTGCAGAGCTCGATGTCGGACTTGCTGATGCGCGACGAAGAGTTGGCGATATCGATGGTGTTTTCGCCCACGCCTTCGCAGAGCTTCTTGCGGCCAGCGCCCGAACCGCCGGACTCAACGACCGGGGTGGGGAAATCGGTGTTTTCGCCGAAGGCTTCGGCAACGATAGAAGCGTAGGGCAGAACGGTGGAGGAACCAGCAATCTGGATCTGGTCGCGTGCGACGGCAGCGCCGGCGAAGGCCACGGTGGCCGCCAAGGCAGCTACGGAAAGTTTCAGAGCGTTCATGATCATCTCCCGGAATGGGCTTGTGTGTCTTTGCGGCCGTTGCGGCGTCTCCCGAGCAGCGGCGACTGAGTTCTTAGCGGCTCTTGGCCCACGCTTTTATGTCAGTTCGATGAAACATTTGTGACAAAGAACCCTTTTGAATTTCAAAGGTTTGGTCTTTGGCCGACGAACTAGATGCAACTTTTATGTCAAAAACGGACGGTGAAGACGCTTCCCTCGCCAAGATCCGACTTCACAATCAGGCGGGCGCGGTGTCGTGTAAGGATGTGCTTGACAATCGCCAAGCCCAGACCCGTTCCCTTCTTGGACCGGCTGTCCTCAACATTCACGCGGTAAAAGCGTTCAGTCAGACGCGGAACATGTTCCGCAGGGATACCCGGTCCATGATCCCGCACGCTTACTTCCGTCGCCCCTCCCGCCTCACGGCGCAGCGCGACCTCCACGACCTTGCCTTCCTGCCCATATTTGCAGGCGTTCTCCATCAGATTCTCGAAGACCTGAACGAGCTCGTCGCGCTCCCCCATGACCTCGATCCTCTCGTCAGGCAGGTCAAGCCGGATCTCCACGCCCAGTTCGGCGGCCAGCGGTGCGAGACTATCCCGTACATGGCCGAGGATCGGCGCCAGTTCGACCCTTTGATCCGGCGCCACATGCGCTTTCAGCTCCAGACGCGAGAGCGAGAGCAGATCATCCACCAGACGGCTCATGCGGTTTGCCTGATCGAGCATGATTGCGAGGAAGCGGTCCTTAGCCTTCGCATCGTCCCGCGCAGGCCCCTGCATGGTCTCGATGAAGCCACGCAGAGAGGCGAGCGGCGTGCGCAATTCGTGGCTGGCATTGGCGACGAAGTCGCTGCGCATACGGTCGAGGCGGCGGAGCTCGGAAATGTCGCGGAAAGAAAGCAGGAAATAGGACGCGCCTGCCGTCATCGCAGGATCAACCGGCGCAACGCGGACGATGTAGACCCGCTCTGAGGGATGGCGCTCGGAATGCTCGATCTGGTTCGGACCGCCTGTTTCGATGGTTTCCCGGATCATGTCGAGAATCCCGGGAGAGCGCCAGCGAGTTGAAACATGCAGGCCCGCGACCAGTGCACCGAAAACCTTCTCCGCCGCCTGGTTCTGGGCGATCAGCTCCGCCTCCGGATTGAGCACGAAGATCGGCATGTCGAGCCCATCGAGGGACGCCAGGATCAGGGGCAGCGGATCGGGCGAGGGCCCAGCGGCTTCGGCTGCCGGCGGCACGACGACAGTCGTCTCTTCCGCCGGCAACTGCCGGAACACCACAAGCAGGAACAGCAGGATGAAGAGAATGACCGAATAGCCTGTGGCAGCGCCTGTCGCCCAGGCACTCAAGGACAGGATGGCCGCCGCAAGAATGTAAGCCCAAGCCGACAGAACCCGTCGGAGATCATTGCGCCAACCGTCGCCTGTGTCGTCTGTCATTGCGTGCGCACGCTCCGCTTCACCGTCATCCAAGCCTGATATCCGCGATTCATGACAGAAGTTACACCGCACTGCCATCGGACCTACCGGCTTATCCCCGCCGCATGCAGCCAAGCTGTCAAGGGGTTTAGATGCTTGAACTTTATTTCCGCTTGGTCTCAAGTAGAGCGATTGGACGCACGCATGACGACGGGAGACGGGCATGGACGCACAGACAGAGAGCAGGGCAGTCACCCTAACGGTATCCGGCAAAGAGCGGATCTACGATATCGACGTGCCCACCCTTCCCGACTGGATCGAGGACAATGCCCTGAAGTCTGGCGGCTTTCCCTATGACAAGAAGCTGTCCGAGAAGGACTATGAAAAGGAACTGACCGAGCTGCAGATCGAGCTTGTCAAGGTACAGTTCTGGATGCAGAAGACCGGCGAGCGGGTCATGGCGCTGTTTGAGGGACGCGACGCGGCCGGCAAGGGTGGGGCGATCCACGCAACGCTGTCCTACATGAATCCTCGCTCGGCGCGCGTTGTTGCGCTGACCAAGCCGACGGAGACGGAGCGCGGGCAGTGGTACTTCCAGCGCTACGTGTCGCATTTCCCGACAGCCGGAGAATTCGTGCTCTTCGACCGCTCCTGGTATAACCGCGCGGGGGTGGAACCCGTCATGGGTTTCTGCACCCCGGAGCAATACGAGGCCTTTCTCACCCAGGTGCCGCGTTTCGAGAAGCTGATCGAGCAGGAGGGCATTCGCTTCTTCAAGTTCTGGCTGGACACGGGGCAGGAAATGCAGCTGAAGCGATTCCATGACCGCCGGCATGACCCGTTGAAATGCTGGAAGCTGTCCCCGATGGACATTGCGGCCCTGCACAAGTGGGACGACTACACAAAGGCGCGCGACCGCATGCTCAAGGAGACGCATACCGAACGCGCTCCCTGGACCGTGCTGCATGCCAACGACAAGCGCAGGGCCAGGCTCAACCTGATCCGGCACATGCTGCTGTCACTCGATTACGAGGGGAAGGATCCGCAAAGGATCGGCAAGCTCGACAAGAAGATCATCGGCAGCGGACCGGCCTTCCTCAAGTAAGCGAGTGCCTCCAGGCGCTCGTCCTGCGTTGCCCGGCCTCACTGCCCCGGCAGGATGCGGATGGCGTAGAGATTCACGCCACGCCCGGCGCCTGCCAGATCGGCATTGATCAACAGCCGACCCGGTGTCGATGGCGCCATGCCATTATCGAAGGAGACGCGGAACAGGGCGTCGAGCTTCTGCGGGTTCACCGTAAACCGGTGGCGGGGGCATTCTCCCATCCGCGGGAGATCACATTCGACCGAGATCTGCACGGGCTTGTCGTCCATCGACTGCACGGTCAGTGCTATGGTCGACGTGCGGCCGGCCATCTCCCGCAGCACTTCTGTCGGAACGGTCACCTCGACTGCACCCGCTGCATCTCCGCTGCGAGACACGATCTGCGCGGCGTTTCCGTCGCTGGCCGTCACAATGTCAACAAGCGCGTTGGCGCGCGGGCGAAGTGCCGAGACCTGTTGCGGCTCGAACACCTCGATCCACTCCTCGGAGAAGCCGCCGCGGGCGTCGAGAGCCTGCGGCCCTCCCGTGGCCACGGGTGCGGCCGGCTCCGGCGTTCCAGAGAAATCCTCGGCCTCGACACGCGGCGGCGGATTGGGCACGGACGTGTCCCGCTCGGCTTCCGAGAGAAGCAGGCCGGAGGAATAGACCCACCACGCGCCGATGCCGAGCGTTGCGAGAAAGATCGACAGGATCAAAAGGCGGGCGACAAGGCCCCGGCGGCGGCGGGGCGCCTGGAGCGGACGCTCCGAGCGCATGTCCGGCATCGGGCCTTCGTCATCCGCATGCTGATCACGATCGGTGTGAGGCGACACATGCATGTCATCCTCGAAGGAAGGTTCGCGGGCGGACTGCGGCGTGCGATCCTCGGGCTCAACCGAGGCAAATCCGGGTTCGACACGGCCCGCACGGCGCTCCGGCGCCGGCGGCGGTTCCTGCGCGGCCTTCGGGGACGCCACTGCCGGCGCTGCGGCTGCCGGTGCAGCTGCAGGTGCAGACGGGGCAACCGGCGGCTCCGGCCTTACCTCGAGGCGGGCACGTTCCTCCAGCTCGATCTCATGAATGAGTGCCTCCAGCCGCCGACGTTGATAATTCACCGCGTCCGGATCGTCGATGTTCTGTTTGCGCAGACCCGTTTCCAGCGCCTGGCGGGCCGACTGGTACACACGAGCGCGCGCTTCCGCGTTCGTCCGCTCGGCGCGCTCCAAGGCGTTTCTGATGGCCGTTTCCAATCCGCTCATTGGCCGCCATACTCCTTTTGGGGTCGCCCCAGCCACATCGTCATCATAGTTGAGATTCGGTAAACGCTCGATTTTTCCAGCACAAGCCCGGAAGATCGCTATGGAGCGTAATTAACACAGGAATGAGGCCGGAAGCTTTGCTCATACAGAGTAACTGCGTCGGATCCCTCAGTCTGGCAGATGCGGCATGCACCCGCTTTCCTCGGAACGAAGGATCTGTTATTTGACGTTTGCGTAAACGTAAACTTCCTGGGAGGTGAAGTGATGGCCCTACCGCCGATCCTGAAAGACAATCTGAGGCTTCCCGTCGTCGCCTCGCCACTCTTCATCATATCGCATCCGAAGCTGACGCTCGCCCAGTGCAAGGCCGGCATCGTCGGCTCCTTCCCGGCGCTCAATGCGCGGCCGGAGGCACAGCTCGACGAGTGGCTGGCGGAGATCACCGAAGAGCTTGCATCCTACAATGCCAAGAACCCGGATCGACCGGCCGCACCCTTTGCCGTCAATCAGATCGTGCACATGTCGAACAAGCGGCTCGAGCACGACCTGATGATGTGCGTGAAATACAAGGTGCCGGTCGTCATCTCCTCGCTCGGCGCGGTGCCGGAGGTGAATGCCGCCGTGCATTCCTATGGCGGCATCGTCCTGCATGACGTGATCAACAACCGGCACGCCAATTCGGCAATCCGCAAGGGCGCCGACGGGCTGATTGCAGTTGCGGCTGGTGCGGGCGGCCATGCCGGCACGCTCTCGCCCTTCGCGCTCGTCCAGGAAATCCGCGAGTGGTTCGACGGGCCGCTGCTGCTTGCCGGCGCGATCGCCAATGGTGGCGCCGTCCTCGCAGCCCAGGCGATGGGCGCGGACATGGCCTATATCGGCTCACCCTTCATCGCGACGGAAGAAGCGCGCGCGTCGGACGAATACAAGCAGGCGATCGTGGACGCCCATGCCAACGACATCGTCTATTCCAACTACTTCACCGGCGTGCACGGGAACTACCTGAAGCCTTCTATCAAGGCTGCCGGCCTCGATCCGGACAATCTGCCCGTGGCTGATCCCTCCAAGATGGACTTCGACAAGGCGACGACGGGCGCCAAGGCCTGGAAGGATATCTGGGGCTGCGGCCAGGGTATCGGCGCCGTCAAGGCCGTCGAGCCGGTTGCCGCCGTCGTCAACCGCCTGGAGCGCGAATATTTAGGCGCAAAAAAGGCGATTTGCGGCTGAGGCTGCCCCTGCTAGCGTCCCCCGCAGATCTGATTTGCTGGGACATTTTTCATGCGCCTATCTTCCCTCACCCTCACGCTCACGCTCGCAGGCCTGAGCGGGGCGACTTCCACCGTCCTTGCTGCCGAGAGCGGCTTCAAGGAATTCAAGTCGTGGCAGGTGCTGTGCTCGCAGACGTTGTCTTGCAGCATGCGACAGTTCGTCTCCAATAGCGCCCTTTCCAGCTTCGAGTTGCAGCGTACGGGCATGCCGGACGCGCCCGTCGTGCTCGTCGTCACCCCCAGTGACAGTGCTATCGTCGAAGGAGAGGGTGATATCAGCGTCCAGATTGGCATTGACGGCGATGAGCCGGTAACCATCCCGAGCGCCGAGATCGACATCGACGTCAACGCGGCCGCCCTCTCGCTCTCTGGCGACTTCATCGGCACCGGCCTCGTGAACAGCCTGAAGAACGGCACGACGGCGCAGATCACGATCTCGCGCGGCTCCAAGACAGTTGAAGGCGAAATGCCGCTCGCCGGCGCTGCCGCGAGCCTGCTTTTCATCGACGAGTTCCAGAAGCGGGTCGGCCATGTAGACGCGATGAGCGCCACGGGCGACAAGGCGCCTAACCCTGCGCCACCTGTCAGCGACATCCGGCAACTTGCAGATTTCCCCGAGACCATCCGGGCACGCTTTTCCGCAGGCGGGGAATGCAGCGAAACGGAAGAGGCAATGCTGGACGGCAATGCGCTGGCGCACAAGCTCGCCGACGAGCAGACGCTTTATGTTACTCCCTGCGGCATGGGTGGCGCCTATAACATGCCCTATGCCGTCTTCGTGGAGGCGTATGGCACTATCTCGACCCTCGCCTTCCCGATGATGCAGGAAGGCGGCCCCAGCGGCGCAACCGTTGCCTACAACCTCAGCTATGATTTCGAGACAAAGACCTTCTCGGCTTTCTTCAAAGGCCGCGGCATCGGCGACTGCGGGACCTACAACGCGTGGAAGCTCACCGAGGGAGCCATGGGGCCTCAACTGGTTCTCGTCGAGGAAGCGTTTCGTGACTGCCCGACCGAATTCAACGAGAACGATGCAGTCGATCCGGCGGACTGGCCAAAGACCTGGCCCCTCAAGTAAGGTTGGGGCCTCACCGCTGGTCGGGGATTTTTTCCCCGGCCGCCGAAATCCGTCTTGAAATCGGCCGGCAATCCCTGTATCAGCCCCTCACCAAACGCGGCGGGGTTATATCCGTGTCGCATTGGCCGCTTTAGCTCAGGTGGTAGAGCACATCATTCGTAATGATGGGGTCGCAGGTTCGAGTCCTGCAAGCGGCACCATTTTCATCCGATTTTCCAAACCTTCCGCTTCCCCGCAGAGGTTTTCTGTGCAAAGAGCCCCGTCGGGCGCGAGTGCCGTAAGCTTTAGTACGGGCTCGGGCGGGTTGATTGACGTCTCTCCTGCTGCAGCGCGATTACGCTGCCGTCCTGTTTCTGATTTCGCACATGCCTTCGCATGAAAAAGGGGTCCCGCCAGGCGAAACCCCTTGATCTTCATTTCTGCTGCTGCGCGGTCAGATCCAGTAGGGGGGAACCCCGTAGTAGTCGTAAACCGAGCGGCCGTTGTTGCGGTACCAGTCTTCGCTGTCGTCGCGATATCTCGGCGCGCCTTCGATCTGGTCCTTGGTCATGTCGATGCGGTAGCCGTCGAGGCTTTCGTCATAGGTAAGCTTTTCCCAGGGGAGCGGGTAGTAATCGTCGCCGATGCCCCAGAAGCCGCCGAAGCTGAGAACTGCATAGGCAACACGGCCGCCGCGCTTTTCAAGGATTATGCGCTGGACGGAGCCGATGCGCTCGCCATCGCGGCCATATACGGCCGTGCCTTCGACCTTGTCACTGGCGATCAGGCTCGCAGTGTCCTTGACATAAGGATCCTGGCCGGTCGCGGTGTTTCGGTTTTCCTGCAACATGGAAATCCTCCTTCTTGTTATCGATGAAAGGGTAACGGGAAGGGTCGTGCCGTGGTTCCCTGACAAAGGGCTGTGAAGGGCCTGACGCAATTGTTGACGTTTACGTCAAGGTTATATAGCGTCCGATCACTTGCACTGCCGGTGTGAAAGCATAAGCTCTCGGGGCCTGAGGAGGAATCGGCCCCGGCAAGGGCATGCAGACAACGAAGGTTTCGGGAGGAACACGATGACGGAAACCATGAGCCGCCTCAGCGGGCGCGCTGCCGAAAAAATCTGGATCCAGTCCTATCCGGCCGCCGTGCCGGCCGAGATCGCGCCCCATGCCCATGCATCGCTCGGCGCGCTGTTTGAAGCGAGCTGCGCGAAATTTGCGGACCGGCTCGCCTTCTCCAGCATGGGCAGGGCCATGACCTTCCGCGAACTCGAGCAGCAGTCCCGCAAGGTGGGCGCATGGCTGCAGTCGAAAGGCCTCGTCAAGGGCGATCGCGTTGCCGTCATGACGCCGAACATCCTGCAGAACCCGGTGACCGTCTACGGCATCTTGCGCGCTGGCATGACCGTGGTGAACGTCAATCCGCTCTATACGCCGCGCGAACTGGAGCACCAGCTCAAGGATTCCGGGGCGAGAGCCATCGTGGTTCTGGAAAACTTCGCTCATACGGTCGAGCAGGTGGTCGCACGCACGAACGTCAAGCATGTCGTCGTCTGCACAATGGGCGACATGCTGGGCCTGAAGGGCCACATCGTCAATCTCGTCGTGCGCAAGGTGAAGAAGCTCGTGCCGGCCTGGTCCATTCCCGGTCACAAAGGATTCAAGGCCATGCTCGCCGAGGGCGAGAAGCTGTCGCTGAAGCCGGTCGAAGTGGTGTCGAGCGATGTCGCCTTCCTGCAATATACCGGCGGCACGACCGGCGTCTCGAAGGGCGCGACGCTCACCCACGCCAATCTGCTTGCCAACAAGCAGCAGATAGCGCTCTGGCTCGAAGCTGCCTTTGCCGGCAAGGCGCGGCCTGATGTGCTGAACTTCGTCTGCGCGCTGCCGCTCTACCACATCTTTGCGCTGACCGTGAATTCGCTCATGGGCGTTGCGCTGGGCGGCCACAACCTGCTGATTGCAAACCCACGCGACATCCCGGCCTTCATCAAGGAGCTGCAGAGCTTCAAGGCGCATGTCTTCCCGGGCCTCAACACGCTGTTCAACGCGATGATGAACAATCCGGACTTCAAGAAGATCGACTTCTCCTCGCTGATGCTCGTTCTCGGCGGCGGCATGGCCATCCAGCGGCCGGTGGCCGAGCGCTGGCTCGACATGACGGGACGCCCGATCACCGAGGGCTACGGCCTTTCGGAAACCTCACCCGTCGCCACCGTCAACCGTCTCGACGTGCGCGAATTCACCGGGATGATCGGGCTGCCCCTGCCCTCGACCGACATCGAGATCCGTGACGAAGACGGCAACACCCTGCCGATCGGTGAAGTCGGCGAAATCTGCATCCGTGGCCCGCAGGTCATGGCCGGCTATTGGCAGCGTCCGGAGGAGACGGCCAAGGTGATGACCGCCGACGGCTTCTTCCGCTCGGGCGACATGGGCCTGATGGACGAACGCGGCTATGTGAAGATCGTCGACCGCAAGAAGGACATGATCCTCGTTTCCGGCTTCAACGTCTATCCGAACGAGATCGAGGAAGTCGCCGTCATGCATGCCGGCGTGCTCGAATGCGCGGCCGTTGGCGTGCCGGATGAACATTCGGGCGAGGCGGTGAAGCTCTTCGTCGTGAAGAAGGATCCGAACCTCACTTTCGACGAACTGAAGGCCCATTGCGCCGCCAACCTCACCAATTACAAGCGCCCGCGCTACATCGAGTTCCGCACCGAACTGCCGAAAACCAATGTCGGCAAGATCCTGCGGCGTGAGCTGCGCGACGGGAAATAAATCGATTTAAATTTAGGGAGGCTTCGGCTTCCCCTTCGTCTTGATCCCGTCTCAAGTCACTAATAAGGTCCCCGGCATCATCGTCGAACCAGGGACATTCCGATGCAATCCATCATCGACACACTGACGAGCACGGTCGCTGCCACCCATGCCGAAGATCTGCGCGCCGCCTTTGCCGCAGATCCGCAGCGCTTCAGCCGCTATTCGGCTTCGCTCGACGACCTGTTGATGGATTATTCCAAATGCGCCGTGAACGACGAGGTGCTCGATCTGCTCGAGCAGCTGATCACAGCTGCCAGGGTCGCCGACAAGCGTGACCAGATGTTCTCGGGCGCGCCGATCAACTTCACCGAAGGCCGTGCCGTGTTGCACACCGCGCTGCGCAACCGCTCCAACCGTCCTGTCATGGTCGATGGTCGCGACGTCATGCCCGACGTGAACGCCGTTCTCGACGCCATGGGCAAGTTCGCCGACGGCATCCGCTCCGGCGAGATGAAGGGCGCCACGGGCAAGGCCATCACTGATGTCGTGAACATCGGTATCGGCGGCTCGGATCTCGGCCCGGTCATGGCGACGCTGGCGCTGTCTCCCTTCCACGACGGTCCTCGCCTGCATTTCGTCTCCAATATCGACGGCGCGCATATCGCCGACACCCTGAAGACGCTTTCGGCCGAGACGACGCTTTTCATCGTCGCCTCGAAGACCTTCACCACCATCGAGACGATGACCAACGCCCAGACGGCGCGCGCCTTCATCGCCGATGCGCTGGGAGAAGCTGCCGTCGGCCACCATTTCTGCGCCGTCTCCACAGCACTCGACAAGGTCGCGGCCTTCGGCATCGACGCAGCCCGCGTCTTCGGCTTCTGGGACTGGGTCGGTGGACGCTATTCGATCTGGTCGGCGATCGGCCTGCCGCTGATGATCGCGATCGGCCCCGACAATTTCGGCGATTTCCTTGCCGGTGGCCATGCGATGGACGAGCATTTCCGCAACGCCCCCTTCCGGCAGAACCTGCCGATGCTGCTTGGCGCGCTCGGCGTCTATCACCGCAATGTGCTGAACTATCAGACCCGCGCGATTCTGCCTTACGATCAGCGTCTGTCGCGCTTTCCTGCCTATCTGCAGCAGCTCGATATGGAATCGAACGGCAAGAGCGTCATGATTGACGGCAAACCGGTGCAGAGGGCATCGGGCCCGGTCGTCTGGGGCGAACCCGGCACCAATGGCCAGCACGCCTTCTACCAGCTCATCCACCAGGGCACGAGCGTCATCCCGGCAGAGTTCCTGATCGCTGCCAACGGCTTCGAACCGGAGCTGCGCCACCAGCACGAATTGCTGATCGCCAATTGCCTGGCGCAGTCGGAAGCGCTCATGAAGGGCCGCACGCTCGCGGAAGCCAAGAGCCAGCTGACCGCGAAGGGCGTCTCCGACGAAGAGGCCGATTTCCTCGCCCCGCACCGCGTCTTCTCCGGCAACCGCCCGTCGATCACCTTCGTCTACGAGCAGCTCACCCCCTTCACCCTCGGCCGCCTGATCGCGCTTTACGAACACCGCGTCTTTGTCGAAGGCGTCGTCTTCCGGATCAACTCGTTCGACCAGTGGGGCGTGGAGCTCGGCAAGGAACTGGCGACCGGGCTTCTGCCGGTGGTGCAGGGCAAGGTCGCAGCCACGGGGCACGACAGCTCGACGGCTGGGTTGGTGTCGGCGCTGGCGGAACGGAAGACGGGGTGAGCTGCGCGTAGGATGTCACAACAGACGCGCTGCAGAGCAACGGACTATCTGACTTCGGTGTGACTATGAGCCCCATCTCCAACGACGCGTACGGTATCGATGAAGATGCCTGCAGATGATCCCGTGCCCTCGATCACTAGAGAATCCCCTGGCTTGAGGGAAATGCGAAACCACTCTGGCAAGCCGCAAAGTGGGTCGCGCCCGAACGGCATGTCACGCAGGTAGACAGCGTATTTGCACCCCTTATCCTGCACCACACGATCAACCTGATAAGTCCGCTCGGCCTGTTTGCCGATAGCAAGCGTAAGAGACATTGGGAGAAGCTGGGAGACTGACACATGTGCCGCTGCGAAGCCGGCGAGCGGTAAGAGCGCGAGGCTAATCTTCTGCCTTTGGTGCCTCGATAGGAAAAAACCCGGCCCCGCCAGCAAATCACTGATGATCTGATGACGCTTGGTAGTCGGCGGCAGATTCAAGAGCCGTCGCACACCATAGTACGCCGAGCCGGCGCCAACTGCTCCCAGCGCAATTGCGTAGGGCTTACTGCCCGCAACCCATTCTGGCGAGGGTAAGAATTCGTATCCAAGCACCAAGCGATCTCATAGCTCCAACCTCGCGGCACAGTACTGGGTAGACGCCATCAGCACCAACGAAGGCTACAAACTAGGTTACGGAGACCCAAAGAGCAGCTAAGCTTCAGAACCCGATCTCCGCCGCCGTCGGCGGATTGGCCCCTGCCCGTGACACCGTCACGGCGGCGGCATTCGCGCCGACCGTCAGTGCCTCGCGGACGGCCTCTTCCGACAGTGTCGCGACCTTGTCCTTGGTCAGCAATCCCTGACGCTTCAGCGATGCTAGAATGCCCGCGTCGAACGTATCGCCGGCGCCGACGGTGTCGACCACCTCGACCTTGTTCGAGGGCACCGAGACCGTGAAGTTGGCGGTATAGGCCGTCGCGCCTTCGGCGCCCTTCGTCAGAACCACGAGCTTTGCGCCCCGCGTTAGCCAATAGGCGGCGCGCTCGTCCTGGCTGCCCTGGAGATCGAACCAGTCGAGGTCTTCGTCGGAGAACTTCAGGATGTCGGACATGTCGGCCATGCGGGCGATGCGGGCCTGGTGGGCGGCCTTGTCCTTGATGAAGCCGGGGCGGATATTCGGGTCGAGTGAGATCACGCGGGTCTTGTGCTCGCGCGTCATCAACGCCTCGTAGGTCGAGCCGCAGGGCTCCGGGATCAGGCTGATGGCGCCGAAATGCAGGGCTTCACAGCGGTCGTCCAGCGTCGGCAGATCAGCTTCCGTGATCATCCGGCCGGCCGTGTTCTCGTCGTAGAAGGCATAGGATGCCTGTCCGTTGGTGAGCTTCACCAGCGCGATCGTGCAAGGGCGCGAGAGTGTGGCGCAATAGCTGAAGTCGACGCCGGAGGATTTCAGCGTGTCGCGCAGGATGTCGCCCAGCATGTCGTCGGAAAGGCCGGTGAAGAAGCCGGTGTCGATGCCGAGGCGCCCGAGCGCAATCGCCGTGTTGAAGATCGCGCCGCCGGCATAGGGCGCAAAGGCGCGCTCGCCCAGCGTGGTTTCGCGTGGCAACATGTCGATCAGCGCTTCGCCGCAACACAGGATCATCTCGACCTCCCAGTGATCTGTTTCAATCGATTTAAACCAAACCGCGCCTGATTTCCAGAGCGACAATGAGCATTTGCTCAAGCGAGCGACGAAATCCCGCCATTTCGCCCCGACCATTCGAGCGGCGCATCGAGGAAGGCCTCGACCTCGGACAGCGTCTTCTCGTCGAACAGTTTCTGCTCGCGGGCGACGGCAAGAACGTTCCGCCATGTGGCGATGTAGTGAAGCTTGACCTTGCCGGCATCGAAGCGCTCAAGCGCCTCCGGGAAGATGCCGTAGAAGAAGAGCGCGATGCCGTGATCAACCACGCCGCCAGCAGCCCGGATGGCATCGATGAACTTGAACATGCTGCCGCCCGCTGTCGTCAGGTCCTCGATGACGAGCACGCGCGCACCTTCCGGCATATGGCCTTCGATCTGGGCGTTGCGGCCATGGCCCTTGGGGGCCTTGCGGACATAGATCATCGGCAGGGCGAGGCGATCGGCGAGAAGCGCTGCAAACGGGATACCGGCCGTTTCACCGCCTGCAATGCAGTCGAACTGCTCGAAGGCCGCATTGCGCATCAGGGTCGCGGCTGCGAAGTCCATCACCGCCGAGCGCACGCGCGGATAGGAAAGAAGCTTGCGGCAGTCGATGTAAACCGGGCTCTTCATGCCCGAGGAGAGCTTGTAGGGCTCGGCCGCGTTGAAATGCACCGCCTTGATCTCCCAGAGCATCTTCGCCACGAGGTCTGCCATGACGGCGGGATCGGTGAAGGGGGTCTGGATCATCGGGCGCTCCTGTCAAACGTGGGTCAATGCGCAATAGCAGCAAGCGATGCCACCCGCCAGATGGCAAGACATGGGAACAAACCTCGTCAGCAGGTCTTTAGGGCTCGCCAACCCACAAAGGACCCATTCCCATGGACAACATGCTCGTCATCCAGCCGCTCGTCGCGCTCATCGCCGGCATTCTCATCCTGATCATGCCGCGACTTCTCAACTATGTAGTCGCGATCTATCTGATCCTGGTCGGCGTGCTTGGCCTCTGGCCGCAACTGGCGACACTGGCGCCTTGAGCGACGGATAAACGCCTGAAGCGAAGATGAAGGGAACATGGAGAGGAGGTTACCGAGAATTCACTCGGCTCCCCGCAATACATATGATTATCTTTATGTATTGAGGAGCACCTTGAAAGGACCATTCCATGCGCACCCCGTTTCTCCTGCTCGCCAGTCTGGCCATCGTCATGCCTGCCGTCACGCAACCGTCCGCTGCGGCTGATCTTCCACCGGCTACACGTAACGCACTCTTTGCGGCCCTGGCGGACGAGCATCGCGCCGAGGCCTTCTATGCCGCGGTCATGGAGAAATTCGGCGATGTCCGCCCGTTCAGCAACATCATCGTCGCCGAGCAGCACCATGCCGAACAACTCCGCCAGTTGATGGCAACCCATGGCCTGGAAGCGGGCAACAATCCCGAACTCGGCTCAGAGTCGGTCCGCGCCACCGTGCCCGACACTCTTGCCGAGGCCTGTGCCATGGGCGTGGAGGCAGAGATCGCCAATCGCGACCTGTATGGCAACCAGCTGCTGCCGGCTGCCGCCGGCCATGACGACATCACGGCTGTATTTGTTGCCCTGCGCGACGCCTCGGAAAACAACCATCTTCCCGCCTTTCAACGCTGCGGTGGTGAGGGCGGCGGAAATGGCCAAGGTCACGGGAAAGGCCACGGCATGGGTCACGGGAAGGGTCCCGGAATGAACGGCGGCATGGGTGGCGGGATGCAACACCGCAGCAAGCCCTGACGCTCGCCGCAACCGTGAGCTCAAGTCCTATAACACACGGTCGCCCCGCCAGGAGACCGGCGGGGCCTGCCTGCGTCAGGCAACATCCCAATACAGCGGGAACTTCGGGTCGAACACGGTGACCGGGCCTGCACCCGTGAAGATCTTGCCCGGGAAGTCGACCGGGGCATCGCGCTTCACCAGCGTGATGGTCTCTTCGTTGGCGGGCAGGCCATACCAGGCCGGGCCGTTCAGCGAGGTGAAAGCCTCAAGCTTGTCGAGCGCATTCTCCTGTTCAAACACGTGGGCGAGGCAGCTCACCGTGTTGATCGAGGTGTATATGCCGGCGCAGCCACAGCCGCATTCCTTCAAGGGATCGACATGCGGCGCGCTATCGGTGCCGAGGAAGAACCTGACATCGCCGGAGACGGCCGCCTTACGCAAGGCCTGGCGATGGTTCTCGCGCTTGGCGACGGGCAGGCAGTAGTAGTGCGGGCGAATGCCGCCGACGAGGATGTCGTTGCGATTGATGATCAGGTGATGGGTGGTGATCGAACCTGCGAGGTTTCGGTCGGCTGCGCGGATGTACTGGACGCCGTCCTCGGTCGTCACATGTTCCATGGTGACCTTGAGTTCCGGCAGGCGCTTGCGCAGCGGATCGAGGACGGTATCGATGAATACCTTTTCGCGGTCGAAGATGTCGACCTCAGGCGTCGTTACCTCACCATGAACGCAAAGCGGCAGGCCGATCTTCGCCATGCGCTCGAGCACCGGCATGGCCTTCTCGATATCGCGTACACCGCCATGGGAATTCGTCGTTGCGCCGGCGGGATAGAGCTTCACCGCCGTGATCAGGCCGGAGCGCTTACCCTCTTCCACGTCATCTGGGTCCGTGTGCTCGGTGAGGTAGAGCGTCATCAGCGGCTCGAAGCTATCGCCTGACGGCACCGCCTTCATGATCCGCTCGCGATAGGCGCTTGCGTCCTCGGTCGTCACCACCGGCGGCACGAGGTTCGGCATGATGATCGCGCGCGCGAAGTGGCGGCTGGTGTCGCCGATCACGCCCTCCAGCATCGCTCCGTCGCGCAGATGCAGGTGCCAGTCGTCGGGACGGCGGATGGTGAGGGATGACATGGGCGGGGCCTCCGGCTTGACGAGAACTCGCCGCCCTTAGCATGTCCGCCCAGCCGGATCAAAGGATCAGGCGACCCGTTCGCTCGCCGAAACGATCGCCTTCTCGGCCTCCTCCGCCTGCTCGCGCCGGTCCTGCTCCATGATGGCCTGGATGCGCGGCAAGGCGCGTTCGAAGGCTGCCACGCAATCCGGATCGAACTGCGTGCCTGCACGGCCGAGAATATGCTCGACCGTACGCTCGAAACTCCAGGCCGGTTTGTAGGGACGCTCGGTCGTCAAAGCATCGAAATTGTCGGCGATGCAGACGATCCGGCCGGAAATCGGGATCGCCGTGCCGACAAGACGGTTCGGATAGCCCTGGCCGTCCCAGCGTTCATGATGGCTTGCGGCAATCTCGGAGGCGAGCTGCAGCAGCGAGGAATGGGAGCGCCCGAGAATGTCGCTGCCAATTTCCGCATGGGCCTGCATCTGGCGATATTCCGCCTCGGTCAGGCGCCCCTGCTTCAGGAGCACCGTGTCGGGCATCGCCACCTTGCCAATGTCATGCATAGGTGCTGCGAGGCGGATGTCGTGGCAGAGTTGCGGCGACAGGCCGAGCTCGATGGCAATCGCCTCGGAATAGGCGGCCACGCGCAACGTGTGGCGGGCGGTTTCAGGATCCTTGTAGCCGGCAGCCAGCGTCAGCCGATGAATGATCTCCTGCTCGCGCTCGCGCAGTTCGCCAACCGCGCGCTCGACCTCGCGGCGAAGCCACTCGGCCTGATCGGCCAACTGGCGACGGGCGCGGGCAAGGCTGACGATGTTCTGCACACGCGCCTGGAATTCGACGGGATTGACCGGCTTGGTCAGGAAGTCGATCGCCCCGGCATTGAGCGCGGCCATGCGGGTGGTCATGTCCTTGTCGGCCGTCACGAAGATGACAGGCACCTCGGCATATTTGTCGAAGCGAACGATCTCGGTATAGAGCTCGACACCATTATAGACCGGCATCTGGTAATCGATGATGGCGATGTCGAAATCGAGCTCCGGCAGAGCCGAGAGCACAGCGTCGGGGCTGGCATAGGGCAAGGCCTCGCAGTGCTCGAGCTTCCCGACGAGCTTCGTCAGGAGCTTCAGATTGGTGCTGTTGTCGTCCACCAACAAAATACGCATGAACGCCTCCGTGCTTCTCAGGCAACCAGTTTGAATTTCAGGGCGAGGATTTCCTCACTCAGCATCTCGATATCCGCGGGCGCCGGTGTCTGGCTCCGCAAAGCATTGGCCTTCACCGCCAGGTCATTGAGCCCGACATTGGAGGCCGCCCCCTTGATCGTGTGCAGAACACGGTCGATCTTTTCCGGGTCGTTCCGGCGCAGCGCCTCGTTCAGCTCCTCCAGCAGACCGCTGGCGTCATCGAAGAAGGATTCGACCAGTTCCTGGAAGACCTCTTCCCCGAGCGCATCGACGAGTTCGGCATGGCGGGCTTCGTCCAGACCCTCGATACCGAGCGCCGGCATGGACTGCAGCGGCATTTCGGTCAGATCCAGCTCCGGGAGTTCCAGCTTCTGGGGTGCTGTCGTCGTTGCCGGTGCCGGCAAGGTCTCGCGTGCCGCGGACGTGGCATGTGCAATCATCTTCTTCAGTCTTTCCAGTGTCACTGGCTTCGATTCGAAACCCTTCATGCCGGCTTGCAGGCAGCGGCGGCGGTCGTCGTCGGAAGCGTTGGCCGTCATGGCGATAATCGGTGCCTCGGCGGAGGGACCACGTTCGGCAATGATCCGCTTCGTCGCCTCGATGCCATCCATCACCGGCATCTGCATATCCATCAGGATCAGGTCGAAGGCCTGGTCGCGGGAGATGGAGACGGCTTCCGCACCATCATTGGCAAGCTCGACGTCTTGCCCGAGACGCGCGAGGAAGCGGCTAGCGACGATCTGGTTGACCTTGTTGTCTTCGACCAGAAGGATGCGGCAGCGTGGCAGCGTCTCTTCGGTGGCCGCCTTGGCGGCAAGTCCGCTTGCTTCTTCGCGGGTCACGGGAACGACGGCCAGCTCGAACCAGAAGATGGAACCGACGCCAACAGTGCTGCTCATGCCGAGCTCGCCACCGAGTTTTTCGACGATCTGCTTGCAGATGGTCAGGCCAAGTCCGGTTCCGCCATAACGGCGGCTGATTGAAGCGTCCACCTGGGAGAAGGGCTTGAAAAGCTTGTCGAGGCCAGCTTCATCGATGCCGATACCGGTGTCTTCGACCTCGAAGCGGATCATCAGCTTGCCTTCGCGGTAGAAGTCGCGCAGCCGCAGCGTCACCGTGCCCTGATGCGTGAACTTGACGGCATTCGACAGCAGATTGAGCAGCACCTGGCGCAGGCGCGTCGGATCGGTCTTGACGTAAAGCGCCTGAAGCGAATCCGGCAGATCGAGGATCACCGTGTTTTCGTGGTCGTCGGCACGGCCACGGATGATGCTGACAGTGCTTTCGGCGAGCGCACAGACGTCGAAGGCGCGCTCCTCCAGCTCCAGCTTGCCGTGTTCGATCTTGGAGAAGTCGAGGATCTCGTTGATGATCTCCAGCAGCGCCTCGCCCGAAGAGCGGATCGTCTTGACGCTGGAGAGCGCATCGTCGGGAAGCTCGGACAGTTCCAGAAGCTCCGACATGCCGAGGATGGCGTTGAGCGGCGTGCGGATCTCGTGGCCCATGGTCGCCATGAACTGGGACTTGGCCCGGTTGCCGGCGTCGGCGGCTTCATAGGCTTCGGTCAGCTGCGTCGCCATGACCTGCAGCTCGTGGCTCGAGCGGCGGACGGAGCGGAGCTGACGGTTGAGGGTGACGACCAGGAAGACCACCGAGACCATCAGCAGGGTCAGCATGACCGTGGATGTGCGCTCGAGGTTGAGGATCGTCGACCGGCTCTCCGCCTTCTCATAGCTGACGCGGGTGTTGGTGTAGAGCAGGAAATCTTCGGCGACGCGTCCGAGTGTCACGAGCGAGGTTTCGAGCTCCCGCAACTGCTCCGCACTCGGCGGGATGCCGGCGGCATAGGCGTCGAAGATAGGCTGTTGGGCATGAACGGCAGAGGTGACGCCGGCGATGTAGCTGCGGATCTTGTCGTCACCGGAGAAATAGGTACCGAACTTTGCCTGGTCGAGAATGGCGATGCGCGAATAGAGAATGTCGTAGCGCAGGGCCAGGTCGTCGAGCAGTTGCGGGCTCTGCTCATCCCGCCTGACGTTCGACAGGCTTTGGCTCAGCTGACGGACTTCCCGGTCGAGCTGGTAGACGGACCAGAGCGAGTTCTCGCGGACCCCGTCTTCCATGATGCGGTACTGGCGGGCGATATCAACGAACAGAACCAGGAGCACGATCAGGAGCACGGCAGACACGGTCTGCAGGACGAAGGCTACCGTGCCTCCGCCTGCAAGTTTCCGCGCTGTGGCTCCTGTCATTGTCACTGACCGACCTCGATTTCCTTGATCTGCCAGACGGAGCGCGAGAAGTACTTCTCGTTATAGAGGTCCGCGTCGAGATCGAACGGGTAGACCAGCATCAGCGGGCCCTTGTCGCGAACCGACATCGGCTTGCCGTCGAGCTTGTTCGCGAGAATGGTGTCGAGCTTGGCGTCGTCTGCCGGCACGTCGGCGGCGTAGTCATTGAGGGCGCGAACCTTGAGGCTGGTGCCTGTCGCTCCGGCAGCGGCCAGCACCTCACGCAACAGCGGCCCCTCAAAGCTCACCTTGCCTTCGGTCCAGGGCGTTTCCATCTCGCCCTTGCGGCCTTTCAGCTTTTCCAGCATGGCCATATCGAACTGGGCAGTGTCGCCGGCATTGGTGTTGGAAATCTTGCCCTTCACGGTCAGCACGACCGGGCCGGTCGGTGCTTCGAGTGCCAGAGCAGCTGTTGCGGTCAAAGCGCTCGCAAGAAGCGCAGCGATGATGCTCTTCATGGTTCTTGATCCCTTTTGTTACGCAGAACGCAATTCAGGATGCACAGCGGCCGCACCGAGATGATCGGCAAGCAGCTTGCGGAATGCCACCGCTTCAACCGGCTTGTGAAGGAAATCCGTGACGCCGGCAGCCTTGGCTTCTTCGCGAAGGCGCGGCTCGTCGTCTGCCGTCACCATGACCACGGGAACATCCCGGTAACGATCCATGAGGCGCACGGCCTTGACGAATTGCAGGCCGTTCATGCCCGGCAACAGGTGATCAACGATCAGCATGTCGAAGTTCTCGGCGTGACACAGCATCAGGGCCGTGTTGCCGTCGCCGCTGACCTTGATCTCTTCGGCAGTCACCTTTTTAGCGAGATGCTTGATGATCATCGCGTTGGTCGGATTGTCTTCGACAATCAGAATAGCCATTGGACACCCCCTTACAAAGCACCCGCTCGAGGCTTCCAGAGACCTCGTCTGCACGGCGGGTACCGCGTTAACCTTTCATGGAGGAGTTGTATCAGGGGGAGGCTGAAATTCGCTGAACCAAACCGGTACAATTTTACCGATGGCGCATTTAATTAGAACTTAATAATTTTCGCAGGCCTGATAATGCCCGGATCGGGAGCATTCAGAAGAGGTCAAAGGTGAAATCGGCCATGCGGCTGCGTTCGATCACCAGCCTTCCATTTGGCAGGTCGTTGATTTCCACCTTCGCTTCAATCTGTGCCGGAGTGAGACCATAATGGGTCCAGCGCGCGACGAGACGACGCTGCAATTCCTCGATCGGAGGCGCGACCATCACGGTCAGATCGAAGAGATCGGAAAGGCTTGCCCAGCGTCCCTGCTGGAGCAGCAGATAGTTGCCTTCGGCGATGACGATCCGGTCGTCGGGCGCGATGCAGCGGGCGGCCGCGATCGCCAGTTCGCGGGTGCGATCGAAGACGGGCACGAAGACCTCACCACCGGCCTTTACGGCTCTCAGCAGATCGCCTAGGCCACGGACATCGAAGGTCTGCGGGGCCCCCTTGCGGACTAGGTCGCCACGCTGTTCCAGGATTGCATTGTCCAGGTGAAAGCCGTCCATCGGCAGAACGGCACTGCGATGTCCCCGCTCGACCAGGATCTCGTGCAGCCTGTCCGCCAGCGTCGACTTGCCGGCACCGGGAGGGCCGGCGACGGCAACAAGCAGACGGGCGCCATCCTGCGCCCGTCGCTCAATCTCCGACAGAAGTTCCTCGAGGGCCGGCGTCATGCAGCGCGCTCGGCCTCGGGTGCAGGCCGCGCACCGGTCATGAAGGCCACGGCGTCGGACATGGTGTAGTCCTTTGGGTTGATCACACAGAGCCGCTTGCCCAGACGATGAACATGAATGCGGTCCGCCACTTCGAAGACATGCGGCATGTTGTGGGAAATCAGCACGATCGGCAGGCCGCGCGAGCGGACGTCGAGGATCAGTTCGAGAACCTTGCGGCTTTCCTTGACCCCGAGAGCCGCCGTTGGCTCATCAAGGATGATTACCTTGGAGCCGAAGGCCGCAGCACGGGCGACCGCCACGCCCTGACGCTGACCACCCGAGAGGGTCTCCACCGCCTGATTGATATTCTGGATGGTCATCAGACCAAGCTCGGAGAGCTTGTCCCGGGCGATCTTTTCCATGGCCGGACGGTCGAGCTTGCGGAAGACCGAGCCCATGATGCCCGGTTTGCGGATCTCGCGACCGAGGAACATGTTGTCAGCAATCGAGAGCGCCGGCGACAGCGCCAGGTTCTGGTAAACCGTCTCGATGCCAGCCTTGCGAGCCTCGATCGGCGAGCGGAAGTGGATCGGCTTGCCCTCCAGGCGGATTTCGCCCTCGTCGGGCGACACAGCCCCGGAGATTGCCTTGATCAGCGAAGACTTGCCGGCCCCGTTGTCGCCGATGACCGCGAGAATTTCTCCCGGATAGAGATCAAAGTCAGCTTGATCGAGGGCCGTGACGCGGCCGTAGCGCTTGACCAGTCCGCGAGCGGTGAGAATGGGTTCCTGGTTCATCAGCCTGCTACCTTTCTGATCCACTGGTCGATTGCCACGGCGGCGATGATGAGAACGCCGATCAAGAGATAGGTCCATTGCGGATCCGTGCCGATCAGGCGAAGCCCGAGCTGGAAGACGCCGACGATCAAGGCGCCGAAGAGCATGCCGAGCACGGAACCGCGTCCGCCGAAGAGCGAGATCCCCCCGATAACCACAGCGGTAATGGACTCGATGTTGGCGAACTGGCCGGCGGTCGGGGAGACCGAGCCGATGCGGCCGATCAGCGCCCAGCCTGCAAGCGCGCAGATGAGGCCGGAGAGCGTGTAGACGGAGATGAGCATTCGCTTGACGTTGACGCCGGCGAGTTCTGCCGCGTCCGGATCGTCGCCGACGGCATAGACGTGACGGCCCCAGGCGGTGTGGTTGAGCACATACCAGAGCACAGCCACCAGCAGCACCATGGCGATGACACCGTAAGTGAAGACTGCACCGCCGAGACGGACACTCTCACCGAAGAACTGAAGGATTGGCGCGTTCGCCTCGATATCCTGGGCGCGGATCGTCTCGTTGGCGGAATAGAGGAAGTTGGTCGCCAGGACGATCTGCCACATGCCGAGCGTGACGATGAAGGGCGGCAGCTTCATGCGGGCGACGAGCACGCCGTTGATGAAGCCGCAGAAGGCGCCGACCGCAAAGCCGCAGAGGACGGCTAGCTCGGGCGGAATACCGTAGCGGAAGGCGAACTGGCCCATGACCACGGAGGACAGCACCATGATTGCGCCAACCGAGAGGTCGATACCGGCGGTCAGGATGACCAGCGTCTGAGCCGCACCGACGATACCGACGATCGCGACCTGCTGGAGAATCAGGGTGAGGGTAAAGGCGGAAAAGAACTTGCCGCCGAGGATGAGGCCGAAGACCGCCACCGACAGCACAAGTACGATCAGCGCGACGGCTGCGGGGCTCGAATGCAGAAAATGCTGGAAGCGTTCGAGCAGGCTGCGCTCGTGACGGTCGAACGAGGCGACCTCGGTCGAGCTCGAAGAGAGGACCTTTTCAAATTCCTGCGGGGTCCGCGTTTCGGGATTGGCCGGCTGCATGGGTCATCCTCCCTGCCGTTGTCTCAAGTTTTACATGAAGGATACGCCCGGCCTGCCGCCGCGCAAGGCCGGGCGTTGCGCCTATCGGCGGGAGACGGCTCCCGCCGACGTTTCAGTTCAGGCGCAGGAGGCTCGATCAGCCCCAGCACTTCTCCGTGCCAGCCTTGGTGTCGATGGACTCGACGCCAGCTGCCGGCTTGTCTGTGACGAGGGCGACGCCCGTGTCGAAGAAGTTCTTGCCTTCGGTGGCGGCCGGCTTCTCGCCGGTGTCAGCGAATTTCTTGATCGCTTCGATGCCGAGCGAGGCCATCAGCAGCGGGTACTGCTGAGAGGTGGCGCCGATGACGCCTTCGGCAACGTTCTTGACGCCCGGGCAACCGCCGTCAACGGACACGATCAGGACGTCCTTTTCCTTGCCCACGGCCTTCAGCGCTTCATAAGCGCCAGCGGCGGCCGGTTCGTTGATGGTGTGGACGACGTTGATCGAGGGATCCTTCTGGAGAAGGTTTTCCATCGCCGTACGGCCGCCTTCTTCGTTGCCGTTGGTCACGTCATGGCCGACGATGCGCGGATCGGTTTCGTCGCCGATCTTGTTGATGTCGGCGGTGTCGATGCCGAAGCCCTTCATAAAGCCCTGGTTACGCAGGACGTCGACCGACGGCTGCGAGGGGGTTAGGTTGAGGAAAGCGATCTTCGCGTCCTTGGCGGCGTCGCCGAGGGTTGCTGCAGCCCACTTGCCGATCAGTTCGCCGGCGAGAAGGTTGTCGGTCGCAAAGGTCTGGTCTGCAGCGTCGATCGGCTCCAGCGGGGTGTCGAGGGCGATGACCAAGAGACCTGCGTCGCGGGCCTTCTGAACGGCCGGAACGATACCCTTGGTGTCGGATGCCGTCAGCAGAATGCCCTTGGCACCATCGGCAATGCAGGTTTCGATGGCTGCAACCTGGCTTTCGCTATCGCCGTCAATCTTGCCCGCATAGGACTTCAGCGTCACGCCGAGTTCGGCGGCCTTGGCGGTCGCGCCTTCCTTCATCTTGACAAAGAAGGGGTTGGTGTCGGTCTTGGTGATGAGGCAGGCGGAAACGTCGGCTGCCTGTACCGGGGCGGCGAAGACAACGCCAAGGGCCAGGGTCGACAGGGCAGCAGTGATCAGAGACTTTTTCATTTGGTATTCCTCCCGAATGGTGTCGGCCAGCTCCTCCGGCCGCAGCGTGTCGGCACGGATCACCCCTTGGCGATCCGATCGGCTGCCAGACGGCATCCACTCCTCCACGAGCCCATTTAGAACATCAGAACATTTGAGCTGTCAATAAATAAATCCAGTTGAATTATTAAATCGGTGTGACATTCTGCGAGGGCTCTCGTAAAAGGGAGCGGTCGGGAGGAGCGGCCCCAAGTGTCACAGGATGATCACGCAAGACTGGCGGATTCTGCGCCCAGGGTGAGTGCCGGCGGCGGCTCGAACCAGGTGCGCGTGCGCGCCTACAACGAGCGGCTGGTGCTCTCTTTAGTCCGGCAAAATCCGGGATGTTCGAAAGCCGACATCGCCCGCCTCACCGGGCTCTCCGCGCAGACCGTCTCCGTCATCATGCGCTCGCTGGAAAGCGACGAACTTCTGATGCGCGGCGAGCCAATCCGCGGCCGCGTCGGCCAGCCTTCCGTACCGATGTTCATCAACCCGGAGGCGGTCTTCTCCTTCGGCGTGAAGATCGGACGACGCAGTGCCGACCTCGTGCTGATGGATTTTGCCGGCAACATCCGCAAGCAGCGGCACCGGACCTATCGCTACCCGCATCCCGACCATCTCCTGCCCTTCATCTGTGATGGTATCGCAGAGATGGAGGCCGATATGGATGCGACGATGCGGGCGAGGATTGCCGGCATCGGCATCGCCGCCCCGTTCGAACTGTGGAACTGGGCCGAGGAAGTCGGCGCGCCCGAGGGTGCCATGGACATCTGGCGCAAGGTCGATCTGCAGGTCGAGGTTCAGGCGCGCATGCCGCATCCCGTCTATCTGCGCAACGATGCCACCAGCGCCTGCGGCGCGGAACTGGTCTTCGGCGCCGGACAGCGCTATCCAGACTTCGTCTATTTCTACATCGGATCCTTCATCGGCGGCGGCATCGTCGTCAATTCCTCGCTGTTCGTCGGGCGTACCGGCACGGCCGGTGCAATCGGGCCGCTTCCCGTCCGCGACAAACATGGCCAGACGCGCCAGCTGCTCGACATCGCCTCGATCTTCGTGCTCGAGAACCTGTTGCGCGAGCGCGGCATCGATCCGCAGCCGCTCTGGTATGCGGCCGAAGAATGGATCGATTTCGGTGAACCGCTGGAAATCTGGCTGCAGGACACTGCAGCCGCTCTCGCCCAGGCCGTCATTGCCGCAGCGTCGATCATCGACTTTGCGGCTGCCATCATCGATGGTGGCTTCCCGGCCTGGGTGCGTCATCGTCTGGTGAAGGCCACCATCGAAGCCATGAACCGGCTCGACCTGCAGGGCGTCGTCATCCCCGATATCGTCGAAGGGGAAGTTGGCGATCAGGCCCGGGCCATCGGCGGCGCCAGCCTGCCGATTTTCGACCGCTATCTCATCGATCAAACCGTACTGTTCAAGGATACCACCCATGCTGAAGGGCATTGATCCTCTCCTGAGCCCCGAACTCCTCGCCACCCTGCGCGCCATGGGCCATGGTGATGAGATCGCCATCGTCGATGGCAATTATCCGGCTCTCGAACATGCAAGGCGCCTAGTGCGCCTCGACGGGCATCACCTCGTGCCCGTGCTGAACGCGATCCTGAGCGTCATGCCGATCGACGACTTCGTGCCGGAAGCGATCTTCCGCTCGGTGGTTGGCGGCAAGCCCGACCAGGTCGATCCCGTGCACCAGGAAATCATCGACTGCTGCGCAAAGCACGAGCCGAAAGTGCCGGTGACGAAGCTGATCGGTGCGGATTTCTACAACAGGGTGAAGACAGCCCACACAGTCGTGCAGACAGGCGAGCCGCGCCTCTACGCCAATGTCATTCTGCGCAAGGGTGTGATCTATCCCTGAGCCTACCGGAGGGGGCTTCAGCCTTCGAGCGCGCGTGAGATGCGGCGCGAGAGTTCCACGGGGTTCTTCAGGACGATGGCGCGGCTGGTGCGCTCCACCAGCTGCTCGCGCGCCAGCCTCGACATTTCGCGTGACACTGTTTCGCGGCTCGCACCGATATGTTCGGCCAGTTCCGCATGCACCAGCGGCGGCGAGATGATGCGCTCACGGCCGCCGTCATTGCGCACCCGCGAAAGCCTGAGCAGCGTGTTGTAGAGGCGGTGCTTGGTGTCGAGGAAAGACAATTCCGACAGGCGGTCGTTCATCGCGCGGATGCGCTTGGACAGAAGCTGGAGCAGGGCCAGCGCCACGTCCGATCTCTGCCTCAGGATATCATGGAAGACGATGCAGGGGATCACCGTCACCGTCGCATCGCTGACCGCCATCAGGCTCGCAGAGCGCGCCATGTCATCGATCGCCGCCTGCTCGCCGAGAATGTCGCCGCGCTTGAAGCTGCCGAGGATCGCTTCCTTGCCGACCGAGAACCTCAGGACGGCGCGGATCTCGCCCGTCTGAACCACGAAGACATCCTTCGACATATCCTCGAAATCGACGAGACTCTCTCCAGCGCTCAAGGTGCGCGAATGGCAGCGAGCAAGCCATTCGCGGTCTTCGTCCGGCGAGAGACCAGCAAAGATGGTACAACCACGCAATGTCGGCGGCGTGCTTGCCGGGAGCGGCAGGGGAGAACCTGTCGTAGCGTTTGCTTTCATTTACAGATTACTTGTCGTGTTCATGACGGTGAGGCTTACTTATTCGCTGGCCCTGATCGATAGCAAGATGCCGGAGACCAAGACCCTTACAATTCGACTACCGGACAGCATCGAATTTCATTCAATTTGGAACAACGCAGAAACCGGCCTGAAAAAGTCAACCGATGGAGCCTGACGAGGGTCCCCAGACATCGGTGAGAGCGAAGCCCCGCTCGAAGGGGTCGAAGGGGTCGAGCGCCACCTGATGCAGTCCGAAGGTGAAGCCTCGGCCGCTGATGGTCGGGATGACCGCAGGGCGGCCGGCCACTTCCGAGAGGGCAGACAGCCCCACCTCGAATTCCGAACCGATGATGGAGCGCGAGAGCATCGTGTCTCCGACCTTCGCCTTGCCACGGGCATGGAGCGTCGCGAGATTGGCCGAATTGCCGGTGCCGCAGGGCGAGCGATCGACACGACCCGGCCACATGGTGGTGCAGGTGCGGATCGCACCATCCGGATCAACATCGCGGAACATCACGTAGGCCACGCCTGAGATCGCCGGGATCTCCGGATGGACGACCGGTATTTTCCGGTTGATCTCTTCCTTGAGAACCATGCCCGCTTCGACCAGCGCCCGCGCATTGCCCTTCTCGATGGTAAGGCCCACCTGCCCGACATCGACGAGAGCGTAGAAGATGCCGCCATAACTCAGGTCGAAGGTGATGCGCCCCCATTGCTCCGTGTCGAGCTCGACGTCCAGTTCGTGCACGAAGGACGGCACCATGGTGAGCTTGACGCGCTCGCATCGCCCGTCGCGGCAGGTGGCGGTTGCCTTGACGAGCCCGGCTGCCGTCTCCAGCATCACGATGGTCTCCGGCTCCTGCATCTCGACCATGCCGCTTTCAAGAAGCGCGGTGGTCACGCAGATCGAGTTCGACCCCGAGCTCGCATGCGCTTGGTCGGGCTGGAGAATGACGAAGGCAGCATCGGCCGCCGGGTTCTTCGGCGGCAGCAGGAGATTGACGGAGCCGATCGGCGCACCGCGCGGCTCGAGCACCAGCATGCGCCGCAGCGCCTCACCCTTCGGATCGGTGTTGAGCCACAGCAATTGGTCCGCTACCGTCTCACCCGGGATCTTCGGCACGCCGCCAATGGCGACCTTGCCAATCTCACCCTCGGCGTGAACGTCGAGCAATTGAAGAGTGCGCTTCCATCTCATGTCTTCATCCCACAGTCTGCAGCCCCTCCCGCGCAACAGCGGGCGTCTCCCCTTCAAGAGCACAGCTGTATGCCTCGCCTCAAGGGGAAGCGTCACAAAGGATAACCTGCAACGTTGCCGTCGACTGTTAAATCAGGGGGACCGCGCATCCAAGTGCTTTTATACAAGCACCGCACAATGGATGCCTGGAGACCTGCCGCCCCTGCAAGAATTGCAACTACACGAAGCGATCAGACCACAGCGAAATCGTCGTGATAGAGGGCCAAACCCGCTTTCACCTGAGCGAAGATAGTAGCCGCCCCCGCCCCATCACCATCGGCATCATAAGAGATTGTGCCAGTATTCTGGTTGTAAACGATACGCTGTTCCGCCGTCGTTGCGATGCTGCCCATGCCAAAAGACTGCTCAAGCAGGGTCCCAAGATAGCCTATGTCGGAGAAGATGTCCGCATCAATCAGGATCTGGTCAAGTGTGCCATCGAAGTCGGTAATTCGATCGGCGTTGGACAGACCTGTCTGGTCAAAGACGAACATGTCAGCTCCGGCTCCTCCCGTCAGCGTGTCGATGCCGAGACCGCCATAGAGCCAGTCCTCGCCAGTTCCGCCATCAAGACGATCATTTCCGGCTCCGCCGTACAGCGCATCGTTGTGGGTGCCACCAATCAGGACGTCATTGCCGCCGTTGCCATGCAGCGTGTCGTTGCCGCCAGCACCATTCAACGTATTGGCCCCATTTCCCCCCGTGAGAATGTTGGCGAGATCATTTCCGGCACCAGTGAATGACGCGGACCCCAGGTAGGTGAGGTTCTCGAAATGGCCTGAGAGCCTGTAACTGGAGAGGGTGGTCAGAACGGTATCCGTCCCACCATCGGCGACTTCGACAATCGCATCACGGGTGTCATCGACAACATAGGTATCGTTGCCGGCGCCACCGATCATGCGGTCGATGCCTGAGCCCCCATGCAGATAATCATCGCCATCTGCTGTCGACAGCACGTCGTTGCCCCTTCCGCCATAGACGCGATCACTGCCGCCACCGCCGGTGACCGAATCGTTGCCTGCACCGCCGGATAAGAGATCGTCTCCGGTTCCGCCCCAGATCTTGTTCGACAACTCGTTGCCCGTTCCGGTGAAGTCACCATCGCCCACATAGACCAGGTTTTCGACCGAGGCTGTGAGCGTGTAGGCCTGAAGGGTCGTGCGAACCGTATCGGTGTTGCCGTTGCGCGCCTCCGTGACGATATCCCCGGTGGAATCAACAATATAGGTGTCATTTCCAGCCCCGCCGGCCATACGATCGGTGCCGGACCCGCCATCAAGCATGTCGTGGCCAGCACCCCCGAGCAGTGTGTCGTTGCCTCCGCCGCCGCGCAACGTGTCATTGCCGTTTCCGCCATCGAGATGCTCCATTGCATCCGTCCCCGTGAGTATGTCCGAGGAGCGGCCTCCCCTCTTCACGATGGGTTTCAACTGGGCATCATCATTGGCGATGGAGACGGTGGCTGATGCCGTGGCGAGACTGAGACCAAGCGACGGGGCAGAAAGGGTAAGGGAAAATGTCTCCGCCACCTCGAAAGCTGTGTCTGCGGCGAGATAGACGGTGATAGTCTTTGTGGTCTCGCCTGCGGCGAACGATACGGTGCCCGACTGCGCGCCGGCAAAGTCCTGTGCATTGGCTGCGCTGGAACCCGTTCCAGCCACTCGCCAGGTGAGGGTTTCATCCGAAAGCGCCGCCTTGCTCAACGAAACGGTGAACGTGACCGCGGTGTGGCCGCCCGTACCCTCAGTCACCTCGGCTGCGTCTGCCGAGACCGAGACGAGCGCCGGCAATAGGTCTGGATCGAGGAGGGAATCGAGGCTCCGCTCGACATTCAGAGAATCGATGAAGCGCTCCACGGCTGTTACGGTATCCGTGCCGATCAGGAGGCCCATGAATGTAAAAGTCGCGGTTGCCACGCTGTAGGTCCAGCTGATGTTCGACCAGCTGTCGTTGAATATCACGACGTCGATGCCATCACCGCCGTCGATGCTGTCGTTCCCAGCGCCGCCGGCCATCGCGTCGTTGCCTTCAAGTCCCCGAATGGTGTCGTTGCCGCCATTGGTCGTGATGGCATTGTCGCGAGCATTGCCCTGCACCGTGTCATTGCCGCTCCCGGTCACCGCATTCTCGATCCAGGCGCCGCGCGCGATCGAGATGTTCATCGTCATGCTGTTGGCCGACGAGAAGGATCCGGGTGCGAGATCGATGCTGCTGGCGGTGTTCCAGCCGGAGAGGTTCAGCGTATCTTTGCCGCCCGCGTCCCAGATGCAGAGAATCGGGTTGAGGTTGAGTGTGAAGTCGTAGATGGCAGCCGTCGCGCCCGTGACATTGGACTGGAACCCGTAGACAGTGTCGCCCGTGCGGGTCGTTGTGTCGACGCCATACATCGCCTGCATTGCCATGATATCGTTCATCATTGGGGTCTGGGGCGAATAGACACGCCCGTCGGAACCGACCCAATCTGCCCAGGCAACCAGACCCTGACCGTTCGCCGCGCCCGAGCCCCAGGACGGGCCGAAATAGGACATGACCGAATAGACCGTCGAGTCCTGATAGGACGAGGGCGTGTCGGCGCTGCCGTTGTAGTCACCCATATGCTCAAGCCCAAGCGCGTGACCGATCTCATGGATGAAGGTCAGGAAGCCATGCGCACCGATCTTCGGCGTTATCAGGTCGTTGGTACCCTGACTGGCATTGTAGGCGCTGTTGATCCAGACGCTGCCGACGGTCGGGAAATAGGCGTGAGCATAGCTGACGCCCGAGGTGGCATTGCCAAATTCGATATTCGAGGCTGTGCTTGTCGTACCAGCGTTGACCCTCTGAATCGAGATGCTGATCGCATCGTCCCAGAGTGTCAGTGCGAGTTCGGCACGCGCCTGCTGCGTAGCATTGAAGGCTGTGAACCCATTTTCCCCCGAATAGGTCGCCATGCCGCTGACCACCGTGGGAAATGAATAGGTAATCACCGATCCAGACCATTTCGAGCCCGAATTGAGCTGGTTGATCACCTGCTGATCGGTCCACGACGAAAGCGCCATTGCTTGCTCCACGATGCCGTCACCGCACCGGCGGTGAACTGCATCCGGACGCTACCAGTCGTGTTTTAGGGTCTGGTTACGGAAGGCGGTAAATGCCGCGCAACCGTTGTGCCAACTATTTTAGCAAAGTGCTGGCTTTGAGCCGTCTCCCTGGCTCACATCAAGGTGAAATCGCTGTGGTCAAGCGCGGTTCCGCCCGTCAATCGAGCGAAGACGACAGGATCGATAGCACCGCTGCCATCCGCGTCGTAGAAGATGTTACCCGAGTTTTGATCGTAAAGGATGCGTTGATCCGCCGTGGTCGCTTCAGTTCCCTCTCCGAACGCAGCTTCCAGCAGCGCACCCAGTTCGCCGTCGTCACTGAAGAGATCGGCTTCAAGCAAGATCGTGTCTGATGCCGTGTTGAAGTCGCTGATCGTGTCCACATTGGCGTCGCCGAACACGTCAAAGTAGAAGCTGTCCGCGCCCGTTCCACCGACGAGGATGTCGTTGCCCTCGCCGCCGGAGAGCCAGTCATTGCCGTCGAGGCCGGAGAGCACGTCATTGCCATCACCGCCCGTCAGGACGTTGGTTAGCGTGTTGCC